>ERZ869907.65-NODE-65-length-41940-cov-58.650830_pt1 | contig 41940 bp, 68 predicted proteins | sample MGYA00579309_ERZ869907 | MGnify/ENA primary metagenome ERZ869907 (study PRJEB32216, sample SAMN09231814) | wastewater metagenome | place: USA: Maryland | collected 2016-07-30 | study: EMG produced TPA metagenomics assembly of the PRJNA472060 data set (Reclaimed... | reverse complement strand
TATCAGTTCTTATATTTTTATTAAAAAAAAAAAAAAAAGAAATAATATAATAAGGATTAAAAATTTTAAGACACTTTCTCATTTTCTTGGTTTGTAGGTGAGAGCGAATTAGGTGCTATCTATCGTTATAATCGTTAATGCCGTGACGATACTCTGTTTGTGTTAAACCGTAAATGTGTCGAAAATGGTGTGAAAACAATTGAGAGTTTAGAGAACTATTAATTGTTTACAAACTAACAATTGTTGAGTTAGACATAATGCATTACAAACCTAATCTAGTTTGGTCTAGTTTTATCACACAAAAACGATTCATGCGATTAAGTGAATGAGCATATAGACTACTACTAAAACTTGTTTATCTACATGATAACCATTCTCAACTAACATGAGAACTATTCTCATTTAGAAAAACACAGACACAAACCATGCCAAGACTCATCTCAAACCTATTAGTTATGAACCCCCTACTATGCCTTGATGACTTTGAGAAAATAATTGAAAATTCCTCCCTATGTCTCCAGGAAATTTGTGTAATTTTTAACCTTTTTATATAAGCTATTGTTTAGTTTCTAGTATTATTAGCAGAGTTAGACGAGGTATTAGGACTACTATATATACTATAGCTGGTTCGTATATTTGACATAGGATCGAAGCTGGTAGAGTATAAGTTATGAACGAAACTAGAAAAGACTTAGAGTTTGAAGAGATAGAAGCTACTGAATTAGGCACAGAGCTTTTGAATGATGAGACTATAACGCAAGAAGCTATTAACGAGATGAAGATGCTAGGAGTCTCTAAACCTAGCACTGTTTCTTGGGAACGATGGAACAGACTTCAATCAGAGCGGATTGAGCATACCCATATGATCCATTTAGCTGCTAGCGGAGTACCACAGGGTAAAATAGCTAAGACCCTAGGCTATGACCAAGCTCACGTAAGTAAGGTTCTTAATACTCCTGAAATCAAGGCCAAGATTTTAACTGAGGTTAAAGAAATCTATGGCGAAGACCATAAGAAAGCTCTTAAAGACCGAGTAGTGAAAGCCGTAGGGGTAATAGACGATGTTCTTGACTCTGGTAAAGAAGCCGAAAGAGCTTCAATGGCTAAGTGGGTAGTAGAACACTCTATTGGTAAAGCTCAGAACACTACCGAACACAAAGTAAACCTACTCGGCGACATCCAGGTCCACATTGCTAAGTACGAACAAAACCAGCTACGAGAAGTAGGCGAAAATCCCAACCTATTGCCTAAACCTATTGACCCATTTGATACTGTCATAAATGAGGTGATTCCAGAAGGATTCACTGTAGGCGTAAGGAGTAATAGTGAAAAAGGATCAACCAAATAAAGGATGGATTAAGGAAATATCTTCCAAGCCTAAACCTACTGAATCCAAGCAATCTTTCACATATTCTAAACCTATTAATAAGGTTGATAGAAACAAACCTGTCTCTTTTAACCTTAAACAAAGAGAACACAAAACTCCTTTGTCAAACCTTAAAACTGAATTAAAAAAAGGGAAGTAACATGAGACCAGCTCCTCCTACAACTAATGCAAATATTTTAATGCGAGTTAAGGCTTATTCTGCAAATAGCTTAATATGCCTAGCTACCCCAGGCAGACCATTCCTGATTGTCGGCTATAACGCCAAGGCATCTTCTCAATTTATACAGGTTCATAACTCCGCAACAGTGCCAGCGGAAGGCTCTGTTCCTGAATACTCTTTTCTAGTTCCTGCTGCTAGCAATTTCTCATTAGACCTAACTCAATACGGAGACTGGTTTGATGCAGGAATAGTAGTTTGTAACTCATCTACTCAGGCAACTAAAACCATAGGCTCTGCTGATTGTAGCTTTACTGCGTTGGTGTTGTAATGGCTGGTTTATTAATAACCCCGAATACTGTTCCAAGCGGAACCAATGCAGACAAGATCGCCGATGGTTCGGTTTCAAATACTGAATTTCAATATCTTAATGGCGTTACTTCTCCAATTCAAACTCAGCTAGATGGAAAATTAGACGAATCTTTTGGCCTAGTATCGGATACTCTTTCCTTTACTGATCAAGGCTCTGACGTAGCTACTCCAAGCGCAGGTTTTAAGAATTTATATACCAAAGCTGCTGGACTGTTTTATAGAATCTCTGCTGGTACTGTTTTTAAAGTTGCAACAAATCCCATGACTGCTGGCGGAGACTTAATCTATGGCGGAGCTTCTGGTGTAGAAACTAGATTAGCAAACGGAAATGCTGGACAAATATTACAATCAAACGGAACTACTCTTGCTCCAACTTGGGTAGATAAAGCAGTAGATTCCGCATCCAGAGTAAACACTCCAAATGGTCACGGCTCAACTAATAATAAAATCAGAAGATTTACGAATGTTAATTTATCAACTTCAGATATTACCTATGCTGACTCGTCAACAAATGGCGGCTCATGGACTATTAATACTGCTGGATTATACATAGTTACTTATGTCGATAGAACAGTAACAGCTCTCACGGACAGGTTTGGCGTCAGTGTAAATGGTTCTGCTCTGACAACGGATATAGCTTCTATCACTTATGCTCAAGGCTATAGAGCAATGTCTGGAGCTACTTCTACTAATGAATATTCTTCTGTAACAGTTCCTCTATATTTAGCCGTTAATGATGTTGTCCGTGCGCAGACAGGCGGAAACATTAACAGTACAGATACAAACTCTTTTTTTGAAGTAAGAAGGGTTTTGTAATGAAATTCATTCAAGAGCACTGGGAGTTTTTGCTAGCAGCTTTTGGATTCGGAGGCTTAGTCCAACGAGACCTAGAGAAAGAAAGACGCTTAACAAAGATTGAAGACATACAACTTAAGCAGGTAGAGAACGAGGCTAAGCTTGTAGGAATGTTAGAGATTCTAATCAAAGGAAAAGAATAATGAATGAATTAAAATCAGAATTAATTAAAATGATTATTGAGAATAAACTATTAATCGTTGGTTTAATTATTGGCTTTCTGCACTCATCTTTATTCTACTACTCTAATCCTGGTAAGAAATCCCTAAAGGGCTACATTAAGTTTGTACTAACCTTCGGGAAATCAAATGAATCTAAGCCTTAATGTCATCATCGGAGTTGTTTGTTTGCTTATTGGTATTTATCTGGGGACTAAGGTTAGCAATAAGCCTGACGCTGTGGTTACTCCACAGGTAGCTCAAGATCAATCGCAGAAATGTAAGGCTGTAGTTTCTAAGGTTACTGCTCCTGATGGAACAGTAACAGAGTCTACGAGCTTTACGGCTGATTCAAATCAGTCTCAGGAAATCAAACCTCTTGCTTCTTTACCAGTATTCAAGCACAGCTTAATTATTCTTAAAGACCAAGTAAGTTACTCGTACAAATATATTAAAACAAATCTATTTGAACTATCTCCATTAATCCAATACCGATTTGAAAACTCAGTTCATGGTGGAGTTAAGATAGATTTTTAAAGGAAACTAAACTAGATGGATGTTACCAAAGCTATTGAGAATTACATTTATTACAAGAACAATAAATGGGCATATATTACTGATTGTGTTTACACGCGCGATGAGGTTGATGTAAAGGCTCCTATCAAGACCTTACCAAACAAGGAATACCTAAGGCTTTATACTAAAATATTTGAAATGTGTCCATTGTTAGCTATTCCAAAAACACGCCGAATGACATTCTCTTGGACAACTATTGGCTTGTATACGCATGATTTTATATTTCAAAAGGTTAGGTTTTTTGCGTTTGTATCTAAAAAAGAAGAAGATGCTAATGAGTTAGTACTAAGAGCTAAATTTATCCTAGATCATATACCTGAGGATAAAATAGCTAGAGAGCTGATACCTAAATACAACTATACTTTTAATAACCTAAAGGCTCCAGAAGTAGATTCTAAAATCCAAGGCTTCCCTCAAGGTGCCGATCAGCTTCGTCAGTTCACATTCTCAGGCGTATTTGGAGATGAGTCTGCATTCTGGGACCAAGCTGAGGAGTTTTACTCTGCTACGCTTCCTACGATTGATGGTGGTGGGCGAATGACGTTGGTATCGTCGGTAGCTCCAGGCTTCTTTAAGCGCCTATGCTTCGACGCTATGGATGTTAAGGGCGATATTAACGTGGCTGAGTATACGCCTGATTACAAAGTGCCTATGCAAGGCGTGAGATTGTGGCGAAATCCTAAGAATAAGTTTGTAGTTTTAGAGATTCACTACTCCTCTGACCCTACTAAGCGAGACCCTTCGTACAGAGCTTCTATTGAGCCCACTATGCCACGACAACAGTACCTCAGAGAGTACGAGCTTCATTGGGATACCTACACAGGACACTCGGTTTATCCTGAATTTGCGGATATTCACATCATTAATGAGGAGCCCAAGCCTACAGCAGGGCTTCCGATGCTAATAGCATTCGACTTCGGACTTACTCCTGCTGCTGTAGTGGCTCAATTCGAGGGTCAAACTGTTACTTTCTTTAAAGAATTTACTGCTGTTAATATGGGAGCAGAGAGATTCCTACCTATGGTCGTTGCAGAGCTTAAACTCATGTTCCCGACCTACTCTGATCTTAAGAAAAACTGGAAATGTTGGGTAGATCCGAGCGGATTTAATCGAAACGACAACGATGAGCGTAAAACTGCTGATACTGTTAGGAAAGCAGGATTTAACCCTATGCCAGGTGGAATTACTTGGGAAGGTAGACGCAAATCTGTAGCAGATTTTCTTAATACTCTCGACAAAGGCAAGCCAACGCTTCAAATCTATGAAAAAGGCTGCCCAGTATCGGTAAAAGGCTTCAAAGGCGGCTACCATTATCCCGAAAAGAGCATTGATATAGCTCCAAACCAGCTACGACCAGTAAAAAACTCTGCATCTCATCCTCACGACTGTATACAGTATATTTGTGGCGGTATTAAAAATATAAGAGTTGAACAAGGGGGCCTAAGCATACCTAGCCCTCAATATCATAAGGAACAAAATGGCAAATCAGTCTACAGATGAAGAAAATAATCAAATTATAAATTGTTTTAAGAATTATGTGCAGGAATCGACTACTGCTAAAAAAGATCGCATGGATCTCAATTCCCAGAACTTCAATGCATATCATTTAAGGCAGGATTATGCGCATAAGATCGCTGGTCAGTCTCGAGAGTTCATTCCTAAGGTTGCTAATGCGGTTGAACAGAACACAAACATGGTCCAACAGGGTTTAATGAATATCGGTCCTTGGTTTAAGGTTGAGCCTCAGGCGGGCATCAGCGAAGACTCAATGAAGGTTAAGCCTAGCACTATTCAGCGCATCTTGACTCGTCAGCTTGAGAAAGATGGGTTTGTTAATAAGATTGGTGATGCTTTGAAGCTCGGGATGTTGGGATCTTTGATTATCGTTAAAGTGTCTGGAAAATATGTTAATAAGCCTAAGTTTGTGGCTGAGAGAGATTTGTTAAAAGGTCAATTCAGAAAGAAGCTTGTTAAAAAGACTCTAAAAACTTGGCAGCTTAATCTTGAGCTTGTTCGCCAAGAAGACTATGAAGTTGATCCTACTGGTCGAGGTCTTTATGAAATCCAGCATACCTATGTAGATATGCACAAAGTAATGGAAATGGCAGAAGGTAAAGATGCTATTTATGATAAGAAAGCTGTTGAAGACCTCTCTGGCTCTTTTGATTCTACTGGTTCAGATCAGGATTGGAAGAAATACCAAGAGACAGCTTTAGATCCAGCTTCTGGTGGTTATCGTAAACAGGTTAAGATTTCAGAGCTTTGGGGTACAATCCTAGATTCTGAAGGAAAAGTCCTTCACGAAAATATTGTTTGTACTATCGCTAATGACCGCTTTGTTATTCAAAAACCTACTCCTAATCCGTTCTGGCATCAAGAATCTCCGTTTGTAACAGCTCCATTGCTCTCTGTTCCTCACTCTGTATGGGGCAAGGCTATGATGGATGCTCCTGTTAGAATCAATTTTGCCTACAATGAACTCTTTAACCTAATGATGGATTCAGGCCTACTCTCTGTTCATGGTATTAAGCAGATTCATATGGATTGGCTAGAAGACGCTAGCCAGGTTGCTGATGGAGTTACAGCAGGACTTACTATCAAAGCCAATTCCGCTTGCCCCCCTAACGCCAAAGTTCTTGAGAATGTTTACGTCGGTGGACAGCCTCAAGAGGCCAACAATATGCTCAATATCCTGAATCAAGAAGGCGCTGCTGCAATGTTTACCAGTGATATTCGTTCAGGTGGAGCAGACCCTAAGAACGTAAGAGCTACTGCTATTGTGGAAAATTCTCAGGCTTTAAATAACTTCTCAACTGGCATGATTAAGAATCTTGAGGGAGACGAGGGTTCTGGGCTTATTACTCCGCTTCTATCTAAGTCTTGGAAAGTAATCTCTCAGCATATTGATGATTTGAATGAGCCAGAAGTTCAGGCATTATTAGGGAAATCTGTTGCTGCTTCTCTACTCGCTATGGGTAAGGAAGAAATGTTTGCAGATACAGTTCAGTCCTCTAAATTCAGAGTATTCGGCGTATCTGCTGTAATGAATAAAATGAAGGAATTTACTAAGCTCACAGCTATGCTTCAAACGATAGTATCGTCTCCGCAGTTATCTGAGGAGTTTAATAAAAAGTATTCATTCACTAAGCTCTTAACTGAGATCATGGGGTCGCTTGATATTGATACCTACAAGTTAGAGGCTGATGCTTTGGAGGGCGGTGATCTTAGTGGCTTGACAGGTGCTCCTTCTCAAGCTTCTAATGAAGTACCAGATCTTCAAAGTCAAGTAGCACAAGCTGGTGCGGCTTCAAACCAAGCAGATCTTAACCCAATGGCTGCATCACAGCCAGCGAGCCCACAGGCTCTATAGAAAGGAATTTATGGCTAAAAAAGGCATGAAAAAAGGCACTAAGAAACCTAAGACTAAAAAGGCTTGTTAATGAGCGACGAAAAACTAGCGTCCTTAATGAATGATGCGAGGCTTATTGCGGCCTCTGATAATGTCTTGTTTCCGATGATTGAGCTTAAAATTCAGCAGCGTGTAGACTTAGCTGTTGGTAAATTCAATGGTGGAGAGACTAACTTTGTGGCCGATATAGCTTATATCTCTGGCCTTAAGATGATTAAAAATGAGCTAACTAAGCTCGTTACTGCTGGAAATAATGCATCTTTAGAACTGAATAAAGACCTAATTAAGTAACCAAAACTAAACAACTAGGAGACAACTATGAGTGGATTTGCAACTGAGTTCAAGAATATGAAAGAAAAGGGTGGAGCACCTAAGATCGACGAAGCTACTAAGCAAGCTGCGGAAGCTGCTGCTTTAGAGGCTGATAATGCTGCTCCAGCGGAAGTTGATGCTGATACTGCTATTCTTAATTTTAACCTTACACAGACGCTATCAGAGACTGTAGCGGATGAAACAAAAGCTCCTCCAGATATTCCAGCACCAAAGGTAGAGACTGCTAAAAAAATCGTTATAGCTGGCAAAGAGTTTAACACTGTTGAGGAGGCTGTGGCTTTTGCTGAGTTTGAAGCTCAAGAAGCTGCTAAGCAGGCGGCTTATGCTAAAGGCGTAATCGACTCTACAAAGCCAAAAGAGGAACCTAAGCCAGTAGAGACTAAGCGTATTAAGAAAATAGCTGATAAGCTGTTTGAGAATCCAGACGAAGCTATGGAAGATCTTGAGTCTTACGTTACTGAACTTGTTGATAAGAAAATTGCTGGATTTGACCAAGAGAAAACTCAAGCTCAGATTCAAGCCGAAACCAGACAAAAAACATGGGATTCTTTCTACAAACAAAACGCTGACTTAGCGGAATACACTGAGGAAGTGCAATTGGTATTAGACAAAAACTGGGATTCAATAAAAGACCTAAAAACTGATGCAGGATTGGCTAAGATTGCTGAGCTTTCTAGAGCCCATATCCAGTCTCAGAAGGAAAAATACCTTCCTAAAACAACTTTATCATCAAAGCCAGCCGTAACCGCTAGCGCATCAAGCAAATCTACTACAGCTACTAATAATCCTGCTACCAAAAAAGATGATTCTTTTCTTGGACAAGTGCGTACTCTTGATAAGAGAAACGCAGGACAGCGAGAAGTTTAGATAGGCTAAATATTCAAATTGCCCTGTTAAATTTTATATAACTTCAAAGGAGTTAATATGAGTTATACATGGCAATTTGATGCCCCAAGTGGTGTATTTAAGAATCACCAAATGTCTAGCAAGCTTCGCATGGCTGCTATCGCTGAAACCAAGTTCATGCAATTCGTTAATCCAGAACCTGGATATGGCAAATCAAAAGGTGAATCAATCACCATTTCACGTGTTTCTAATATCACTGTTCCTACAGATGGTCGTTTACTTGAAGGTACTCGAATCCCTGAGGACGAATTAGTATTATCAACTATCGCTATTATTGTTTCTGAGTGGGGCCGTTCGGTTCCTTATACTTCTTTATCTAATGACTTATCGAAGTTCGATATTTCAAACGTGATCCAGAAGAAATTAAGAGACCAGATGGCATTAGTATTGGATTCTGCTGCGGCTACAGCTTTCAAAGCTGGTAAGATCAAAGCAATCCCTACTGGTGTTGCGGCTGTAACATTTGATACAGATGGCACACCTTCTACTCAAGCTACTGTAAATGGTAACGTTTACTTAGTTGAGCAGATTCGTGACTATATGTTCTCTACTCTAAATGTACCAGCGTACTCAGATGGCGATTATATCTGTTTAGCTTCTACTAAGTTCTTACGCGGATTGAAAAACGATCCTGCTTGGGAAGTTTGGCATAAGTACACAGACCCTAAAGCTAAATACAACTCAGAAGTTGGTAAGCTTGAAGGTTGCCGTTTCATCGAAATCAACAACACTGCGGCGTTATCAGGCTCTAAGGGCTTAAATGGCGTTCTTGGTGAAGCTGTATTCTTCGGTGACGACTGTGTTGCTATGGCAGTGGCTCAGGACCCTGAGTTAAGAACTGAATTACCTAAAGACTTTGGACGTTCTAAGAATGTTGCTTGGTACGGTATTTTAGAGTTTGGTGGCGTATGGAACGATTCAGCATCGGCTGGCGAGGCAAGAAGCGTACATGTCACATCATCTTAGACGAAAGTGTTTGATGAGTAAATAAAAATATGAGATCTTCTTTAAAAAGGAGATCTTGTAAATGAAAAAAATGGGAAGGCCAAGACGTGAATTTGAATCTGAAAGACAAAAAATCTGTAAATACTGTAAGGAAAACTTCCTTGCAATCAGAAGAAAAGCTAGTGAGAGTTTTCGTGAATATTGTTCGCGAAAATGTAGCGGTCTCAAGAGGAGAAAAAGATTTAACAGGCCATGTAAAGGATGTTCAAAGATTTTTGAAGTTAAAGAGTGCCACGCAAAAGGAACAAAAGGAGTTTTTTGTTCAAAAAAATGTGGATGGAGTTATGACAGAAAAACTTATAGCGGAAGGCATTTACAGCCATCTGGATATGTTTTTGTCAGTATACCGAAGGATCACCCTTTGCTTGATGAAAGAAAACAAAAAGGCATTAGGAATGCAAGAATGCCAGAGCATCGACTTGTTATGGAGCAACACCTTGGAAGGCGACTTCTTAAAAATGAAAATGTACATCACAAAAATGGTGTCAGACATGATAACAGGATTGAAAACCTTGAGCTTTGGACAAAATCTCAGCCCACTGGTCAGCGAAATATGGATTTAATAGAAGAAAACAAACGTCTCAGAGATGAGATTAAAATTTTAAAAGGAGAATGAATTTATGGCATACACAGAACAAGGAAGTCACTTAGGTTACTTTCAACCTCTTATTACTTTAGCGCAAAATGCTGCTGAGGTTTTAAAAGAGGTAGATATTGGCGCAGCATCAGCGGATCACGGAGAATTAATCTGTGTGAAGGCTTGTCGCGTATCAAGATTACAATTTACCCTTACCTCAGAGGTAGCAGGCGGCACTTCGGTAGCTCCGAGAGTTATTTTTACTAAAAGACCAACTCCGTTGAGTTCTTCTGGCGAAGCTATCGCAGGAACAGTTATCGTTCCTGACGCTACAGCCGTAGGCAAGACAGTTTACTTAGACATCGACCCAGTGAGCTTTGTTCCTGGTCAGTCTATGGAAATTTCTCATGTTATCGGCACTGGCACACCAACTGGTATCGGCGTTTACGGATTTATCTGTAACGAAGATCCTGAGGTTCCAGCGAACGTTTCTAACATGATCGAATCAGCGTAATTTAACTGCGGCCTCGGGGCTTTCTAGTTTCCCTCGGGGCTTAGCTTATTTTGAAACTACAAAGGAGTTAATATGGCTGATATTGCATCAAGTGATGTGACTTATACGCTAATTAAGCAAAGAAAAGAAGATTCTAGCAATAAGGTTATCAATCTTACTGCTGCTTTTGGTAATTCTACTTTAACTTATCCTTCTGGAGGTATTCCGTTAGATAAGAATAAAATGGGTGTACCGAATGAAGTTGTTGATTTAATTATTGATAGTCCAGCTTCGGCGGATGGTATTTCGTACAAATATGACAAAGCTAACAACAAAATCAGAATGTACCGAGTAGCATCTCATGCTCACGATGTTTTGATTAAAGGTGGTCAAGCTGCTGCTTCAACTGCTGCTGTTGCTACTTACGCAACTAATATTCTTGGTAAAGAAGCTGCTACTGATGTGACTATTGCTGGAGCTGATTCAGCAACCAAGGGTGGCGTTATTGCACTTGCTCAGGGATCATTAGTTGAAGTAACTGCGGCGTCTTATGCTCCAGCAGCTACTACGCTTTACATTCGTGTTACAGGTTGGTAAGATTTTTAAACAAACTAAACTAGGAGTTTATATGAGCAATGAGCAATTTAATTTAAAAGTACACGAGAGAGATTCTAAGGGTAACATCAAGAGAGCTAATCACTATCGTCTTGAGATTAAGAATGGCGTTAAGACGTTTGAGAGACCTCCAGGTTCAGGATATTTTTATGCTGAGAATGGTGCGTTGATCGCGAGTCCTAAGCCTCGTAGTGGCGAAGGAAATATTGGACAGACTCATGCAAAGCCTGAGTTTGACCAAGAAGCTTTATTAGCGCAATTAGAAGCTTTAAAAGCCGAAAATGCAGCATTAAAGACTCAGGATGAGGGCGAAGGTGCTAACGCTGACGAGCTTTCAGAAGTCCACATGACTGTGAACGACGTAGAAGTTAATGATGTTCCTGGTGGTGGCGGAATGATTGATCTTTCAGAAGAAATTGCTTTAATGAAAGAAGCTGGAGTTGATACTTCTGCTTTAGAAAAAAAGCCATTATTCTCAAAACCAAGCTTTCTTAAATAGAGGTTAATATGTCAACAGCAGTTCTAAAGTCATTACCTATTGTAACAGTCTCTGCCTCTGGGACTGCTGTTCCATTATCCGCAGGATCTATCGACAACGTACTTGCGGTTTATATCTCTTGTCCTGCTGCCAACACTGGCAACATTATGGTTGGAGATTCGACTGTAGAGGCTGCTGGTTCTATGAGTGGCGTTGAGATAGCTAAGGGTCAGGTTCCATTAGTTATTTCTTACCCAGGCCAGTACATTGACCTACAGCAAATCTATGTTGACGCTCTAAATGCTGGAGATAAGGCGAAAGTCTCTTATCTTGTGGTAGTTTAAGCTATTCCATATCTGCTACATCCAGCAGACACTTCTTCTCATATTCCAATGCCTAAAATACACTTGAGATTGATTATAAGTTCAATCCATAGAGGGTTTTAGCCTTCTTTATCGGAGGTTTTGGTGTCTTTTCAGAAAAGTTCAAGAGATTTAAAGAATGATGTTTTAACCAGATGCGGAGAGTTGACTGATGGTACAAGCACGTTTGAAGAAAGCGTGATGTTGTATCTGAATAAGGTCTATCAAAATCTTCTTTCTGGTGGGAATCTTTTTGACCCAGATACGAATGAATCTTGGATTTGGGCTCAGGCAAAGCGACCGATTCTGTTCTCTTTAATGCCTACAGTTACTGGTACTGCGACTATGACTGAGGACTCTACAGCAGGGACCTTTGGTTCAGCTCCTAGCATATCCCTAGAGGGCAGAATCCTGATGCTAGCAAACCAAGCCGATGTTTACAAAATTGCCACTCATACAGCAGGCGCTACGGCGTTTACTATCGATCAGCCGTATATTCTTAGCTCTGGGAGTTATAACTACACTGCTGCTAAGCTCGATTACGATATGTACGATGATACGATCATCATTACGAATAAGAACAATAAGATTGATTTCTCTGAGGGTGGTGCTCAATTAACAGCTACTCTCGCTAATGGCTCCTATACTCCTACTACTCTTTGTACTGAGATTGATTCAAAAATGACTGCGGCAGGGGCTCAGGCCTATACAGTAACTTTTAATTCAATAACAAGGAAGTTTACCATAGCTCAGGGAGGAGCTACTTTTTCTTTACTATTTGCATCAGGCACAAACGCTTATATCAGCGCCTCTGGGGTTCTTGGTTACAATATCGAAGATCAAACAGGTGCATTAACTTACTCATCTCAATACGCCTTGAGCGCAGTAATGAGAATAACTAAGCCTATCGGTATTTATCGCAATGGCGGTTATTACGCTACTAACGCTAAGGATGCTAATAAGATTTTCCTAATTGACGATAATACGCTTATGCGTGAATTCCCGATTTCTAGAATGAATTTAATGGTTCCTAACAGATTTTGCATTATTGAGCAAAATCCAGATGGGCTTACGTCTGTTCGTATGAACTCTTATGTTGATGAAGAAATTAGATGCGAGCTTGGGTATATACCAGTTCATAGAAAGTTAGTGGATAACGCTAATTCGTTTCCTATTGTGCCTAGTCCATTCTCGGATTTCCTAGTCTATGGAGCGGCTCATTTCATCATGCTGGATAAGTCTGATACCAAAGCTGATGTATTTAGACAATTAGCTCAAGCAGACCTTAAAGCTATGGTTGTTGATAATCGTAAAGGCATGAGTTTAAGTGGTCAGGATTTTGGTAGACTTATTCCAAGACCTAATCAAGTCCGCAGAAATACCAACTCTGGAGATTGTTACTAATGGCTTATTCAGGAGTTTCGGTTCCTATTATTCTCGGTCAGTCTGGGTTAATCACTGATGATCCGCTTAGTGCTTTACCGCTTAATGCGCTTCAAAAGGCTAATAATGTTGAGGTTTTCTCAGGAACTATCGCGAAGTCTCTAGGAACCAGCAAGTTTAATGCTACTGCTTTGGACTCTGGCTCTGCTATCGTATCTATATTTGATTGGTGGCCTACACCAGCTTTACAGCGATTAATCGCTATTACTGCTTCTGGAAAGATGTACAGAGACACGGGTGACACAACCTTTTCATCTGGTACAGCGATTAAAACAGGATTAGGTACACTTACTACTGATACTCACATCACTACTGGAGGAGCGGAGTCTGCTGGTAGAAATAAAAAGCTATTTGCGCTTACGGCTACTTCTCAGGTTCAAGTTCTATCTGGAGATTCAGCAACTCCTACAGCTATTGCGCTTCCTTCTGCCGATTGGGCAACGGCAAACTTCCCGACATTCGGGATTCAGTATCAAAATAGATTCTTTGTTATGGGTGGCGCTTCTAATCGTCACCAAGTTTACGGCTCTACAATCTCAGATCATGAGAACTTTGTAGGTCAGAACTTTGGTAATTCAAGATGGGAGTTGTGGTCTAGAATCGCAGCTACTCCGAATGTTGATAGGACTGCGACATTACAGGCTGGTACAGCGACAACTATTTTTACTACTACAAACAATGATGGGTTTTTGGCTTACGGAGTAAATCCGTTTAATAAGCTTACTCTTAACATTACTCAAGCCTCTACAGGCTCGCCAGTCTACACTTATGAATACTGGAATGGTTCGGCATGGACAGCGTTTACACCTACGGCATCGCCTGACTACAGTGTGGTTGCTAGTGATACGCTTGAATTTACTGCGCCTAGCGCATGGGTTGTAGGAGATGGAACTGAGGGCGGAGGTAATAATGCCTATTACGCTATTCGTGTACTTGCTACTACTGCTCCTAGTACTGCTGTTCAGATCAACAGCTTAGTTGTTTCAAATACTACTTATGATACCGCTCCACCGACTTTCTCTGTTTTCCCTGGAGAAGCCGAGGGTATTCTGTGCGCTGCGGTTTACAGAGGACTTCTGTTTATATTTAAAAAACCTCAAGGAGTTTATGTTATTGATGGCAGGGACCCAGATACGGCTAATTGGACTGTAACGAGATACTCGGATTCGTTTGGGGTCGCGTCTCCTCACGCTATTACGCAAGTACTTGGTGATTTGATCGCTGCTAATTCGATTGGTTCTTATACTTCGCTTCAGGCTTCTCAGAACTTTGGAGATTTCGAGGCTGGCGATATACTCCAGAATGCTAAGGTTGAGAACTACATCAGACAAGAAATAAACTTTGCTGGGATTCCGTATTCTCATTCTCTTTACTGGCCTGAGAAGAAGCTCGCTATGTTTACTGGTCAAAGTTCAACTCAAGATCTCAGAGACCGAATGGTTTTAGTAGATGTAGCTAGGCAGAACCCAAGAGTTCTTATCGACACCAAAGAACGTCCGAATTGCTTAGCTTTGAGAAAGAACGGACAAGGTATTCAAAGGCCTATGTACGGAGCTGCTGATGGGTTCGTGTATCTCATGGAGCAAAATACTTACAACAGAGCAAATCTTCCGTATCTGGGTGAGTTTCAAACTGCCTACACTGACTTCGGCCAGGTAGATGCTGGACTTGCTGGAAAGAATAAGATTTTTGATTTCCTAGAAATTGGCTATATCCCTACTGGAAACAACTCATTCTTTGTGGATGTTTATGTTGATGGGGATTTTAGGCAGACTCTGAGTTTCTTACAATACGCAGGGGTAGGATTGGATACGTTTATCCTAGATGTCGATAGACTTGCAGCCGATCCTCAGTCTTCTGCGAATCGAAAGCAACTAAAGTCCTGCACTGGAAAAAAGATTTCATTTAGAATTTACAACAACAATTCAAACGAGGCATTCAAAGTCGAGAGACTTATTGTATCGTTTAGAATTTCAGGAGAGCAGATTTACGCTGCTCAGGTTTAAGGAGTTACTGTGGCTGTATTTACGAGATTAAAAACATGGGTTAGTAATGAGGTTTTAACTGCCTCGGATCTTAACGGAGAGTTTAATAACATTCTTAATAACATGGCTCCGCTAGGGATTGAGGACGCGAGTGCTGATGTTACGGCTATGCAAGCTACTGCTGATCCAGGTGGGGTCGGGACTGAGTCTTTAGCAACTACTTTGCTTGGCGAGATACAGAGACTTAGATATGCGATTAAGAGAATCGTAGGCGGTGCGCAGTGGTATGTAGCTCCAGTTATCGACTTAGGCTCAACGATTGACACGGCTGATATTACAAATGGAGCCGTTACTAACATCAAAAGAGCTGCAATAAATACCGCAGTCAGCTCTAGTTCTGGGGTTGGCGCTGGAAATTCAAGTAATACTTTCCTTGATATAACGAATCTATTTTCAAGCATAACAACTACTGGAAAACAGGTAAAAATAGAAACAATGGGTGATGGCAGTGGAAACCAAACAAACCTATACCTTATTAGAAGTGGCACGCAAGCTGGAGTAGCTGTAAAGCTTCAAAGAAGTGTTGCTGGCGCAGGAGTTTGGTCTGATATAACTGAAAGTATATACACTACTACAGTTGGAGGAGCCTCTCAGGTTCAGTGCCCTTTTCCTCATCTTAATTATACAGACAGCCCTTCTGCTGGTTCTTGGGATTATAAAGTTCAAGGCAGGGTTATAGTTACTGGTTCATCTCCAGCTATTGTTTATGATTATTCTGTTTTAAGAGTTACGGAGTTATAATGCCTGATGCAATCCTCTCTGAATCTCTTATGGAATCTAACGCAGCCTCAAAGACCTTGAGAGATCCGTTCGAGCAGGCTAGAAATGCGTATGAATCTAAACAAGTCGGGAAAGACATGGTTCTTTCTAGTACACCTTTTAGTAATAGCTCTAATACTGCTATAGATCAGAAAAAGCCTGAGAGTATTGGTAATGCTTTTAGTCCTAATAGCTTCAAACAATCTTTAATGAAAATGGGTATTCCTGAAACTGGAATTTCTTTCAATGGGCTGGGCAAAATTCAGCTTATTGGAAGACTTAAGCAGAAATTTGGCGATCAATACCAGTCTAATCCTGACGCTATGGAGGCTTTAAAAGCCTTTGATGCGAATTTAGCTAACAATACAGATGAAGACCGCAAGGCTCAGAATGAGGCCCTTGCTAACGCTAATAGGACTATTGGTGCTATATTCGGAGGAGTTACGTAAATGGGTTTAAAACTAGAAGAATTCACAAGGCTTAGTAAACGACATTTAGACATTATTGATTCTTGGTGGGAAAAGGTTGAGGATCACAAATTCTCAAAAGATAATCCATTTTCTAGAGTTTTGCCTACCGATCATGGATTTATGGTATTTAACGACGATGAGCCTATTTGTTCGATCTTCCTGTACCCCATCTTTGGCGCTCAAATGGCTATTATAGGCTTTCCAGTGGCAAGCCCTGTAGCGGATAAGGGTGTTAGAAAAGAAGCTCTAAGCTTCCTTGTAGCAGAAGTAGAGGCTAAGGCCAAAGCTCTCCAATACAAATACCTATTCAGTTATGCTGGAAACAGTGTTGGAAAAGGATTTTTCGAGAAACATGGGTTTTCCAAAGGTAATGAGAATATAACGAATTTTATTAAACGATTATGAGGTTAAAAGATGTGTGATTTAGCAGATGAAGTTAAGAGCGTTGCTGATACTGGTATTAGAATGGTATCTGGCGGTGCTGCTGGAGTGAAAGATATTGAAGGAGTAGTTGATACTATTTCTGGCAAAAAAGCTGCTGATGCTCAAGGCAAGATTGCCGAGGCTCAAGAGGCTGAGCAAAGAGAACGTAGGGCTTTGGCGCTTAAATATGCAGAAGCAACCCCAGAGGAATTAGCTCAAATCAATCGTTCTATTTCTCTTAATGAGTCTGATATTGCGAGAAAAGAGAAGCTATTGGCTTCTAGCGACCCTGCGGTCATTGAGGCTGGAGATCAGGCTTTAAAGCTTTTAAGAGGCGAGGAGGCAAAGACCTTAGCTCCACTTCGTTCTAATATTCAAAAACAAGAACAGGCTTTAAGGGCGAAACTTCAAGCTCAATTAGGCCCAGGTTACGAAAACACTACTGCTGGTATTCAGGCATTAGCAGCGTTTAACGAACAAGCCAATAACGCTATGACTACGGCTCAGAACCAAACCATTGGACAACTTCTAGGGGTTGCTCAAGATACTAGCTCTAGATACGGGACTCAATCTAATATCTCTAATGCTGGCACACTGTCTAGCCTTTTCGGTAACATCTCTAATCGTAAGGTCGGAGCTGTTAATGCTACGCCTATTACTGCTGCTGGTTCTCAGTTCGTAGGAGATTTGCAAGCGGCTAGAGGTATGACGAATTTAATTAATACTGGGGTTCAGGGAGCTGCGGCTATTTACGGGGCTGGTGGTTTTGGTGGAGGTGGTGGATCAACAATTCCTTTCCTTCCCGGTCAACAAACGTCGGCTTCTAATTCTAACCCTTACTCAATGGATGCATAATTATGCGTGATTCATCAAAACCAGCAACAATGGGCGAGTTAATGGGTAAAGCAGGAGGCAAGAGTAATCTCAGCCTTAAAGACCTACCTGAGATTCTGGGCGAAAAGATGCCAGAGTTACCAAAGAACAGGCTTGGGAAGATGAGGCTTTTAAATGCCCTACAAGTCCGATTTGGCCCGGGCTACAACAACATTCCAATGGTTAGCGGTATTTTAAAAGAATTCGATCAAGAAGTGGAATTAGAAAACGTGCTTAGAGCAAATAAGAGGAAAACATAATGGCAAGTTTAGCAGAAACAATAGGCGCACAGGCCAATCCAACAGTAGATTTAGCAGGAAGCTTAGGTGAAGGTATCAAAGCTGGTATTCAGTTAGCTACAGCCAAAGAAGATGTAGAGGCTAAAAAAGCTCAAACAGAAGCTCTTAAGGCTGATTTAATGATTAAGCAAGCTGGAACGGCGAATAGTTTATTAACAAATCTAGCTCGAGCTAATCCTATGATTGCAAAGAAAATGCTTCCACAGATCAGAGAGAAACTTATCAATCTTGGTGTTAGCCCTGATGTTGCGGATTACACTATTTCTGATGATGCCAATCGACAGCGTCAGATCGCCTTTTCTCAAATGGCAGGGAATAAGCTTACTTCTGATCCCAAGATGGCTCAGCAGTACTTTAACTCTCTTGCAGATATTGTTGGCTATGATGCTGCTGCTCAGGCTTTTGATAATCAGTTAAAACGTAATCAGCAGGATAAGCAGATGGCTCAGCAAGATCGTCAGTTCTATGCAGAGCTTAATCAGAAGAAATCTGAGGCAGCAAGTTCTTCTGGACTTAGCATTGGTCAGAAAGAAATGGATAAGGATTTTGCAAAACAATTAAACGACTGGGAATCTTCCGGAAGGTCTCAGGTTGATAAGAATCTCGAAAGACTCAAAGAAGCCAAAGCTAAGCTTGAAAAAGATTCTTCTTTAACTGGAGCAGTTCGCGGAAATGTTCCTGATGTTGTTAGGAATTTAACAAACGAAGAAGCCATCAAGGTTCGTGATGACGTTAGAGCTGCTGCACAAGGGGCTTTAAAAGCTACTCTTGGTGCTCAGTTTACTGAGCGAGAAGGGGCTGACATCATGAATCGTTCGTATAATGAAAAGCTTTCTCCTCAGGCGAATATTGAAAAGATTCAGGCTGCTATTGATGAGCTAGAGGCTAATAAAAATATCCTCGATCAGAAGACTGACTACTTTAGACAAAATCGTGGGACTTTGGCTAATTTTCAACCAAGCGGAGCAGCTAAGAAAAACGAGACTGCTGGCTTGGATTTAGAGGCTAAAAGACAACAAGCTATTGACGCTGGTTACTCTCCAGAAGAAGTAGATGCGTATATTCAAAGCCTTAAAACTGTTAAAAAAGTAAAGGATCAATAATTATGGCTGGAGTTCAAGGAATGGGAAGCCCAAATCAGGTTGAGAAACCAGTTAGTCCAGAGCTTAATATTGCAGTTCCTGAAGGTATGGCTTTTCAAGCGCCTACGGATTCATATGTAGATGCTCCTAAGGCTAAACCTAGTCTTGATGAGATATTTGGACAAGCTCAGGCCTCTAAACCCTCTTTAGATGAGATTTTTAACGGACCCCAAGCCGAATTACCTGTTGAAGACGTTACGCCAAGCCTATTTGAACAAGCTAAGCAATTTCCAGCAAGGCTTGAAGCTAGCTTTGCTGCTACTCCAAAGGAGCAGAAGTTCGTTCTTGAGCGTCGTTATGGTGCCGATAATGTTCGTCAACGAGGCGAAGACTTCCAGATCAAAAAAGGCGAAAAATGGATTCCGTTTGATTCGTCTGGGTTTGAGATACTGAATGATATTATTGGTGATATGGGTAGAGGGGTTATTGAGCAAGGGGCTACAGAGTTAGCTACTGCTGGAGGTATGGGGGTAAGCGCGGCCCTAGCTCCCGTTACTGCTGGCGTGTCGGTAGCGGCCTCTCCTGTGACTGTTGCGGCTTCTAGACTTGCTGGTGGAGCTATAGGCTCTCAGGTTGCGGATTTAGTTGCTGAGAATATTTTTGATATACCCAGAGACCCAGAAAGAAGCAGAGTTAAAGAAGCTGCTAGTTCTGCTGTAATCAACGCTACTTTCGGCAAAGTAGGCGATATGGTCAGTTCTTACTTTGCTAAAAAAGGAGCAGAGAAGGCCACAAGACTAATGGGTCAAAAAGTTGACGATGTTTTAAAGGCCGATATTGATATGCTTAGACAAGCCGATAATGAGCTTAAACAAGCTGGTTTGTTGCAAAATGTTGATACAGCGTTTGGATCTACTTCATTCCTGCCTGAGCAGGCTGTAAAAGAAGGAGCGCCAGACATTACCTTTAGAGCTAAAATCTATGCCGATAATCCAGAGGTAATTAGAGTTAAAGCTAAGCTTGGTGAGGGCGCTCAGAATGTTATTAAGCAGATTAATGATAAGATCGCAGCAGTTGTGCCGACCACTGGCAAAGATATTCTAGCCAAAGCTCAGAATATCGAGCTTGAAGAAGGAAAACTCATTGGCTCATTCCGTAATGAGTTCTTAAAAGAAGCTGGAGATGGCGTTGTGCCGTTACCAGCAACCCGTGAGGCGCTTCAAAAAGTTCAAGATACGCTTGGCTATGTTCCAGGTTCTTCAGAAGCTCCTAAGGATGCCGCAAGCCTTATGCTTCAAAAGCGTTTTGAGAAGTTTTACAATGCTGTAAGCAACAATGGCGGTAGAGTTCAAGCCGAGGATTTGGCTGGATTCTATGACGATATTAATAAAGCTACTCAGAACTCTAAGCTTTGGACTAAGCAAAATAAGACAGTTCAGGAAGATGCGTTGTTGGACTTATGGAGAGGCGTTAGAGACGACTACTCTCAAGCTATCGAGACTACGCTTGGAGACAAGTTGGTAAATGGTAAAACTTATACTGATTCTCTTAAACGCTTTACTGAGATTAAGAATGCAACTAAGGACTTAAAGAGTCTTTTGATTGATCCTGCTACAGGTGAGGCAACTATCACTGCTGAGGCATTAGCTCAAAATATCTTCGGTAACACTAAAGCTACTGCTAAAGACATTCAAGCCGCTAAGGTTCTATTCAAAGATGATCCTGAGGTTTGGAATCAGATTCGCAGAATCAGACTCGATGATATGCTTAAGAAATCCTACAACTCTACGAAAGAAAGCTTTGATGGAGTTAAGTTTGTAGACAGTATTACTTCTCTTCCTAATGAAGTAGCTGAGGAACTTGCTGGAGGCAAGGAAGGCTTGAATTTACTTAAGGCCGCAAGGACTTATTCTAATCGCCTTCAAAACTACTCTGTAGAAAACATGAGTAATGAGCAGGATGCTAAAAACGCTTTATCAAAACTTCTGGCTTTTAGCTCTAACTACGTTCAAGCAAAGGGTCTAGCAATATACGATCTCTTTGCTGCTACTGGTAAAAACCGATCGGTTGCGAAGTACCTTGATGGCGCAGGAAGAGATGAGATGTTAAAACTTACTCCTGTTGATTCGCGCTCTAAGGTAAACAAAGCTATCGACTACATTATTGATGCTGCTAGAGAATCTGATGGTAGAGCCGCTAGAGCTGCTAAGTTTGTAGCGCCTAGAGCGACTCAGATGAAAACTGTAGAAGAAAGCAAAAAGTAATGAAATTCATAGATGATAAAGCTGTAGATGAGTTAGCAAAATCTTCAACAATTCTACAGTGCATGGTTCAAATGCTGGATTTTGAGTGCAATAAGTATCATTTCCAGCCTGAGTTAATCGGAGCAGATAAAGACGTTGCCATGATTAATTGTGACCCCATGACTGCTGCGGAAATCATGGCTGCTTGTCAGAAGGTAAACTCTCACTTCAAGCGTAAAGATGGGAAACTTAGTTGTGTGCTTGAAGAAATGTCTAAGACGTTTGTAACGTGTAAAGCTGGAGCCCTAGAGGACTACTCTCAACTAACTTAGTGCTGATCGTCAGCAAAGGGTTTATCCATAGCTTGCATCTCAGAGACGTAATTCAAGAACGCCGCTACAAACGCAATCTTTTCATGCTTAGTCTGACCAGCTTCGATAACTTGCCTAGCTCTAGAGTCAATTTCTCTCCACTGGGCTCTACTTAAATCGCCAATATCTAAAGCCTTGTTATGATCTAATTCTATTAAAAACATTCTTTTTTCAATCATTTTTACTCCCAGATATATGTTTTTTTGTTAAGAATCGCTGCTCCGTTTTTAGGAACTCTAGGGATAATTTTACTTAAGTCTCGTTTGTTCGCGCAGTAGCATTGAGAGTTAACCCATACTCCTAACTCATCTCCATCTTGAACGCAGATAGCGGAGCAGACTATTTGATCTATTTGAACTGCGGCTATTAAAATTAAAATCCATCTCATTTGAGCATTCCTGATCTTTTTTTCTGACTCATTTCGTTGTGTTTTGATTGCCACTCTTTGCCACAGTTTTTACATTTGTATCTCTGAAATTTTCCTGAGTTTGTATATCTAAATCCATTTTCTACAAAGTTATTAGATCCACACACACAAATATTGTCATGCATTTTATGATAGACGTTTGGATTAAGGCCAGAATCCCAAGCCAGTATTTTTTCGTAAAGCTCCTCAGTAGCTAATAAATCAATTGGATTATACTTGCGCATCTCTTTCCATGCCCTAGGATTGCTTTTAAGGCATTCAGACCAGAGCCTGTGGCCTTCGAATTCTCTCTGTACAAGTTTTTGATTCTTAAGATTCAGAGCCTTAGCCATGTATTCAAGCTTAAATGATGTAAACCCGAAAGCCTTCTTAGCCATCTGTTTTGTATCTTGTTGTCGATATCCGCTAGGCGGGTGTCCACTCTTTATTCCGTTAATAATAAACCTTGCATTGATTTTTGGAACATCGAATTTCTTTGAGTATTGGCCTACGACTATATCAGCCTCATCCATCAAAACCCAAAGAGGCTTTAGTATTTTAGAATCATCTCTGTGGTTTTTCTGATCCCCAGTATCCATATAATGAATTTTCTTTTCGCCTCGCCATTTAGCCGCCCAAGCAATAATAGACCAATCCTGCTGGATTTGATTAAGGCCTACATTTTGATCGTAAAGCTGCCAGACATCGGCAATTATGGGACAAGTTTCAATATCTAAAAACAAGATCTTTGGCTTGATATATTTACTCATTAAACTCAGGCTGAATTGATGGTGATTAAAAATCAACCAGCCCGAGGTCTAGTAAACACATCTGCTACAACGGACTAGGGTCTGTAACGAGGTATTTAGCTTCTACAGCAACGTAAGTGATTTTGCTCATAGCGAACAGGGTTCTGAGATGCTCGTCTAACTGAGCCCCAGTAGCGTGTTTATACGTGGCTTTCATTAAATCCTGCTTTGTCCATGACTTTTTAGCTCTAATAACTTCCCATGATTTAGAGAAGCTAACGAGATTCTTGTTTTCTCCAGTAGTAGCGAAACTAGAGTACATATCAGGCTCAAGCTGTTCTAAAAGGTCTTTAGCGGCTTGCAAGTGATCCGGCGTAAGTATCAATTCATTACTCTGATCTGCCGCCAGGACTTGCGCTAACTTCATACAATGCCACATCTTGCGAGAATAGTACGAGGCCATGTCGCCTTTAGGATCAGCATCTAAGGATTCATTGCGCTGCTTAAGAATCTCATTGTACTTTTCTTTAAAACCTTTAGTTGTTTTATAACGACCAGCAAGCTTAGAAACCTGAGTTAGGTCTTCAATCAACTTCGATCTCATTTCTGAGTTAGTCGTCTGAATCTCGTCCTCATCTACCCATCCTTGATTGCCTCGGAAGCGTTCTTTCTCAGTTACGAATAAGACTCGAGATGCGAAGCCTCCGGCTATACCAGACTTACCTAAGGCCTCCATTAACCAAGTAGGAGTAGAGCAATAAAGCAAGTTCAAGCATGGATTGAATATCGTAATATCCCCACCGCTAAGAGTCTGTTTATTCCAGCCCTTTTTAGTATGCCAAATATTCGGCTCTCCGCAGTCATAGAAGTCTGTTAGCAACTCTTGAACTCCGTTAAGACCTTTGGAATCTCCGAGAGTAACCTTAGCCTCTGCTGAGTACGAATAAAGGCTAGAGTTTTTGTACACAACTCCCTCGAATTCAAAAGTCTTCCTATTGCCTACATCTGCCATCTGCTTAACAAGACTGGCTCCACTCATCTGTGTAGACATGAAATCAAGGCCTTCGACTTCGTATAAAAGCTCAGTAATTGTGCGCCCAGCGGTAGATTTGTTCGCTATCCCAGAATCAGCTATCAGCATGATAAACATATTCGGATAAATTACCTGTACGTTGTTGTATACGACCCATGTACGGCGTTCTAAGCATCCAGCGATGCCGCTAATAGCTGACCACAATAGGAACTTGTTACTAACGCCTAAGTGTTTGTTGTATTCAAGAAAAGCCTCTATGAAGCTAGGAAAATTACGACTCATTTAAAATCCTTAATTCTTTGAACTAGAGATGAACTGCCGCATTTCATTTTAGTCACTTTAAATGAACTTTTACCTTTTATTCCAGACGTAACCATCTCGTCTCCAAGATGTCTTTGTTTGTATTTCTTAATTTCTTTTAAGTCGTCAACCAAGGGTGCTTTTGTAACCTTGCCACCTCTAGCTAAAAACTCCTCTAGTGTTTCTGTTTTTTTAGACATCCTTAACTCCTCCCCAGCTTTTACCAATCTTAAATCTTACAGGAAATACCAACTCTCCGTAAATGGTCTTAATCTCAGGATGCCATTTTCCATCCAGATCCATGATGTAGTCGTATTTATGAGGACTATCCTCAAGAACTTGAATGAGAACTAACTCATTATTTCTGACTACAACATTATCATTCTTGAATCCAGCCATGAGGTGGTTTAAAATATCGGCCTTTAAGCTTCTATAGCCCCACTGGTAAGCTTTCTTGAACAAATCATCATTCAGTCTGTCGTAGTAGGTAATCGAGCGACCTAAGAGATTTGTGATTGTTCTAGAACGTTTAATCTGGTCTTGAATCTTAAACTGGCGCTTAATTAGATTTGGAAAGTTCTCAGCAACAATCTGTATATACCTACGAGCTTCGATCTCAGTCATTCCGAATCCTAGCTCTCCCATGCATTTAGTAGCGAAAGCTCTTGGGCTCATAGCATAAGCACAAGCCTGAATAGTCTTCTCTGCAACTCTAGCCTCTAGGCTTTTCTCATGTATAAACGAATCAAACTTTCTGAATATCTGTGAAGCTATGTGAACAGGAATATTTTTAAACTCCTGAATCATTTTAATCATCTTCTGGTCTCCAGAGTCATAAGCCAAGTACCGCATCTCAGGCCAGTGTAGGTTTAGCTGCAATAGCTCATAACCCTCATCAGCGACCAGAATATTCCTAGTAAGCTTAGGCACTTCATCAATGCTAAAACCTGAATCAAATGGATTCTTGGAACTATTCCACTCTCCAAACTCATTATGAACAGCATCGAGGCTGAATCTGATTCTCTTATCTTTGTCGTATTTAAAGTTAAAGTAAGTTTCTAACTGATTAGACAGCTTATTTATCTCTATCAAATCAACAAGAAATGGTGACTTTGGATAGGTTTTTCTAAGCTTAACTAAGGCATCTTTAGCAATAGTCTCTTTGCCCTTGCTTGTCGGGATACGAATCTTAATTTCCTTAAGAGCATCTTTAACTTGCTTAGGACTATTAGGATTAATCTTTCTACCAAGAATGTGCTCGGTATCTTTGTCTAAGCTTTCATATCTAGATTTAAGTGAGCGTTCTAGGTCGGCCTTAAGAACCGACAACCTTTGCTCGTCCACGACCAATCCCCTATTTGTCATTCTCTGAGCCTGTGGAAATAAGTTTCCCATATAGCTTTTGAATAAAGGCATTAAGCCTCTTTGTTCTAAATCCTTAACCATGTTGATCTTTGCTGCAAATTGTCCAGTGGTGTCTTTGCCGTTGTAGGTTAAGTGATCTCTCCAGTTGCGCACATTGTTCCAATCGCTATGATCGTCTTTCCAATAAGGGAAGCGAGTGTAGATACGGCCGGCGTTATCAAGACCCTTATCCAAGCTTGGGTGCAACAACTTCATAGCCCACATAGTATCAAAGCTAATGTTCTTAACTTCTATTCCGTAAAGACTAGCCCATTGGCATTCGTACAACCCATTCTGCGCTATTTTAGGAATATCGGATTTCATAATCCGAGCTATAACGCTCCAGAGCTTGTAGAACTCGATAGGTTTGTAGGTGCTTGGAAGCACATCAATCGCAATGGCCTCTGTATGGCTAATCGCAAATCCATGAGTGTTCACCACTCCCCTGCCAGTTTCAACATCTATACTCAACTCTGGAGCGTTTAAAACTACATCTTCTAGGTAACTGATAATCTTCTCAAAAGGTAAGTCAAGGCTGAGAAGGAACTTGCGATTAGGAATAGAAATAAGACTGCTCTCTTTTTCTTCTCTTAATCGCTGACAACCAAGGCTGTAATAAGCTTGGTCTTCTCGGACTTTTTGGATGTGTTCAGGGTGTGGGAGGGGAATTGCTTTCTTCGCTCCGAACTCAGCCTTGACTTGTAAAATACTGCATTTCTGTTTATGGACGTTGTCCAATCCTGTTATAAAATTTAAAGCGTGTTCGCCAAGAGGCACTATCACATTGGCGCTTGAATCATTAATGAACTTCTTGCAAGCAAGTTGTCCCAGAACCCTGTCTTCGATACTAAGGTTCTTTAAGTCGCCACCCTTGGGGCATAGCGGATACATAATCGCAAAGGCGTAGTCAGACTCTGGTATTCCTGATCTATTCATGGCGCTAGTTATAAACGCTTTGTGGTATTCGCTAAGAGTCGCTCCCTCTGCTTTCGCATCTGGACGCTGATAATCTGAAACAAAAATAATCTTAGCTGTCGGACTTCCTTCGTACATTCTCCACCCCTCTACTTTTAGACAAAAAAAGGCCCACTAGCGTTTGCAGTAATAATTCTATATTATTCGCTAGTGAGCTAAAACTCTTTCGAGTTAATTAAAATTTAAAAACTACTGTGGCGCTACAGAACTTTGTTCGCCATTATAACGAACAATCTCAGTCCAGTTGCCAGTTTTGCCAGCGATAGCCTTAGTTCCAAAGAACACAGCTTCTTCGATTTTAGTCTTAAAAACTGCTTTCTCTCTACCTTCAGGCATCAAAACAAGAACTGTCTCAACTGCTTGAGCCAAAACAGTTTTAGCCGCTTTAACTTCTGCTAATCCCGTATCATTTAATTTATGTGTTTCAAACATATATTCTCCTATTTTTTTGGTTTAATTACTGAACTTTATTCAAAGGCTTAACTGACTTAACTTCTGAGAAGTCTGTAGGCTCACCAGTGTTCATATCTTTCTGAGTAACAAGCGTTGCTTGAATCTCAGAACCTACTAACAATGACCAGTCAAACGCTCCACCTGGAAAATCTTGACCAGTACAAGCTTTGTAGAACCCTTTAAGGATGCCAGCTCCTTTACCAGACAACATAGTGCGATACTTAACTTTCCAGTTATTGAATCGAGCCAAATCACCTTCTGCTCCAAAGATCGTTAAATCCCACTGGATGTACTTATTTCCAGGAGTTGTCTTGCTATCCTTAATCTCTGGATTACTCACACGTACTGAGTAAATACCAGGAGTAATGCCTCCTGCTGTTTCTACTGCTTCCGATAAATCTGGTGTTAATAAAAATGGATTTGTTTCCATGCTTCCTTCTTTCGTGTTTTGGTCAGGCGTAATTGCCTAACCTAATTTGTTTTTTAAAGTTCTGTATTCTGCTCTTGGATGTTTAGGATCAATCACGCATTGAATATTTGTGATAACCTTACCACCTTGGTTTTTTCTATGCTTGATTTTAATGTAATCATCTTCTGTTGGTCTAGATTCATTAGGATTAAATCCAATAACTTTTCTTAAAGCCTTGACATGTTTGTGACTCATTTTAATTCCTTTTCTGTTATTGTTTTAAATTCTTTAATCATATCGGCGCTAGTTAGCTCCGAGCCCAATGGAAATATATCCACGCCTATCGGATCAGTCATATTTGGATTATCGTAGCCCTCGAATCTCAGAGCCATGTCTCCACCGCATATTACGTGCTCGATGTGATGGCCGAGATTAGCGAGATTTGCATCTAGGTCTTGCTCCATGTTTTGATCTGGAAAATAAAACGATTGGCTCTGCTTAAAAAGATTTTTAATCTTCCACAACATATCATAAGCCAAAAGTATCAACCTATCTTCGTTGGTTAAGCCTTTTGTTGCGTTTATTGGATAGCGAAGTTTAGGGAAGTTAATCATCTAAACTCCTGTCTATATATTTTCTCCATTTCAACGGTCACAGCTTTTTCTCTAAAGCATCTCATTTGACCACAATTGCAATAAAATAAATGGAACCAAGGAGTTTTCTTGAACTTATGAAACCCAAAAAAACACTTTATCTTTTTAATCATCTCGCCTTCACAATCTCAGCAAAGTTAGCTGGAATTTCAGCAGGAAGGTTTCTCGCTGTTTTACAGAATGGAGATTTTGCATCTGCCTTAGTCTGCCAAACGTGTTGACCAGAGGAATTGATTTTAGCTAAGTATGTTTCCTCAAAGTAAATACCCATCTTGTTTGACATCGCTCCTGGGAACATCATTTGATTAGTGATAATTCCAGTGGTCTCGTCTTTTTCTCTCTGAGTATGGCCGATTACAACTAAGTGACAATCAAGAGCCAGGCATCCAGTGATAATCTGTTTTACATGAGTTGCTAACAATCCGTAATCAGACTGTGAGTTTTGGTCTTGGTTAGGGCGCTTGATTCCTAGCTGCGACACATATCTGTAATCTTCGAGAATCGAATCAGCCATAGTGCTTACAGTATCGATAATCAAGGTCTCAAACGGAAGTTTCTGGCCTTTATTCTGTAAATCAAAATAAACCTGAAGATCGTCAAGAAAGCTTTTCATTCTTGGCTTAACTCCAGCGCCTCCTTTAATCGACATCTTTCCATATTGTCTAGCGTCTACTTTTGCAAGCAAGGCTTTGTCCTTAGAGTAAAACTTAGCTGCGCTTGAAATCTTGTTATCAAAATCTGCGACAACTTTTTCTCCAGGGAACGTGATAGCGTTGACAGTTTTTCCAGCTCCAGATTCGCCAAGCAATAATAGCTTAACAAAATCAGGACCAGACTGCATCTGATCGAGTTTCATTTGAATTTCCTTTTGTTTGATGGTTCAGAGTGAATCATAGTTATTTTATTTTGTCACGAAGTCTTTTTTATGTACTAATAGCGTTAAAGTTTTCCACATTTGTTTTAAGCATAACTGATTTTGTTTTATAGCTTAAAATTATAGAATCATTTTCAACACTAACTTTTACTAAATACTTGCTTCCCCATGAAACTCCTAAATATTTAAGAGCTTCTTTAAATTCATCATAAAAAGATTCTGCATCCATTTACTTCATCCCAACTGGTTTAAGCGAATAAGTCGAATCAAGCTGACAGTGTAAGTGCTGTCCGTTTCCATTGTCGTGATACACGATAAGCACACGCTGCCCAGAACTCGTAATAGCCCCAAGGTGTCCGTATTTTTCATTAGTCTTATTCGTCACAGCTATTCGCTGAGCCTCTGTCATATTCCAAGTACGGAAGTCCCAAGCTCTGCAAGTAGAGTGAGATTTGCTCACGCGCTTTAAGGCTTTGTCTTCTTCATCTAGAGTCACAGTCTCAGTGATACAAGGATCTTTAACTCCCTCATCTAAAGCCGTTTGATACATGAACGCCATAACCTCTTGAGCCTTTGGGTGCATGAACTTTTGACGATTAAAATTCTTATCGAGTTTAAAACACTTTCTTTCTAACACCCTATCCCCCATTCCTGTAAGATTCGATTAGCTTAGTAATATAGTCTACGCCATCGGAAGACATACTAAAAAATTCTAAGTTCTTTTTAATTAATGGCAACTCATCCTCTATCTTCTTAAGAAGCTCGTCTACTTCTGATTCGCGAATTACTTTAAACATAGGACAAGTAGAACCTGAGTCATTGTGATATTTTGCGTATTCACGATCGTCAGTTACAATTCCAATTCCATCTGTCCACAATTGTTTCTTCTCTCCGCCACTCACAGCTTCTTTCATCCCTTCTATCAGCTTTTGTCCTAGGTATGTTTTTTCTTCACTCATTCTACTTCCTCTGTTGGGGGTTAAAATAACTATCTAAAATTTCATTAGCTCTTTTTAATAACTCAGGGTGTCCGCGATATAAAACATTAACGAGTAGGCGCTTTTCTTCCATGTAAATCTTTGCGAACTTATGATCTCTTTGGACGATTGTTCCCGAGTTAGAGATTAAATCAGCGAGTTTCACAGTGTGGACATTTGCACTGCCACAACCTACATGTACACGATCTATTTTCTTACGCCTTGCTCGTTTCCCATCGGAAGGTTTTGAAACATCGGTCAGCCTGTAAACCATAACACCAACCTCAGCGCCGAATATGGTAGTAATCCAATGTAAAGGAACCAAAGTGTCCTCAACCACATCATGTAACAATGCTGCGATCTGTGTCTCTTTATTAGCGCCTACAGACTTAACCAGACGATAAACTTCAAAAGGGTGGTTATGGTAAGGTTCGCCTGTGTATTTACGTTTCTGACCCCAATGCGCGATTATACAAAGCATCTTAGCTAGTGTTATCATCTACCACTCACTCGGCTTGGTGATTAGCGCTTCATTAACTTCAATATCTAACTCTTCAATGGCTATCTTTGCGAAAACAGTTCTGTCTATAAAAGAGTTTTTAATGTGCCTGTCCCTTTGCTCCCTAAGTACCCTTATCTCCTCATTAGCTTTGCGCAGGGATAGATCGTGGTCGGATTTCAAAACAACATCAGCCTTTATAAAGAGAGGCTCATTTGACATTTTCTCCCTTTGACTAAAACTAGCTCCAAGATTGTTTTTATAATTTGGATTGTCTATTGAAACAGTATAAACCTTTATCTCTGTACTCATAATTCACCCCTGTATATATTTTGTTTCTCAAAAGATTTGAGAAGTTCGTTGTATCCAAAATGACTCATATAGATTGCATTTTCGGAACAAATATAAACTGCCTCTATCGCTTTAGAATACGGCTTGAAATCATTTGTAAGAAATCCAGACAACCATTCACTTAGTTCTTTTTCAATAGCAATATGAGCATCCTCAAAAGCATGGCTTTTGCAAATCTTTAGGCCCATAAATGAATCTAAGCCATTCATCACCCACCAGCCTTTATGTCGGAGAGTTGTTTGCGTAGCTCCCCTAGTCCGCACGCGCATGGTTTACCGTAAGTGCATACACCGCTTAATGTGGCGTGAACTGTGTGCATATCTAGTTCATCGGCCAACTCAACCGCCTTATCCAACTTAAGCCTGATGGTTTCTAGTTCTGAATTAGTTGCTACGGTTATGCGCTTTATAGCCTCATAGTGGCGCTCATTGCTGATTGAATTATTCAACTCCTCTTTAAGCTTGGTGTTTTCAGATTCGAGGTCGCGTTTTACCACAAACAACTCGTCTCTTAATTCTGAATTATCTTTCTCAAGCTGACGAGCTAGTTTGTAGTTATCGTCCATGCATTCATCTAGCTTTATAGCTAATAACCGATCATTTTCTTTTCTAGTCGCCTCCAACTCCGCAGCCTGTTGGGTGAAAATCGGGTTGAAATACTCAAACATCAAATCAACTAAATGATATTTCATATTCGCATCAACACCCGTAGCGCGGTGTAAATAGTTTTTATAATCCGCTTCGCTGTTTTGTTTTTGATTCATCCAGAACTGGCGCCATTTAGTGACGACTTCATGGAGTGATTCTTTGTCGAGCTTCTTACTTTCTTCCATCTAACTCTCTTTTCAGTTGTTCTATTTGGGATTTGAGTGAGGTGTTTTCATCAGATAGCTCGGCATTAATTTGATTCGTAACCTGAACGGCTTTGAAATCAATAACCTTGATCGGCCTTGCAAATACCTTAGAAAATCCATTTCCTGTAACCGTAAACGGAACGAAGCCGTGATGATTTTCTATTTTGGATAACTCACTATCACACTCTGTTTGTTTCTCGTGAGGACAGTCGCCAGTTTTACACGGGTGATATTCGAGGCCAACCAAACCGTTCATGCTTTCATTTTCCGACTTAACTCTATCCAACTCCCCACTCATCTCAATAAAAGCCTGTGCTATTTCTGAGATGTGGTTGGCGGCGTAGAAAATAAAAGCTAGATCGTTTTTCCAGTTTTCCATGTGGCGATTCAAATCCGCAATAACGAAAGGTTCTTGATCGCAGCAATCTACACCAATTAGGCAGTCTTTAAAGTGCGGAAACTTATCATGCTCAGTCACGTAGCTTTGTGTCGCAGCCTTCCTCAACTCAAGCAGTTTATTAACTTTGTCTAGGGTTGGGGTGGTCATACGTTACCTTTAGTCCAACTGAGCGCCGACCAATTATTAGTGTCAATTTCATCGCCATCGCTATCTAGCCAATCACCGTCAGAATCAATAAAGACATCAACTAAAACTATTCTTCTGGTTCCGTCGTGTACCAGTTGCATTAAGTAATGATTGTCTGCCTCGATTGGTCCAAACATCTTTTCGCGGTCTTTGAACGTAACATCTTTTAAATCACTCACTCTCTTCCCCTTCTGTTCTTTCTCGGTGGTCATAAATGCTTCACCAGAACGTCTTTAATTACATTTTTTAAAGCGTCATCAACTTCTTTTTCCAAGCCGTCACAACCTGTAACGCTATCAATCTCATCCCATCCAAGACCTTTTCTGCTCGAAAGTTCTTCTTTAACGGCTTTGTGCAAATCTCTGATTAGTATTTTTAAATTAATTGGTTTACTCATATCTTTCCTTTTGTGTGGTTAAAAACTCTCAAGCAATTTGCCAAACGCTTGGTCTATTACTTTGAGTGTCATGATGTTGTATTCCGGTCCACAGGAGTGTGGCTCAGACATTAATCCCCTGCTCTTGTGAGTCGCTATCGGGACTGTCGTCGTTAGATCAACTCCGCACCCGCGACACTTACGAGTGATCGGAGTAAGGTCGTAACGTGCGCACCATTTGTCGAAATCATCTAGCGGCATTATCATCTATCCCCCTGTCCCTGTGTTTGTGAGTTTGGTTAAACATTTTTTACAATCTACTTCGTCTTTGTTATCTGAGTGCCAATCACCAGACCATTTTTTGCGAGGTAGTCCACAAATAGGTGGAGCTTCGTTTGAGTAATGCGTAACCTTCTTTTTGTTTCCGCTTCGCAACTCGCGAGCTATCTGCTTTCCTAAATCATCACGACCGATTTTCATCTATACCTCTTTCGGTTGCTCTGGTTTAAAATTAGTTAAGAACTTATCTAACTTTTCAAGTGCTGTGATTTCATGCGGATTGTTTTTATGGTATTCAACATTTTCTGGATCGCCATTAACACCAGAAAGAGAGCATTCAATTGAAACCGTTAAATGATGGGCAACTATTTTCTGTAAAATGTCTAGCTCTTTGGCGCTAAGTTTAAGCTTCATGGATTCACCCCCTTAACTTTGTTGATGTATTCACGGGCTACAAGACGATAGGTCTTTAGTTCTTTGTCACCATCATACAGCTCTTCATATACGTTAGTTTTCGTATAAAGATTCTCAATCACCTTCAAAGCCTCTGCTTGGTTCTGCTCTGATGTGGTGAGCTTATTAGTCAATTCATCAATCTGAATTTTTGCATTGTCGGCAAGCTGATTATTGTATTCGATAGCTGTGTCGCGGTTTTTAATTGTGTGGGCTAACTGTGACTCAAGCGACTGGATTTTAGAATTACGCTTTTCAATAGCTTCTTGATTAACTAAATCACGATCTTTCCATGCTGTTACAGATGTTTCTAGCTCCTGCGCTTTCGCTTGGGATGCGGCTAGGGCTAAATCAGCCTGTGACTTGAAATAGACAATCTTGGGCCTGAATGTTTTTGAAAGCTCCGGTGGTTTAATTTGTTCGCCAGCAACATCAAAAAAGTATTTCTCTAAATCAACTTCCCACTTATCTAGATCGTATGGTTTTAACCCCTCGCTCTGAGATAGAAGCTCGATAGTTTTAGTGCAGCCAAAAGTTGCGCCTCTAACGAAACTTGGTTGATGCTCAAAACGCATAGATTCACATTCTGCGTCTGCCAGCTTTTCTATTTGCTCTTTTAAATTAGTCATTTGTATTCCTTATTTCCGTATCCACAGCAATTGCAGACAACTCACTAGCAATCTTACAAGTTCTATTTGTGCTTGCTTTTATACTTGCCGCTAAAGCAGTAGCTTGTGTTGGTTTTACTAAATTCACATATTCAGCTAAAAAAGATATTATCCTCAACGCTTCAGTTCTGTTAATCGTGTCACAGCTTCTGAATGTTCTATTAAAATTATTATCAGTTTCAGCAAGAGCAACAACCCATCTGTTTTTATGATTTAAAATATTTAAAGATCTAAACACGTTTAGAGACAATCTTCTTTTTGGCCGACCTGCTGACCAACAATTTTTGCCTATCTTTTTACTTTTATATAAAGTTGTCTTCATTCTAATACTCCTATGGTTGGGTTAATTGTTTCTTGAGTCCATTGGTCTGCCATCGCTTCTGCTATTCCTTGGAATGTCTTTGAACGGTTCTTAGCTCTATCTTTATGCGGCATATACATAAACCATTTAGAGCCATTACTTTTTCCATTTTTCTTTATATACAACTCACCTTTATCAACCAGGTTAGTGACTTTTAGATGAGGTAAATTCTTTAACCATAAACAAGTTCTTTTCTGTACTGAATCGCCGAAATAATAAGGATGAATGATCTGATCGTGTCTTCTAATGTTTGTTGCAAACTTGTAATTTGGAAGCGGATTCTCTACAGCTATTTTCTTAATTTTGCAATTTAAGAGCTTGTTAAAAAAGTCTTCACCATTTCTGAGTTTGCTTAATCTATCTTGGTCTACACCCTTTTCCTTTTTCATGTCTACATACATTCGATTTGCGCCGGCTAACGAAAGGTAAGTACAAGGCGGATGAGCTATCATTAAGTCCCATTGAAGACCATAAGCTATTTCAACAGCGTCACCTTGATAATGATATTGATTGTATTCAGGACTTCCCTCAGTTGGTAATAAATCACAAGACCACGCCTCATGACCTTTTCTTCTAAAGGCATCTCTTACAGTCCCTGAAAACTCACAAGCTATCAAAACTCTCATCTTCATCCTCTTTCTTGTTATTGGGAGCAATCGAGGGGCTGACTATTACGTCCTATCCATGCATAAGCAGGAACCGCCTCGACTGCTTTTTAATTAGTTACTTAAATTTCTTTAAATTCCAAAGAGCATGCATCTTTTTGACTGCCTTGCGCCCACCGATATGCTTTTCCGGCTAAACTGCAATCCTCGTCACCAAAATAAAATATTTCTTGTGTTCCGAGATTGATAAGTTTTTCAGTCTTTTCGTCTTTTTTAAAATATGTAATTTTATATTTTTTCATCTTCTCTCCTTGCCTATTGGCTGGTTAATTATTCTTAATACAACTCTCAGGCAAATTAGCTGTAAAGACTTTCGTCGAAACTACTTTGCCCTTCTGGATGTAGTTGTTCTTGATTATTATCATTTGGCTTTGTTCGTTGTATCTCCACAACTGGAATGCTACTAGGCTCATTACGGCTAATAGCAGGATCAGTACTGTTTTCATTGATAGTGACATTGTATTTTCCTTCTAGAATGTTTTTACGGAGTTTGGCTGGAGCGCTACAGGCATCTAAGAACTGACAACCGCCATATGTCGAACAACTTTGAGGACTCGACATAGGAAAGCTGTTGGTCTCAATACAAGCCAATAACTCGCGTACTGCGGTTATGTAGGCTTGTTTAAGTTCTGCAAAGTCTTCCTCGGTTCTTTCGGTAAATTGACGAGCGAATTCAGATTTAGTCTTTGCTACTTGAATCCCATTAACCATAAAAGAACTAGAGTCTATTCCTAAGCGAAATTGTCCAGCCATAACATACCCAGTGTATTGATGATTAGGATTAATTCTGTTGTAGAACTCTTTACCTAAAGATGCTGTGGTTTTGTGATCTGCATAGTGGATAGTGTTGGCGATCTTATTTCTAAGCACTATGTCTATCTGACCATGAAAGTAGATTTCTAGCTCCGAGTCTACGTGAAGCAGAAACTCTACTTGTTTCTCAATCATCGGTAGGCCGTTAGTATCTCGGACTACTTCCATTCCATCGTTAGCGTAGTGTTTAAAATAGGCTTTAAGGATTTTGATTCCGTTAGCTACGGATCGTTTATCCTCATCACCTAACCAGCGCAAAGGTTCCATGTGTTTAACAAACTCAAAGATTGAATCTAAAGCTGTAGGATATGGGCCTTCTGGTATTAGTCCACCATTCACCACAGAATCGACCATAGTGAGTTCTTTAGTTGTGAGTTGGCGATAGTCCTCAGGAAGGGAATACCAGTGCTCTAGAGCCTTGTGTATCGCTTTACCAAATACTAAAGCATCTCCCTCATTCTCAGAGCGTAGTTTCCAAAGCAGGGAGTATAGAGCTTTCCGCTTGCACTCCTGAATTACACTCAGGCTTGAGAAGTTTATCCAGACTGCTGTTTTTCCGTTTGGTAGTTTTTTTATTTCCAGCATCCGCTTTAATGGCTTCTTTGTCTTCTGCTGCTCGTTGATCGTCAATACCATAAAAAATTCCTACTTTTCTCTTAGTTAATAGTTTTAGTAGTTCTAGCTCGGATAGTTTGTACTCCTCTGCTAGCTTCGTTACCTCGTCACGCATTAGGCTCTTGTCTGAGCGATTGATGCGGATAGTGGTCTTCTTGCCTTTTTGAGCAATACTCACTCCTAGGACTTCTTTAGAAGCATTTGGAGTGGTTTTAATCAGGGACTTAGCAAAGGCGTGATAGGTCTCGGGGTTATAGCTCTCAATCGGTTCTCCGATTAAGTTACCCATCTTTACCCACCACAACCACTACATCAGGCCACTTAACAGGTTCTTTGGTCTTTACAGACCTAAGAATTGCGTCTCCTCTGGCTTCTTCTAAGCTATCAAAACTCTGATTCACGTACTTCCTAGGGGCTGATTCCATAGCTTCATAGGAGTCTAAAAGGAACTCTAGGAACTCGTTGAAATAGCCCTTAACTGCCTTACGCTTCATTTGTTTTTTATAGTTCCTAGGTCTGCTCTCTAAGTGCTTATCAATTCTGGCAATTAGTGAAGCATGAATACGCCTAGGAACGTCTGTACTAGGATCACGCTTACTCATTTCACAATCCCTCTCTGATCTTTGTTATCAGTAGTTTTGTGAGTAAATGCAGGGTTAAAATACGATCTGATTCTGATAGCTGCATTCTGCCATACAGTCAGCATGGCTTGTTCAGAGATGTCCTCGACCATGCAAATGTTGGTAATGTTTGAAAGTGAGTGACTTGTTTTGTACAAGCTCTGGCTTTCCTTATAGATATGAATTACTACGCTACCGCAGTAGTTCATGCCTGGCTGAGTTCGTCCATAGCTTCTGCCAATGGAGTGGATAACTTCATTAGTGTTTTTATCTACTTCAATCTTTTCTACGTCGATAGAAACATCTACGCCTAATTGCTTATGCGTTTTAATTGGTTTTTGGCTCATTTTAATTTCCTAGTTTAGTGGTTATTAACGATGTAATTTATTTGCTGCTTTTTCTGCTGCTTCGACCATTTCGGCTTCTTGTAAATGAGCTTTAAGCTCATCATTACTCATTGGACAAGATCCAGAAAATACGGTTCTTTTACCATTAGGAGTTGAGAGGATTTTGATATATCCCAATTCCTCTAAAGCCATTGAAAAGTCTCCAATATCCATATCAATACTGTTTGCTCTTACGCTATACTTTGGGAATATGATTCTAAAGCTTAGGCCTGATTGCCATTGTTCATAGTGGGAATCTAGTTGAGCCTTTATTCCCCTGCCTGATCGCTCTAAAATCTCTAATTGTTTAGGCGTAAAATTACTTTTTTCTTTAACTGCGTTCATAGTTTCTCCTGTTGTTGGTACAACCATATTAATCACTTTTTGTTCAACCATGCAAACATTAGTTCGTCTGTTTCTGTTGCGTTATGCTTGTTTGTTGGCTCTGTTGAACATTCTTGTTTAAATGCCTTATAGCTGTTGATTGTCTCAAGACTTAGCGAATACAGGCATAAGCAGAATACGATCAATAGGGTGTATTTTAGAGCTTCCAGGATACTATTCATAAAACCTCCTTTATTTCTTCTTCGATCGCTTCTTGTAGGGACTTGGTCTCAATCATTAAGTCTTCACGAACTAATTCAATATTCATTAAAACATTCGCTGCATCTTTAACAGCTACCCATAGTTTATTAATAATCGCCTTATTCATTAACTCGTGAGTCTCTATAGACTTTCGATCTAATTCCTCTAAAGCCGTTTTTATCGCTCCTAATCTTGCTGCCTTATCCATACCTACACCTTAACCATATAAAGAGATTTAAGGACTTCGGTCACCGCTCTCTGAGCTGCAAATTTCTTCAAACTAAACTGCTCCTTAACCGACTCCACTATGAAGTCATATAAATTCTGGTCAATTATTCCTTCTTTTACTTCGTTGCTAACTAATAAACTTATTACTAATTCCTGTTTACTCATATTTCTTTAAAAAGCTCAATCTTCCTTAATCCTGCTTTAATCCCCTAGTTGTTTAAACTCAAATCCGTTTGAGCTTTAGTTTTAAATTCAATAAATCTTAGTTAAAATACTCTTTCAAATAATCACATTTCTTCGGATGATTCAGGAAAAAATAATCCTGTACGCCGTTATTAACATTTGTACTTAGTAAATTCATTCTATCATCTTGGTGCCCTGACACTCCCTGTTTGCAGTGAATAATCTCATGCACGAAAGTCAGATACATTCTCCATTCGGCCATATATTCAGGCCAGTTAGATCTAATGCTAATTTCTTTTGAGTCATATATACAATTACCATTGGCAAGACTACCTGTGCCGCTCACAAATGGTTCAGGATTGAAGTAAACCTTAACGTCAGACATATCCAGCGTCTTTAATCCACATTGAGCAAGGTCAGCGTTTAAATGCGCTTTAAGCTCTGATTCTTTAGCTGGGTTAGGGGTTCCTGTAGGTTTTATCTTCTGGCATCCATTACATCCAGCCATTAAGGATAAAACGAATCCTATAAATAATAGTTTCTTCATGATGCATACTCCTCGTTGTTTCCAGCTTGATTGCTGGTTTAAATTATATTTTTTATAAAATGCATTCATGTCAATTTTCACAACACACCCACCCACTTAAGTATTAAGTAATCACATCCTATTCCTATTGATATAACTGATAGCCAGATAGTGAGGTTCATTACTCACAGCCTTTCAGGAGTTGTTTCATTCTTTGTAAATGTTTGTGCTCTCCGCAATCGCATCTCATTGGGTCTTCATAATTGATACAAGTTACGCAGTGATCTGGTTTAAATCGGTCAACTGCGATTTGAATTTCATTTAGCAAAGCCTCATGATTATTCACAGCTTTGACGATTAGGGCTGCGTTGGCTTGAGCAGATCCTTGTACAAATTTATTTAAATCTTTAACTTTGCAGATTGGATAACCCTTATGTCCGATATGCGGCCTAATTTGTATATAATTAGCTGAGCTGAACTGATTGCTTATCACCCAAGGCAACGGCGTATGCTTACTCATAATTAACTCGTTCTTTCGTTTTCAAATTCGTTGTAATCGTCTTCACAGTCATAACAATAAATCTCATTTGGATTATCAACGCTTGGTTTAAATTTATTTCCGCAATTGACACAAATCTTTTCATTTTGCTTACTCATGTGCTCCCCCAGAGGTTAAGAGTTTACATTTTTCTAGCAACTCATGCGTTTTTTCACTCACTAGTTCATTCTGCTCAAAACCAAAATCAGGTCTAATTCTAATATCAGGTGGCAAAACATAATCGTTTAAAAGATTTTGTAAAAACCTGACACGTTCCACCAACTCCTGATAATTCTCCACAGCACGCTTAACTTCTGCCGCATTAGCCTTGCATAATATAGCGTGAGTTTGTGGGTCCAAAATCTCAATTTCACGTTTGTTGTTTATTGATATAATTAAATTATCCATTACTTACCCCGTTAGCGATTTCAATATCTCTCTTGCATTCTTTCCAATCAGTTAAATCAAAATCAATACAGTGATAAGTTTGAAATTTAATTTGTGGACGTGGTTTAATTCTAACGCCGTATTTATCTAAGTTATAATTTTCACCGCCTAAATAAAGATCAATCATTACTAGTGCGCGAATGTACGTCATAGACCAAACTGTATCGTATTGTTTGAAATAAACTCTGGCTTTCTTTCTCGGTTTATTCGGCGTATTTGAGTTACTCATGTTTAACTCCGCACGATTTCAACATCTTTTTAATTTTGATTTCAACTTTTTGCATTTCTAAATCAATCTGTTCTTGATTTTGAAAAGTGTGTCCGTGACCTTTTACATCAGTCATTATTTTACAAAGAGCTTGATCAATTCTTAAATCAACAAACTCAAGGACGTATTGCTTATTAGTGATATAACCACCAGCTCTATGCGACCAGTGAGGGAACTTTTTAGAAGGTGATCTTTTAGGAGTATTTGAGTTAGGCATTGGTAGCTTCCTTTCTGTATTGCTGACCTTTAGTTCTGCACCAGTTTTTAAACCAACGCTCATGTGAATTGTTTTTGAATGAACACTCAGCGAAGTCGATAATCTCGCCACCTAAGTCGTAAGCCTTGTCTAAAATATCCACTGGTTTCATTGGTCTGTGAATTACAGCATGACCTTTGGTTGTAAAAACCACAGTTGATACTCTTCTTTTCGGCGCATTCGTTTGATTAGGCATACTAAAAAGCTCCATATATTAGAGTTGGGTTCTCGTCTGCTTCATCATCGACCATAATTACAGTCGTGTGTTCGCGTAAGTCGTCGATAGTCTCAATATTAAGATTAGAATATTCTTTCTTAATAGTCTCAAGATCTTGTTCATTATATTCGCAACACAGGGCTATTACGTCTAATTCAATCTCAGTATCACAGTCTTGCTCGTACTGTTCTAAGTAGTCGAATAAGGCCAATAGACCTTTATGGCTGAAGTTATTATCACGTCCCATATTGTGAAACGCTGATGTAAACTGCGTCTGGTTTATAGTTTGTTTCATGTTAAACTCCTAGTTTATTAGTTATAAATTCTAAGTTATTAGTACTAGTCAAAATCTCATAAGCTTCTTGGAATAAGCGGTCTTCGATAAAGCTAGGGAAAGTCTTAATGTCTATCCACTTTTGAGTGCTATTATTCCAAACCTCAACTTTGGTGATCTTAGGCTCAGAGTTATTAATGCCCTTGAAACTAATCATAAAGTTATCGGTCTCGAGTTCAGAACTCGTAGAGTCTATAGCTCTCTCGATTCTCTTAGGCTTCCAGAAGTCAGTTGATGCAGTCATCTTATCCTCGTTAGTTATTGGTTGCTGTATGTAGTAACAATAAACCTATCGGCTTAATCAGTCAATCACTTAATCGCTAAATCAGTAATACTTACAATCATTAGTCTATTGTCTAGCATTGAGGCATTGGTATTATATTCACAATTGTTTAAAGAATAGGCTATAGTCTCAGTTTATAACGCATAATAGCTATTAAACACATTCCAGCTATATATTAACGATACTGGTCTAATGTAATAATGCTGGTCTGAATTGGTCTAAGCTTATCTAAGCCCAATGCTATGCCTCTATTAATCTCTAATCACCTCAAGGCCAGCATTAGGCTTATCCCTAACCTCATTTAACCTACTAACCTATTAAAACCTAACCTTGAGCCTAATAGTGACAAATAAGCCTATCTCTACTTACTCGGCCTAATATGCCTAACTACGAAAGAGCTAGTACATTAGTAATAGGCATAATTCTAATCCTGACCTGACTTCTACTAACTCTACTAATTTTACTAATCTCTAGAACCAAAAACTAAAAAACCTATTCACTAAATCACTAAAACTCCCAAATCGAGAAAGTGGGAAAACGTCTTTTTTCTCTTAGACTTTGTTTCTATTCTTATCAGTTCTTATATTTTTATTAAAAAAAAAAAAAAAAGAAATAATATAATAAGG
>ERZ869907.58-NODE-58-length-42640-cov-8.566725_pt1 | contig 42640 bp, 67 predicted proteins | sample MGYA00579309_ERZ869907 | MGnify/ENA primary metagenome ERZ869907 (study PRJEB32216, sample SAMN09231814) | wastewater metagenome | place: USA: Maryland | collected 2016-07-30 | study: EMG produced TPA metagenomics assembly of the PRJNA472060 data set (Reclaimed water... | reverse complement strand
AACCCGTGCGCTGACGGTCGGCGCGGTGGAGCCTGGACATGAGCGCGAGCAGTTTCCGCCGTACCGTCGTGCGCGTTGTTCGGTGGCTTGCGGCCATCGTGGTCTACACCGCTGCCGTTGGCCTGCATCACACATGGTTCCGCATTCCACCAAGCGCTACACTCGCGGAGGGATTGGCGAACGGCGCTTTCATGGGCGCGATGGTCATCGTGATCGTAAAGATTCACGGGATCATTCTGCCACCGAACCCAGAGGCTGATTTGCGCGCAGGCCCGGAGAAAAAGCCATGACCACCGACAACGCCGTGACGGGACAAGCGTCAAATCCAGCCTGTTGTTCGGCTGCCGATGCCCCCATTGAGACGATGCGCTGCGATGTGTGCAACTGCCTTCTGGCATCTGTTGAGAGAGCCGAGGTGATAGACACGGGCTTTCGCGAGTGCCGAGACTGTTCGATCAAGCGGCATCTGACCTGTTCATCTGAAACTACAGACCGGAATGGAGTTCGCCGCAAGTGTCGTCTGCCGGCCGGTCATGACGGCCAGCATCTGGACAACGTGCTTTGCAGCTTCCGCTTTGGTCGTCGCGATCGAGTTGGACAGCCGAACCCGTGCGCTGACGGTCGGCGCGGTGGAGCCTGGACATGAGCGCGAGCAGTTTCCGCCGTACCGTCGTGCGCGTTGTTCGGTGGCTTGCGGCCATCGTGGTCTACACCGCTGCCGTTGGCCTGCATCACACATGGTTCCGCATTCCACCAAGCGCTACACTCGCGGAGGGATTGGCGAACGGCGCTTTCATGGGCGCGATGGTCATCGTGATCGTAAAGATTCACGGGATCATTCTGCCACCGAACCTGACGAATGGCGTTCAACCGACCAAGGAGAACGGCAATGGATGAGCAAGAAACGACTGCGCAGGTCGGTTGTAAGGCCGATTCGCGTGTTCTGCATTTCTTTGAGCAGCATCCCGAGCATCGCGACGTCGTGATGAAAGCGTTTTATGCCTATCACAGGCGGTGCTCGCTAGGTCGAACCCAGAGAATGGCCAGCGTTTGGCCGGAGGAGAAACCAATGGATGAGACCAAGAGCGATGCGACGGACAAACGTATGGCCGATTCTGTTGTTGGCAATTCGATCCGCGACATGGTGACGCGCGAGCTTGTCAGGATCGGAGCCGATGGATTGTGCAACGCCGATTGCGGATGCCTCGTCGGAGACCTGATGCCGTGCGGATGTCCCGATTATCTGTATTGCATCGCAGGACGACGGGTGCCAGCAACCGACGAACACATGGCAAATACTGCTGATAATTGGATGATCGTTCCAATTGCCAACCCCGAGATCAGCGGCCAGCGTGCCGCGAAAGGATAGCATGAGTGAGCACACAACGCCGGAGCGGGACGCTGGTACGTCTGAATCTGGTTGTTCGGTTCCGGCGGCGAAGCTGGTGATCGGGAAGTGGTATTGGAAAGTGGATGCGCCGGAAAGGCCGAACGCACTCTTTCTGTGGACTGATGAATGCTGCGGACCGTTCGCCTATGAACAGACGTTCACGCCAGAACTGGCAGTCGAATATGAACGCGACGGATCGCGGTTCTTTGGACCCATCGCTGAACCGAACCTGACGAATCACGGTGAAGAGGCCCGCGATGGACGCTGAGACCACGAGCACGCAACGGGCCTCTGATACCGTGGATTCGCGTGTTGGAACTTTCTGAAAGGATAAGCACATGAAGATTGAACTGACTGGACTCGAAATCAAGACGGAGGCCGGATCGACGCGCATCAGCATCGACGAGGCCAAGGAACTGTATTGACAGCTTCACGAACTCTTTGGAGACAAAGTGATTCACGTTCCGTCCGCGCCAATCGTGATCGACCGTACCCCGATGTGGCCGATGTATCCACCGCAGCCGATCTACGTCAAAGACACGCCCGACACCAGCCGGCCGTCGTGGATGCCGCCGGAAATCATCTGTCACGGAGTGGCCGTCTCTTCCAGTTCCAACCATCGGGCTGACGGGAGCCGGGAATGAGCGTTTCCAAAATCACGAAGCGGGTACGGCTTACCGTCGTGCCCTTTGTTCGGCGGCTTCGCGCCTGGATGCTGTATGCGCAAGTTCAGGACGATGCTCGCCGTTGGGCTCGCCGCCGCGATGTGCTGGAGCGGCAGCTTATTGAGGCCAGGTTGCAGGCCGCGTTCTACGGCGAGTGGAGGGCCGAACTCATGAACGAATTGATCCCCGCGCCGTCGCGTTCCGATTCTCCGCCGAACCCGTGCGATCAGCTTGGACGATCCGACGGCAACAACCAGAACAAGGAGCAGACAAAGTGAAACTCTCAACCGTGATTCGGCGCAGCGGGATCGTCCTAAGCTGCATTGCGTTGTTGGCCGGGTGTTCCGATCCGACGCCTGTGGTCAATGAACGACTGAAGCTCAACGGACAGACCGGACGAATCAACGTCGTATCGGCATCGGTCATCACCGATGCCAGGGGCTACAACCGAGACATCCTCGTCCTTCGCGACAGTGAAACCGGGGATGAATATCTGGCGGTCATGGGTGCCGGCGTCATGGACATGCACCGTGTCACCACCTCAACCGGCAAAACCACTACTTCGCGCATGGTGGAAGAGTGAAGGCCAACCTACAGATCAGCGGCCCGAAACCGGAGGAACAGAGTCATGAGTGAGCCCACGAGCGCGGTTCCGGTTTCGGGTACGCCTGAATCTGCGTGTTCGGTGAATTGGTTGTCTGATGCGTGGTTCGCGAAACATCACGCCAAGCATCTGACCGAAGACTTCAAGGCGTGGTGGTTGTCCTACTATCTCGACCCGACCGAATACGAAGACAACTGCCTTGAGCAACACGAGTATTGGGTGCGGTGTGCATTCGCGTTGCAAGGATGGCTCGCGGCCAAGACACCGAACCCGGGGCCTGAACGTGGCCGTGCCGACAGCAACCAACAGAAGGAGCAAGAAACGTGACAACTCGAAAAACCAAATCGGCGAAGCGGGCACGGCCTACGATCAAGGCCGTTGTTGGCCTGATTCCGTTTGCACTTGGAATCAGGGACGGCCGCCGGCTGGTGTGGCTTGACGATGTAGGCCGGCAGAAAGCGCAAGCCTGGGCATTCCGAAACCCTCACTGGGCAGAGTCCATGCACGCGGCCGGAAACGAGGCCGAGCGCCGGGCAAACTGCTACCGCGTGATGTGTGGCCGCAAGCCTGCCGGGATCGAAGTTGTGCGGCTATCTATTCAGGCCAACCTCCGGGCTGACCTTGGCGGCGAGAAAGGCAAGTCATGAGCCCGCGACGGGTACCGCCTAAGGTCGTGCCCTTGGTTGGGCATTTTCTCTTCGTCGTGGCGCTTCTGCTTTGCTCGTGGGCATCGGCTCCGATGACGCTCAACTGGCACCAGTGGTCTGGACTGGCCGCGTGCGCAATTCTGATCGGCTATGCCTGCTATCACATCGGATGGATGGACGGTGCACGGTGGGAAGTCCGCAACCGTCTTTCTTCTTCCACGCCCAACCCCGCGCAGCATCGGTCGTGCGGCCCTGCTGACGGGCCTTGTGAGAGCGGCGGCGATACAGGGACGAACGTCCGATGACTGCGGTTGTTGGCGACAAAGGAGCAAACGATGAGTGATGAAATATGCCTTCTGATTACAGTTTTGTGCAACTGGCCTACGTGTCCAACTCTTGAACGATGCGCCATCAAGTGCAGGCGCAATGACCTGCCCCCTGATTGCATCGAATATCCGATGGAAATGGAGAGCCGGCACGCCATCTACGACCTGCTGCCGGATCACGTTCGCAGCATGGGTCCTATCGTCGGCGTGGAAGAACTGTTCGAGGTTCATGTCGCCAACCTGACGGATAGCCGGCCGGCGGTAGCCGGTACGGCTGAGCCGCGTGTTGGCGGGCTTTCAAAGGAGAAATGATGATGGCTGATTTCAAGAAGTGCAACGTGTCTGGACTCTGCGCCCATTTGGAAGAACGACTATCCGATCCGGGCGTGCGTCGTGGCTTTGTATCGGTAACGACGATCAACAGTAAGAGCATCGGCGGAACGTGGCGCGGGGTGGTGTTCAAGACAGACGCCAAGGATCGCGGCATGGTGCTTAACTTCTGCCCGTTCTGCGGCGGGAAGCCTGGACCGTGGGCGCACATTGATTCCGCCAACCCTCGGCTTGACCGTCAGGAGGAATCGCGATGAGAGAAGACCTACAGAACATTGAAAACGTGGTTGATGGATTCGATGGGAGCCGGCACGACGAACGCGCCGCGATTCCTCCTGTACGAGTCGAAGCCGTTGTTCGGCGTGAAGCTATCGCAAGAATCCAGACGATGGAAGCCGAGCGCGCTTGGCTCATGGAGCACGTCACGCAGCTCATGCAGGCGAGAAGTGCGGCAGTCAAACGGCTTGGCCTGTTATGCGATCTGATCGCCATCGAGCGGAACTCTGTACCGCCGAACCCCAGCCTTCACCGGCCCGAGCCCGCAGCGGGATCGGGTACGGTGGGAGGCGTTGTTGGCGGAAAGGATGGTGTGTGATGAGAATCCCAGGAAACGGTCTGGAAGACAACTGGTACATGGGCGGTGATCCGATAACGCTGCATACCGTTGGAGAGTTTCGCGAACGTGTCTGCGAGATACTGGCGCCGACATACAAGCTGCGTGATGCAGATGGCAACGCGATCACGATACGCATGGGAGAGAAGGGCGTATTAATCGTTTCGTCCGCCAACCTGACGGATAGCCGGCCCGATGCCGCCGCGGGATCGGGTACGGCTGATCCGCGTGTTCGGATTCAGGACTGACAGGCTATGTACAAAGATCCGAAACAGCAACGAGCGGCGCAACGGAGGTACGATAAAGAACGCAGGGCCAGACTTCTGGCCGAAAACGAGGAAGCGCAGCGGGCGAAAGAACGGCAGCGTAGCCGAGAACAAAGGGCCAAACTTCTCGCCAAGAATCCGGAAGCGCAGCGAGCTAAAGAAGCTGCAAAGTCCCGCAGATTATATTGGCGCAAACGTCGAAACAACCTGCGGCAACACACTGATAAAGTGCGCGCACAAAAGAGGCTGTATCGCGCACGAAGGCTCGCCAAGAATCCAGAAGCACTTCGGTCGAAAGAAGCGGCCAAGTCGAGGGCGTGGTATCGAAGGCACCGCGAACAGCAACGGCTGCGAAACAAGGAAAAACGAAAGCGTATACCAGCGTGGTACGTGAGGAATTGTCTTCGGCGGCGCGGCTGGATTGAAGAGGAAATAAAATGGGCACTCAGCAACCCCGAACTGCTGGAAACGATCAGAACGCAAATCAAACTGAAACGGGAGATTCGTCATGGCAATCAACAACCTGTCTGACCTGCGGCGCGAACTGTGTGAGAGCATCGAGAGGGTGAAGAAGGACCGGGCCTACGTGCCGCAGGCCGTCGAGATCACGAACGCGGCCGGCAAGATCATCAACACGCTCCGCGTGGAAATGGACTACTACAAGCTGACCAAGATGCCGCCGCCTCCGTCGCGATTCTTGCTCGGCGACAAGTCTGTTGAGAATCCGAACACTGTATTGGACGGAAAGGGCTAGTTCGATATGTACCGTAAGTCGGTCATTACGATTCGGAAGGAGCGCAAGCGGCAGAGGGCGTTGCGGCAGGTGGAGGCGCGGAGGCGGCGGATGGTGGAGGGGCCGGAGCCGGATTGGATGCTTCATGAGCATCTGTTGCGGTTCGCGATTTCGCCGGATGGGCGGACGGTCGCGCTACGGGTCGGGTCGGGGTGGTGCCGCGTGGGTTCGGAGCGGACCATCCGGTGCATTCTGGCGCGGGCCATTTGGGATAAGACGAAGCGGAGGGCTACGATTTGAGCGCGGCGCCGTCTGAGCATCCGACTTGGGTGCATGGGGTGCGGCCACGGATCGCGGCTTTGCCTCATGCTTCGACGTTTCTGGCGTGGGGGAAGGAACGGTCGCTTCAGTACCTTGCGGCCCGGGAGGAGGCGTTGCGGCTGGAGCGCGAGGATCCGCTTTGGAATGCCTGGGAGCCGCCGACGTGGACGCTTTGGGATTGTCTGCTGGCGGTGCCCTGGGTGGACACTGCGCTGGCGCAGGAGGTGCGGCTGGCGCTGGGGTTCCAGAAGCCAGTTCGGGTGCTGCTGATCAACGGGGCAAACCGCGGCGGGAAGTCGGAATATGCGGCGCGGACCGTGGCGCGGATCGCATGGAAGGACGGCAAGAAGAACGTTTATGCGTTTCAGGCGACGGAGAAGGATTCGCGGGACCGGCAGCAGCCGCTGTTCCTGAAGTACATGCCGAAGGCGTTTCGGGCGGCGGCGACTTCGAAGGGCGGGTTTCGGAGCGGTTCGACGGGGTACATCAAGTTCACGATGCACAACGGGTTCACGGATAATCTGTTTGTGACGCCGGCGGCGTCGAAGGTGGATTTCCGGAACTATTCGCAGCAGAAGGAGAATCACGAGGGCATCGAGGCGGATGCGATCTGGTGCGACGAGCTGGCGAGCGCGGAACTGATCGAGACGCTGAAGGGGCGCATCACGACCCGGAACGGGCTGCTGCTGCTGACGTTCACGCCGATCTACGGCTACACGCCTGCGGTTCGGATGTTCTACCAGAGCGCGGTGCCGGTGATGGAGTCGCCGGCGTTTCTGGTGCCGGACGACGAGGGCGAGCCGGATCTGGAGGCGGCGATGTACGTGGAGGACGTGATTGCGCGCATCCGCGGGACAGAACGCAAGGACGAGTTCTACATGCCGCCGGGGCGCAAGTTCAAGTCGGTGCCGCGGGTGATGCGGTGCCACAACGACAACGAGGCGATCGTGTTTGCGCACGGCGCAGACAATCCCTACGGCAACCCGCGGCAGACGTTTGAGCAGTGGAAGACGGCGCCGCAAGATACGCGGCTGATCCGGTTGTACGGGCTTGCGCAGAAGATGACGACGGCAGCGTTCCCGAAGTTCGACCGGAAGATTCACGTGCTGCCGGATGCGGAGATCGCGAAGGTTACGGGGAACAATGTGCTGTTGGTGGACCCGGCCGGTGCGCGCAATTTCTTTATGCTGTGGATTCGGTTCAGCAAGGCCGGGGCGTACGTGTATCGCGAGTGGCCGGGCAGCTACGACATTCCCGGCGTGGGCAATCCGGGGCCCTGGGCAGAGAACGATGCGAAGGTGGCGGACGGCCGGCGCGGGCCGGCGCAGAAGGCGTTCGGATGGGGGCTGGCGAAGTACAAGGAGGAGATCGCACGGCTGGAGAAGTGGCCGGATTTGGAGAAGGCGCTGAAAGAACCGGACCCGGCCAAGCGGCTGAAGGTGGCAGAGTGGACGAACGACGGATCGCCGGAGAGCGTGCGGCAGCGGTTCGTGGATTCGCGGGCGGCGAGTTCGCCGCGGGTGGAGAATGACCGGCCGCGTACGCTGCTAACGGACTTTGACGATTTGCGGCTGTTCTTTGATCTGACGCCGGGCGACCCGGAGGACGACGGGCTGAAGAAGATCAACGATGCGCTGTACTTTGACGACACGAAGCCGATCGATTTCCTGAACACGCCCCGCCTGTTCGTGGCGGAATCGTGCCAGAACACGATTTACGGGCTGGAGAACTACACGGGCGAAGGCGGGGAGCGGGCGGCGTGCAAGGAGCCGATTGACTTGCTGCGCTACGCGCTGCTGCTGGACCTGGGCTACGTGCCGCCGGAGCGGACGGTGGCAACGCCGGGGGTGTATTTCTGATTCTTCCAATGCTTGGAATTTGGGCGCTGAAAAGTTCCATCGCTTGGAACACTTGACGGCGGGTGTACATCCTGTTCTCGAAAGGGTGAGGCATGGCAAACGAGCACGGAAATCTGATTCAGGATGTGGGCGGCGACGGGCGACCGGCGGATGTGTCGCATGACGAACTATCGCAACTGAAGGAGGAAATGCGGCTGATTTGCGTGCAGAGCCTGCAAATCGCGCAGCAGCGGCTTTCGGACGATGCGGTGCGGTTTTCGTTCTGGGATGGACAGTCGGACGACGGCCGCAAGCACGAGGCCGATCTGGGGCGCAAGCCGATGCCGTTTGAGGGCGGCAGCGATGCGCGGGTTCGAATGGTGGACGGCACAATCCGGAAGTGCGCGGCGCGGCTTTCGCAGGCGGTGAAGCGTGCAGCGATTCACTTCGAGGAAACGGGTTCGGGCGACCGGACACTGCCGGGCAAGCTGGATGCCACGCTGCGCTGGATTCGGGATATTCAGTGGGGATCCGCGCATCACAACGAGGTTCGCAAGGCCGCAAACTACTTCTTCTCCGACACGCCGGCCGGCGTGGTCTGGTATGTCGGATGGGACCGGCACACGTGCCTGCGGATGACGACGATCCGGCTGGCGGACGTGGCGGCGTTCCTGCTGGGCAAGTTCTCGCAGGAGGACGTGGCGCCGACCGCGGCCGACGTGGCGCTGGTGCAGGGCATGTTCGAGAACAAGGAGCTGGAGGACGACGCGGTTGATCTGCTGGCGCAGATCCTGCCGCACATCAAGGCCCCCACCCTGCGGGCGATGGTGAAGCAGATCCGCGAGGAGGGCGAGGCGGAGCTGCCGGAGCCGTATGAGGCTTCGAATCTGCCGATCTTGTGGGCGCTCCGGCCGCAGGAAGATGTGTTCTTTCCGGTGAACACGATCCGGAACATCAACAACGCGCGGGCCGTGTATGTGCGGGAGTGGCTGACGGCTTCCCAGGTGCGCGAGCGGGCGATCGGGCAGGGATGGGATGAAAGTTTCGTGGAGGCGCTGCTGGGCAAGCCGGACGAGGGCAACCCGACGACGGGCGGCGGCGCCGCGGGGCAGTCGGGGCTTCCGCTGCCGAACGGCACGATCCAGCAGCAGCAGACGCCGCTGGCGCAGAATCTGGGGCTGTATCGCGATTTCCGGCACTTGTACGAGGTGGTGACGGCGTGGACGCGGGGCATGGACGGCAACGGCATTCCCGGCATCTACGTGTACACGTTCAGCTATTTCGTGGACCAGGCGGCAAAGCCGCGGGAGCTGTACCGCAGCGGGCACGGGAAGCTGCCGTTTGTGTGGTGCCAGCGGGAAATGGTCAATTCGATGCTGACGGATTCGCGCAGCCTTTCGTATCTGGGCATGAGCACGCAGCGGATGCTGAAGACGCTGACGGATCTGGAGATCGACGGGGCGCAGATCGGGACGCTGCCGCCGCTGGACGTTCCGCAGAACACGCAGGACAACCAGGTGGTGATTCAGCCGCTGGCGTTGAACCGTCGCGTGGGCCGCGAAGGCGCGAAGTTCATGGAAATGCCTCAGCGGCCGATCGCGAACGTGGAAATGCGGGACCAGTTGGAACGGATGTGGCGCGATTACGTGGGGCAGGCGCATGAGGGCGTGGACCCGATGGAGGCGGCGCTGCTTCAGCAGGAGGACATCGACGTGTTCCTGTCGGCGTACCGCGATGCGATGGTGATGTGCATGCAGGACTCGCAACTGTTCCTGACGGATGAGCAGGTGCAGCAGATTCAGGGTCCGGGATCGACGCCGGTGGCGCAGTCGCTGGAGGAGATTCAGGGCAAGTTTGGCCTGAACATGGTGTGCGATGCGATCGACTTCAACATCGAGCAGTTGGTGAAGTTCTGCGAGATCTTCTTCAAGTTCATCCTGCCCCTGGACACGGGCCAGACAATCAAGCGCAATGTGGTGGTGCGGTGGCTGTTCAACAAGCTGAATCCGAGCATGGCCCGGGCGGCGGTGATTCCGGAGGAGCAGGCGAACCAGCACGAGATCGAGGAAGAGGACGAGGTGATCGTGAAGGCGCTGATGGGTATGGATTCCCCGATGATGGAGGAAGGCCAGAACCACGCGCTGCGGTTGCAGCGGCTTCAGGAACAGCTTCAGAAGCCGGGCGTGAACCAGCGGCTGCTGGCGAGTCCGGACGCGCAGGAGATTCTGAACCGGCGCGTGCAGCACCTGACGCAGATGGTGACGCAGGAGCAGAACAAGGTGATCGGGCGACTCGGCGCGGTGCCGGGGAGCTGAGGGCAACGGGGCAAGAGGTAGGAGGTAAGAGGGATGAACTGGTTTCTTCGCGAGCTGCGCGAGTTGCGCGAGCAGAACAAGTCTTTAGCCGAGCAGTTGAATCGTTCGCAGGCGCAGCGAGACAGCGCCGTGAATGAATTGCAGAAGATGGCGAGACACGAAGAGAAATGGGAAACGCACTACTCGCTTCTTCAGGCCGCATACAAGGGAATACTGGAGCACGATCGGCTGCGCAATGCGTTCCGGGGGGCGGAGAATCTGGACCTGTTCCGTGGCATCATGCAGATCGCGAGCGGGCACCGGGAGACGGCGATCGTGGACGGGACCGGGCCGAAGGCGACGGCAGACGAGCGGGCGTATGCGGCGGGCAAGATCGAGGCGCTGGACGCGCTGAAGCGGGATCTGTTGGCGCGGGTGGCGGCGGCGAACCGCGACTGATCAAGGCAGGGGGTAGGAGGAAGGAGGCAGGGGTATGAGCGAGCAGGATGAAGCGGGCGAGATCGACCTTTCGACGGTGAAGGCGTTTGAGCCGGCGAACGTGCCGAAGACGCTGGCGGAACGATTCGAATTCACGATGGGCCCGCACTTTCTCGAAGCCGTGAATCGGATCGCTGGTGAGCGTTTGGAAACAGTCACCAAAGAGGCGCGTGAGTGGCGGCTGAAGAATTTGATGGAGCAGGCCGAGCGTACCGGGCGGAAGCAGCGCGCGATCGAGCGCATGGCGGAGATCCTGATGCGGCACGGGATCGAGATGCGCGTGTCGGGGTGCGGGTGCTGTGGTTCGCCGATGGTACTGTTTCGCTACATGGGCGAGACGATCCTGGACGCGGAGGAAAACGTGAATTTCGACACGACCAAGTTTCCGGCTTTCGACGTTGAGCCGATCGAGTGCGGAGATTGATGCCATGACGGTCGCAACGGTGCAGGTGGCGAACAAGTTGACGTTCAGCAGGGGGGAGGTGATGGAGCTGATGGGCGTTGAGGAGCGGACGTATCACGCGATGGTGCGGGCCGGGGTGTTGAGGACCACGTTGCTGCCGGGGTTCCGGCATAAGCGGGTGGTGTTGCGGGAGTCGTTGGTGGAGGCGATGGAGAGGCTGAACAAGCCGGCTGAATAGCAGCAGATAGCCGCAGATGAGTGCATGGGCCGCGTTCCCGTTGAGGGGGCGCGGCCCTTTGTGTTTCAAGGGCCAGCGTGCCGAGAGGCGCGAACCGAAATGGAAGGTCAAACCATGGCAGATGCAGCGGGAAGCGGGTCCCAGGAAACCGCGGCGGCCGAAGCGCAGGCCACAAACGAAAGCGCGATGAGTGAGGAGCAGGTTGTTGCCCATCTGGAAACGCTGGCAAGCGGCGGTGTTTCCCCGGAGGCGAACCCGGCCGAGGCTGTTGAGCCCGCCACGGAACCGGAGCCGAAGGATGCGGAGGACGAGGAACCTGACGCCGAGGAGGAGTCCGAGGAGGACGAGCCCAAGGAGGATCAGGAGAAGCCGAAGGAACTGTCGCACGGCGAGCAGAAGCGGATTTCGAAGCTGACGGCGCGTGCGAAGACGGCGGAGGAGAAGGCGGCTGCACTGGAGAAGGAACTGGCGGAGCTGAAGGCGAAGCCGGCGCTGACCCCGGAGCAGTTGGCGAACGTGGAGATCCCCGCGGAGTATCTGAACGCGAACGAGGCGCAGGTGTTGCAGCAGCACGCGGTCCTGAAGCAGGGACTTTCGTGGCTGAAGCAGAACCGAAACGGCTTCTCGGGAACGGTGCAGGGCGCTCCGGTGGAATTCACGGCGGACAAGATCGCGGACCTACGGGAGGAATACCTGGAGAAACTGGCCGAGATCGGACCGCGCGCCGCGCAGATCCGTGAGCGAGCCCATGCTGAACTGGCGGCGGACCTTTCCGCGGCCCGGGCGGCTCAAGTGAAGCCGGCGGCACAGGCCGCGACGGCGAAAGCCACGGTAAAGGCGAAGCTGAAGCCTACGGTGGCAGTTCCGGCGGCGGCTGGCGTCAGCCCGCAGAGTGTCATGGGCGCCCGACCGAAGGGCTTGCAACACGAGTTTGAGCAGAACCGGCATCAGGGCGACATCGACGCGGCAGCGGCTGCGCTCCAGCACCTGGTTCCGGGTTAAGAAAGGCAGGCGAATCCCATGGCAGGCATGAACGAAGCGGTACAGGTCGGCAAGCGTCAGGAACTCCCGAACTACATCACGAACATCCAGCCCGGCGATACCCCGGTGCTGTCCCTCCTGAAGACGGGCCCGCGTCCGTTGCAGATGAGCGGCACGATCATCGCGGAGCAGTACCCCGACGTGTCCAAGACCGGCACGCTGGACGACACCCCCGTCACGACGTTCGAGCGCGTGGACCGCTACGCGATGAACGTGAAGGGCATGCTGGTGCGCAAGCCGTGGAAGGTGAGCACGCTGGCCGACGTGACGACCGTGGCCGGTGCGGGCACGAACGAGGCGGGCCGTCAGATGACCGCCGCGATGCTCCTCCTGAAGCGTATCATCGAGCAGGTGATTTGCGGCGACCAGGACTCGCAGGCGGAATCGGGCAGCGATCCGTGGACGACCCGCGGCATCCTCGGCTGGCTGGACGTTTCGGTTTCGGGCACGGGCAGCGATGCGATCCCGGCCGCGGTGCGTCCGATCGCCGGCACGAAGTACACCGGCGCCGGTGCGAGCTTCGCGGAGTCGAACCTGAAGAGCATGTTCCAGGCGGCCTACAAGCAGAAGAAGGCGAAGCTGGATCTGGTGGGCGTGGTCGGTGTGACGACCCGCGGCCTGATCGACGACTTCACCAGCGTGCTCGCGACCTCCAGCAGCACCAGCCAGCCCCGCACGATCTTCCGCGTTCAGGGGAACAACGTGTACCTGAACAAGGTCACGGACATCGAGTACAGCACGGGCTCGGCCACGCTGATCACCTCGACGTTCCTCGACCTCGCGGACGACGGCAGCGCCGGCACCTACACGGACACCAGCGGGTTCTTCATCGACCCGTCGATGTGGGACATCGGCTACCTCAAGCCGATCGCCAACACGAACCTGCCGGCCGACGGCTCGGGCGTGCGTGGCTACGTGGATGCCGCGTTCATGCTCCGGTGCCGCAACGCGCTGGCGCAGCCGGTGATCCGGCCCGGGTCCTGATCGGACTGACTGAAGACCGCCCGGCGGGGCCCCTGCCCCGCCGGGCTTCTCAACCAAACCTGAAGAAACGGAGATCCTGACGATGAAGAACAAGAACTTTCTGACGATTCTGGCCGGCGTGTTTGCCGGCCTGCTGGTGCTGTTCACGGCCAATCCGGCGAAGGCGCTGGAGACGCACGTGAACGACCTGAACAGCGCCGCCTGGGGCTGGGGCAACTACAGCGTGGCCGTGGACTACAAGGACCTGACCGACACCAACGGTCTGACGTTCACGCAGTCCTTCACGACCCGCGTGTTTGCCGCGAAGCAGGCGATCAAGTGCGTGGCGGTGGCGTTGGTCAAACCCTTCTCGACGGTGGGCGCGACGAACGGCAACAACACGCTGACGCTTCAGATCGGCGATTCGAACGGGGTGAACCAGTTCGCATCCTCGACGGAGTTGAACGTGGCCGGTACGGAGGTCTACTTCAAATACGGCAACTCGACTTCGATCGCGTACACCGCGGCCAATTCGCTGCTGTTCAAGTTCACCGGGCAGACGAACTACGCGATGAACGTCTATACCCAGGGGGAGGTTCGCGCCTTCTTCCAGGTGTATGACGTGACGACCCCCGACAAGATTCCCTGACCACTGGCCCATGAAACGCGCCCGGCGGGAACCCCAACCGATCCCCCGGTCTCCTGCCCGCCGGGCGCGGGGCCTCTTCGAGAGAAAGGACTGAGCAGATGCCAGTGGCGATCAAGACCGACTCCGACGCGCTGTATGCCTATTCGAAGCCGCAGCTTGAGCAGGCCAACCGCGAGCTGGAGGTGATGAAGAAAGAGGAGAGCGTGGGCCGGCGCGTGAACAAGGCGGCCGGGGATCTGCGGGTGAAGCGGGTGATGCACAAGACGCACCTGTTCAACGCGCTCGCGGCCGGCGAAGACCCGCGCCACGACGAAACCTATGTGAAGGACCACGTGAAGAAGGGGCTGATCTATGAGCCGCCGGTGGTTCTGGAAGGCATTCGCGCGCGGCCTCTTTCCCGTCAGGGGCGCGAGAACTTCGACACCATTGATTGGAGCCGTGGCCGATGCAGACTGTGACGTTTCGCGAGGTGTTTGACGACATCCTCAACATGGCCGGCTTTGAGCCCGCCACGATCACCAACATCGACCAGAAGCCCTACAACATTCTGGCCTCCTTCATCGAGCACCGAACCAGGGAAGCGATCGACCTGACCCGCTGGCGCGAGTGGATGGTGTGCGAGCAGCGCACGGCCGACGCGAACGGGCTGATTTCCTACGCGCAGAACGGCAAGAACCGGATCGCCTGGGTGGAAGGCGTGTATGCCAACGACCCGACGGCTGCGCAGACCTCCGCCGTGATGCCGGGACCGAAGCCGTTCATCGCCGTGGATGACGGCGTGCGCGTGTATCAGGGCGAAAGCAGCACGTTCTGGGTGCTCTACAAGCGCGCCGCGCCCCGTTTCACGACGCGGTACTATCAGGAGGCCCCCAACACCTATCAGGTCGGTGATGTGGTGTATTGGCCCAACACCGCCAACACCCAACTGGCCGGCAACTGCTACGAAGCGCGCTTGCAGGCGAACGGGTCCGACTTCTTCTGGGATGCCCAACTTCTGCTGCGCTGCTGGAAGCCGTGGCTGGTGAATGCGTGCTTCTCAGATTGGCTCATGTTCAACGGCCAGCGCGAGCGGGCCATTCAGCACCGGACCGACATGGCGTATCCGGAACTCAACCGCGCCGCGGCGCAGAACTCCAACGTACAAGGCACCCCGGCGATGGCCCGGGTGGTGGTGGTGACATGATCCGATTCGTTTGCGTGCTTCTGCTGACCGTGCTGGCCGCGTCCGGCCAGGTGTGGACCAATGCCCCGGCGCCGACCAACGGCACGAGCGGCGTGACCAACGGCAACGTGGCCCCGCCGGTGTGGTGGCAGAGCATCACGTTCACCGGCGACGTGGCTGGCGTGACGAGCAACCTGCAAATCCAGGGTGGCGCGGTGGAGTGGTCCAACCTTTCCGCGGCCGTGCGCGGCGCCATAGTCAGCAACGGATCCGCCACGATCAACGGGCAGGCCCTTACCAACGGGGCCGTGTTCACGATTTCCGGAGGCACGAATAGCGGTTCCGGCACGCTGACGAACGCGACGGGGAGCGGGCTGCTGTACCTCGGCGTGAGCGGCGCGACGGTGACGGGCGGGATGTCGTCTGCGGTGGCGACGAACGGCCAGTGGAACGCGGTCGGCCTGCTGGCGAGCGGGGCGGTTCAGCGGGCAGGCGACACGATGACTGGGGCGCTGACGACCCCTGGCGTGCTTGGCACATCGGGATCGACTCAAACACTCGTATCCGCGGGAGGTGGTGCTGGTGGCACCTTGCGATTGCGCGGCGGAAGCGATACATCGCAAGGCGGGCCGGTGATTGTTGAGGTCGGCGACGACAGCATCGACTCGATAGGATACTTCCGCGTCGAGATGCCTCGTAGTCTTGGCACCTTGCTTACGGTTGACCAATACGGGGCTACATTCCACGGCCTGCGATTGACCAACACGCTCTACGAGGGCAACGGATCTGGATTGACCAACCTCAATGCGCTGTCGCTTTCCGGCGGCACCGTGACCGGACAAGTTCGCGTCAACACCGGAACTGGAAACGCGCTGGCGAACGATTACGTTGCCCGCTTCTGGCGCAACGGACAGGGCGAGCTTGACGTGCGCGTGATGACCAACGCGAACGAGGAAACGTCACTCCTTTTTGAATCGACGGCAGGATGGTGGACGGTCGGAACGAGCAATGACGACTTCGAGGTTACGGCAAGCACCGGATCGACTGGCGTGCTGTACGTCGGGCAAGGCGTGCGGTCTGCGGCAGGATTTCAAGGCAACGCCTCCGGCCTGACGAACCTCCCCATCTACGCGACGGGCGCGACGGTCACGCAGACGGCCACGGGGACGGTCATCGCGGTCACGGGCGGCGGCAGCGGTGGTAGCACTTCTGGCGTTTCGCAAATATCCATTTCGCTAACCGCACCAGTGCAGATCATCACGAACGGAATCTTTACGGCAGTGCGCGGCAGTAACGTTGATATCAACGTAGGCTCTGCGTGGAATACCAACACGTACACGGCCGTTCTGCCCGTTGGCACGTATTCAGCCGGCGGGCAAATCGCCTGCGCGTTCAATTCCGCTACCGGCACCGTGATTGCCAGCATCAGGCGCAACGGCAGCGAATTGCGCCGCTTCTTCCGCGCGCCTTCATCCAACACTGGCGGCGGGCTGTTCGCGGCTACCGGGGCGGGGTCTTGTACGTTCACCGATACCGCAGGAACGAATAGCTACGACTTCGTGATGTACCAGGATTCAGGGTTCACCGTCACAAATCAGTCTGCCGCTATTCTGTCCACGTTCTGGTTGCTGAAGATTGCGCCATGAAGCATCAACCTAGAGGCATCAGCGCGCTCTTCACCAACTTTTGCGCGAGGAACCCATGACGACGCGGGAGCGCATGGCGGAGCTGGGGCCGGAGACGCGCGTGAAGTTGGGCGTGGTGCTGGGCTGCGCGATCGTGAGTGCGCCGGGCGTTTGGTGGGCGGCCACGCAAATGGCAGGACAGCGGCAGCAGCTTGAGCGTATCCAGCAGTCCATCGACGCGGCGGCCATCGACCGCTATTCGGGCACGGATCACGATGCCTTTGCGGCGCGGCTGGCGGAGAACAACCCCGATCTGCGCGTGCCGTACTGGCGCGATTTGCGCGCCGGCCGCGTGGTGCGCGATGTGCGCGCCGTGACGGAACCGAAATGAACCCTTTCCCCATACCCCACTCGGACCTCGACAGCAGCGCGCCGGTCGCGCCAGGGCAGGACGGGGCAGCGAGTCCACGCGGCGCGTGCCGCTCGCGACAGGAAACCGCCAAAACACGTTTCGACGCTGTGGGGGGTGGGGCTTTCTTAGAGGGAGAACGATGACGACGTATCGAGGACTGGCAAAGATCACGCGCGCGACGAAGGCGTTCTGGATCAGCAAGAGCGCAGACCGCTTTGTCGGACAGTCGGCGAGCGTGGAGGTGGTGCTGGAGGGCGATCTGGCATCCGCCCGTGTCATCGAGGCCACCGGGGCCTTGAGCCCGGCAAAGGGGCAATACGTGCGCGGAATGCAGGTGACGACCGGAAACGGGATCGCGCTGACGCACGACGACAAGAACGTGAGCGTTCGGGCAGCCGGCGAATTCCTGCCGGGCGGGTCGCTGCTGCTGAAGGTGACGGCCACGGCGAAGAGTCTGCTGGTGCGGATCGGCGGCGGGATCGGCACGGCCGAGGCAACCGCCATGCTGGAGCCGGTGCAGGAACAGCCGGCGCCGGTGCCGGGTTTGGTTGCGCCGGGCCCGATCGGCCGCCCTGTGTTGGTCGGGTCGCTGACCTACGCATGGCCGCAGGCGGTGCGCGCGGACACGATTGCGAGCGAACTGGAGGCGGTGCGCGCGGTCGGCGCATCCGGCATCACCATGGAACTCGGCGGACCCGACATACGGCTTGGCGCCGAGTGCAAGGACTGGAAGCGATCATTTGCGCAAATGTGCGAATGGGCGCCGGAGGTGATCGCCACGGCCCTGAATCGCGGGCTGATGGTGCTGTTCTATGTGTGGAACACGAACGGTCCCGGCAAAGGCTATCGGCCGTCGTGGAAGGCCGCGGACGCGGCCGGCAACCGAACGTTCATCCGCGACCAGGTGCGGGAACTGCTGAAGCGGATGCCGGCCGATCCGCGGCTGCTGGTGGTGCCGTATTCCGAGGAAGACGACAGCACGCACCCGAGCATCATGGCTGAGCTTGCGGCGCTGTGCCGCGAACTGGTGCCGCACGATCGGCTGGTTTCGACGGGCGCGCAAACGAGCTGGGCGAAGTGGGCGGATATTCACCCGCAACGGCTGGGCGACATCAAGCCGCAGAGCGACAACACAATTATCACGAGCGACAGCAACATCATCGGGCAACTGTTCGAGGGCGGAACGTGGGGCACGACGCCCAAGCCGATCGTGGACAAGTGCGTTCAGTTCGCCAAAGAGAACGACGACGCCGGCATTCTGGCGTTCTACACGACCGGAACCGCGCCCACTGCGATCCGCTATCAAGCGGAATGGCAGGCGGTGATTCGGCAGGTTTCGGGCGGCGGAGGCGCGCAGCCGGGCCACGGCGGCACCGGGCCGCGCATCGAGGCGTTGCGGCCGTACACGAAGGGCGCGGAGGCGCGGATCGAGTTCAAGCTGTCCGGCATCGAGGGATGGCCGGTGGAGGTGGACAAAGGAAACGGCAAGCGGCTGAAGGGCTGGATCGAGATCAATGGCGTGCTGGTGGAGTCGTTCCGCGAGGGGCAGACCGACCAGCATTTGGGCAATGCCTGGGACACCGGCGGCCACGGCATCAAGATCCTTCCCGGCGAGCCGGCCCGGTTCCGGTTCGTTTCGCGTGACCGCAAGAGCAGCACCGACGCGCTGACCATCGCGTGGCCGTTCAAGAAGGCATGAGCGCGCTGATCAAGGCAGTTGTCGCGATCCTGCTGGCGCCGATCACGCGCTATCAGGAGCACAAGAAGCGCGAGCAGACCTACAAGATCAACTACCAGCGGGAGGAGCGGAAGCCGTGAAGCCTCAGTTTGAGCCGGTGGCACACATGGACATCGTTTGGATCGGCGGGGATCGGTTCTGCAATCACGAGCCGCTTTCGTTCACACGGCCGAACGGGCAGATGATCGTGGTGCCCCTGCTGGAGCGCGGCCCGGTGCGGCTGGGCTTTGTGCATGACGGCGGCAGCATTCCACTGATCGCCGTTCCAATCGTTGGAGATCGCACCAGCCGCGCGTTTCTGGCGTTCATCGTTCACGACTTTCTATACGTCCACAAGACGGTGAGCCGGGCGCTGGCAGATCGGATTCTGCTGGAGGGCATGGAGGCCCTGGGCGTGAACCGTATCCGCCGCCGCCTGATCTGGGGCGCGGTGCGCGCGGCAGGCTGGGCGGTGTGGCGCGCGGCGCCGCCGCTGAACACGGCGACAATTTCCGCCCTGAAGCCCGGTCCGCACTGGCGCGTGCTGCGCAGCGACGAACCGCGGCACCGCAGAATTCGAGAAGTGAAGCCATCCGTCATCGACCGCGCACTGGCGGCGCTGACGTTGAGAGGAGTGGAGACGTGATCGAAGGAACCAGCAAGAACAAGCCGGGCACCGTGACGGCCAATCTGTATGTGAAGCGGTATCCCACAATGGGCAGCAAGACACTGGCGCGGCTGATGTATGCGGAGAATCCGACCACGTTTCCGACGCTGAACGCGGCAAGCTGCGCCATCAGAACCCGGCGCGGGGCCATGGGGAAGGATCACCGCAATCAGCGGCCGGTGGAGCGCGTGGTGGTGGAGTCGCCGATCGTGGACGCGCGGTCATTCGTGAACAAGTTCCAGATTCCGGAGGGCGATCTGGCGGACTTTATGCCGTTCGTTCTGGGCCCGGACGTGCAGCGGCTGGGCATCATTTCGGACCTTCACGTTCCCTATCACGACCCGCAGGCGTTGCACGTGGCGCTGATGGAGTTGCGCAGGGTGAAGATCGACACGCTGCTGATCAACGGCGACCTGATCGACTTCCATATGCTTTCGCGGTTCCAAAAGGACCCCCGCGCCCGCGACTTCAAGCAGGAGCGGGAATGCACGTTTCTGGTGCTCGGGGCGATCCGCCGGGCGCTGCCGGGCGTGCGGATCATCTACAAGAAGGGCAACCACGAGGAGCGTTACGATTCGTACATGGCGATCAAAGCGCCGGAAGTGTTCAAGGTGGACGAGTTCAGCTTCGAAACGCTGTTCGAATTCCCGGGCATGGAGATCGTGGGCGAGAAGCGGCTGATCGTGCTGGACCGGCTGACCATCCTTCACGGCCACGAATACACCGCCCGCGGCATCACGGAGCCGGTGAACCCGGCCCGCGGCATGTTCCTGCGGGCGAAGGACAGCGTGCTGGTGGGGCACTGGCACCAGCCGAGTTCCCACACGGAGCCGACCGTGCGGGGCCGCCCCATCACGACCTGGAGCACGGGCTGTCTGTGCGATCTGCATCCGGCCTACATGCCGCTGAACAAGTGGCGGCACGGGTTTGCGATCGTGATCCGCGACGGCGGCAAGTTCCGCGTGGAGAATCGGACCATCATCGACGGGGCCCTGGTATGAGCACGGAGGACGCGAGCATGACGGCATACGAATTCACGGCGCAGGACAAGCGGACCGGGGACAAGGTGGCGGTGGAGACGGCGGACGTGGGGCTGGATGAGCTGGTGCGCGGACCGATCGTGACGCTGCTGGTGGGCATGGGCTTTGCCTCCGAGCAGGTGATGGATGCGTTCGAAGCGGTGGCGGAGCAGAGCCTGCGGGAGCGCGCCATGGCGGAGAGTCAGCCGTGAGCAATCATCGGGTGATCATGCCTGACCTTCAGGCGGCGCGGAACGAGAACGCGGCGCTGTTCGGGATGTTGTCACGCATCGCCCGAAACTTGAGCCTGGAGCACAAGCCGGCCGGGCTGATGGAGCGACTTGACGAGTGGTGTAGCAAGGAAGAGGAGAAGCGGCGAACCCCCGCTGATCCGATAGGACTCTGATGGACCAAGCGCAGATACAGGCGATTCTGAACGGCGAGACCCGGCTGCTGGACCGCAAGGACTTTGCGGCCACGGGCGGCATCGAGTTGACCCGGATGTGGCCGGACATCAACAAGGCCGATCTGCCGGCGCTGACGGCGTATCTGGCGGCGAATCCGGTGGTGACGGATCCGCGCATCGAGGGGCAGACGTTCGCTGGCACGTTCTGGGGCGCGACCCCCACCCTGCAATGGGGCCAGCACGACCCGCACACGCCGGACGGTGGGCAGTCCACGCTCAACCTGGTGCAGCAGTTGTTCCTCGCGAACGTCACGACGGCCGAGGTGCCGATCGAGAAGAGCTGCCGCTACACGACGACGGCGTACACGATCTATGCCGCGACCACGCTGGACGTGCTGCCGGCGCCGGCCAACGGCATCACCTACGAACTAGCCTCCCCGCCGGTCATCGACGGCGACGGCGTGTATCGCATCACGATCCTGAAGAAGACCCGGATCAACCAAACGGAAACGTTCATTTCCGAAGTGACTTCCGGGGCCGTCACGACCACGGCGCTGAATCTGGGCACGACGGCCACGCCGGCCGCGATTTCCCCGGCCGCCGGCGAGATCAAACGGCGCAGCCTGGAGAAGAACGCCGATTGCACGATGGACGTGCAGGACCGGACCGAGGCGGTGATCGACCAGACGATCACCCGCGTGGAAGTGCGGCCGGCACAGACCGTCACGACGACGATCCACACGCAGCAGGACGTTGCCAGCCTGCCCACTAACCCGCCGGTGCCCGGGGATGGCGAGTTCAAGACGCTGGAGCTGGAGCCGAGCGACGCCAAGGATCGGGTGAAGACGACCCTGACGGTCGGCGTGTCCTCCAAGCTGGAGGTGGAGGCCACGGTTGCCGACTATGACGGCGACACGATTATCTATGAAGGCGACGGCCTGACGCTGGCGGAAGTGACGGCGAAGATCGCCGCCGTGTCCACCGACAAACGATGCACGCCTTCCCTGAACAAGAGCCGCGAGTTCAAGGACCGCTATTCCCTGCGACTGATCCAGCGCGCCGTGAACGAGAACGCCAGTTATGGCGATGCGTTCGAGACGAGCGAACTGGAATATGAAGTGGTCGATCGGCGCGGCGTGCCTACCAAGATCGGGCTAAAGTGGACGACTTCGAATGTCGCGGCTAAGAACTGGATCACGGCGGCTCCGACAGATGGCTACACCACCATCAAGCTGGACGTTGATGGCGTCAAAACGTTCCCGAATCCGCTTGGCCGAGGGCGGTTCTTTGCGGTGCGCGTATGGCAGTGACCGAACGAATGCTGCTGGATCTCCAGCTTCAGCTTGCCGCGCTCACCGCGCGCGTGGCGACGGTTGAGGCGAAGGCGGACGATGCCGGCGACATTGACGATCTGAAGCTCTATCACCAGAACACGGGCGGCGGAACATGGCCCGGCGATGCGTTTCTGGCCCGCTATCGGTGGTACGACCCAGACATTTCGGCGGACACGACCGGGCAGGAGATCATCGACAACTCCGGCGGCGCGAAGACCTATCTGGTGCTGGATCGCCTGAACAACCAAGTGACCTATGAGACCGGCCCGCGGCCCGATCCGATGCCGGACGGAGAAGAATGGTATGACGTTTCGACATTGGTTGATTCTCCTCACGTTTCCGGCCTGTAGCGCCGCCGGCTACGACTTTAACGGCTGGAGCACGAACGGGGTCTGGACCGGTCTGCGCAGCGTGACCGTGACGGCCGAAGTCTGGTGCACGACCCACACCGCCACGTTCACCAACTGGACCGCGACGAATGCGGCCAGCACGCAGACGGTCGCATGGATCGCGAACGTCTATGGCGTGCGGTCCAACGCGCCGGACCCCATCGTTTCGACATGGGAATTTCCGGTGCGGATCGTGACGACCAACGGGCTGGCCTATTCGACCGAGACGCGGACGTTCACGAACAGCCTGACGCCGACCAATCTTGTGCTGCGCAACCCGGAGATCATGCTGATCGAAACGTGGTATGCCCTGAAGGAGCGCGCCGATGCGATCGGGGCGAATGCACCATCCTCCCCGCGGCTGCCGCGCTACATCCGCGACGACACGATCATCTTCAAGAACTGGATCACCAACAACGCCACGCGCTTTGTGAACCGGGCGTGCTACACGAACGACACCTTCACGAACTGGGTGAACAGCGGCGGCGACTGGTGGCACCCGCCGATGGTGCCGGACTCCGACACGCTGGCGGCGATGAACAGCCTGCCCACGAATTACTTCCAGTACACCCCGGCCCGCGAGACGATAGGGCTGGGCGTGGGCATCGGCCGGATCGTGACCACGAGCTGGCGGATTGCCACCTCCGCGGCAGGCATTGTGACGCAGACGACCGTGAACGCCTGCGGTGACACCGTGGCCGTGGCCGGCACGAACGGGCAATACGTTTCGGCGATCTGCACGAACGACGAAATACAGGCCGGATTCACCAGCCTGGACTATGGGCTGTCACGCATTCAGGTGCCCATCAACTTCCTCGCGTGGACGACATCGAGCACGACCTACGGCAGCAGCGAATGGCGCCGCGTCCAGGGGCCATCGGACACGGAGGCGACGGAGAGCACGCTTTCGTGGACGATCGCGCTGGAGACGGCAGGCCGGGCGTGGACGAATCAGGCGGACGAAGCCGGCGACCTGACGACGAACAAGACTTGGCGCTATTCTGACGGCAACGATCTGCTGCCCCGCCGCAACACGTCCGGCCAAGGCGTGCTTTCGGCGACGAACCTGTACCTGAGTTCCAGCCTGATCAACGCATGGATCACGGGGTTTCACACGGTTCTGACGACCAACTACGCGCACGAGGCGGATCTGTTCATGTCACGGGCGGACGTGATCGCGGCCGGCGACGACACGCCGTACAACGTGACCGAAACCTGCTACACCGTGGACACGCACGGCCTGACGCTGACCACGAACCTGCTGGCGATTGCCAGCACCAATCTGACGGCGTTGAGCATCGACTGGCCCACCATCGGCGACAATTCCAATACGGTGCCGGACTGGACGACGGCCCCGAGCACCGGCGGCTGTTCCGCCACGGCCCGAGGCTATGCCGCGGACCGCGCCGCGTGGCTGATCCGCTGGGATGTGCCGTCCGGATTTCGCTTCAAAGGAGACTGACATGGCCGACGCACCGAAACCGCGCATCTTTGTGGATGGTCTCATCATCCGGTCGCACCAGTTCGCCAACGGCGGCACGAACCTGAACGTGTCCGTGAAGGTGGACGAAATGATCGCGTGGCTGAACAAGCACCGGCGGGAATCCGGATGGTGCAAACTGGTGATCGCCGAGCGCCGCAACCCGGACGAGCGCAGCACCCACTACGCCTATCTCGACACCTGGGAACCAAAGCCCAAGACGCAGGCCGACACCCCCGCGACGGCCAGCGCCAATCCCCCGCCCGAGAATCCAGACAACCTGCCGTTCTGACCCCTTGACAAGGGGTGTACATCTGGCCGTGTAGCTTGAGAAAGGCGGTGCATGGAAGATGGCATTTCTTGAAGATCTGATTTGGCGAATGAGCGGCGGGCAAGGCCCGTCGCAGCTTGGCCGCAACATGACCCCGAGCCTGATGGCGCCCCTCCCCGGAGCGGTGACAAACCGTGCGGCCGGCGATCCGCTGCCGTCGTTTGCGACCGCCACCCCGCCCATGCAGTCCAATCCGCCCGGCTATTCGTCCCCGGCCGCCATCGCCGCGACCGATGCCAACCGCCGGCAGTTTGCCGCGCCCGGTGTCGGCGCGCAGATTTCCAGTGATTGGAACACGATCGACAGCCTGATCCGCGAGCGCGAGGCCATCGAGAACCCGCTGGCCGCCGACGCCAACCGCCGGCAGTTTGCCGTGCCGGGTGTGGGCGCGCAGATCAACATGGACGAGAACGCCATCGCGGCCCTGATCGCCGAGGCGGATGCGGCCAAGAACCGGCCCATGGTGCCGTCCGCTCCGGCCGCATCGAGCACGACCGCCCCGACCACGATGGCGCCGGCGGCGCCGGGCGGCGCGACCATGCCGCAGATGGACCCGCGCGCCATGATCCCGGCCGCGATCCTCGACGCGCTCCGGCCGCGGGCGGCGGATCCGTTCGCGAACGTGCCCGCTTCGCAGCGTGGTTATGCCGCGCTGGGCTTCTCGCCCGTTCAGGCGATGACCGGCAACAGCCGCGACACCGCCCGGGTGCGCGGGGCCAGTCAGTTTCTGAACGATGCGGCAGGCCAGCAGGCGCGCGGCGATGCGAACCGCACGGCGCTGGCGAATTCCGTTCTGACCAACTTCACCGCCCCGGCGTTGCAGGCCACCGGCCAGGTCGGCGCGGCCAGCGTGACGGCGCGCGGGCAGGTGGATTCGGCGACCGCGGCGCGGGCCAACGAGATCCCGCTGGCGAACATCGAGGCGCAGGCGAAGCGCGACGTGGCCGGCACGCAGGCGGACGCGGCCCGCGACACGGCGGCGCTGGAGGCGATGGCGAAGAGTTTCCCCGAGCTGGCGAAAGTGATCTTCCCGAACGGTATCGGCGGGCAGGCTCCGGCGGCGCCGGGCGCTGCGCTGGGCAACGTGAACGGGTCGGGTCTGGTGGCGGACGGCCGCGGCGGCGTGACGGTGATCCCGCCGGCCCCGGTGCCCGCGCAGGCGATAGGTTCGAACATGACGGCCCCGGCCGCGCCGGCAGCGGCGCCGGACGCTGCCCCGGTGATCAAGACCGTGAAGGGCGTGCGCTATCGTCAGGTCCCGCCGGGAACGCCCGGCGCGACCGTGGCGAACGATGGCAATTTCTACGTCCCGGCGTGATGTAGCCCATGGCCGACGTGCTTCAACTGGATCCTGATCCGGCCCCGCAGCCGGAGCCCGTTCTGCAACTGGACGAGGAGGCCGCACCGGTTCTTCAGTTGGACGATGAGCCCGGCCTGCTGGATCAATTCGGCACCGCGTTCCGGCGCGGGACTGCCGACATGGCGAGCTTTGTGGCCCGCCATGCAGACCCGCTGATCGGCGGGGAGAACGTCATCAGCAAGGCCGTGAAGGACGCGGCCGGCTATTACGCGGAGAAGACGCGGGAGTATTACCCGGAAATCGAATCGAGCGGACTTTCAGGAACCGCGGCGCAGTTTGTTGGATCCGCCGCGCCGATCATGCTGTCCGGGCCGGCGGCGCCAGGCGTTGGCGCGATGACTTCCGCCGAGCAGGAGTTTCAGCGCGCCACGGCCAGAGGCGCAACACCGGAACAGGCCGCGGCAAGCGAGGCGATCTCGGGCATCACGGGCGCCGTCACCGGCCTGATCCCGATGAAGATCGCGGCCGGGCCCACGGCCGCGGTGAAGGACGTGGTGGCGAACGCGGCCATCAACGCGGGCCAGCAGCTTTCTTCGAACGTGGGCGCGCGGCTGATCTACAACAAGGACCAGCGGCTGGGCGAAGGCGTGCCGCAGGCGGCCGCGGCCGGCGCAGCGATCCCGGGCATCATGCACACGGTCAAAGCCGTGAAGGCCCCTCCCCGCCCGCTGGTGGCGCAGGACGTTGCGACCAGGCTGAAGGGCCGCTACGGGGAGAACGCCGTTTCTGTGGCCGGTGCCGACGCCGTACAGGTGCAGATTCCGGACGGCCGCAAGATGCTGTTCCGGCTGACCGAGGACGTGGGCCGATCGGCTGACCCGGCGACGTTCGCGAAGAACCTGCTGGATTCGGTGAAGGCGGAAGATCCGGCGGCGCACAAGGCGGCGATGGATGCCGCGCAGGGCGACCCGATCAAGGCGGCGGCGGCGTTATGGGATTCCGACTGGCGGCTGGCCGGATCGGCGAACGGCCGCGGCGTGATGGTGACGGGGCCGGACGGTTCGGGCGTGCGGTATGACATGATCGTGGACCTCGCGAAGGGCGAGGCGACCCGCGGCACGCTGGATCACGAAGAGTTTCACGCGCTGATGAAGCTGGCGGATGTGCCGCCGGAACTGATCGCGCAGGCCGGCGGCGAGGAAGCGTTGGCCGTGAAGCTGGGCCGCCGCGGCGATCATCCGGTGCGCGCATGGCTGCGCCGGCTGGCGGAACGGGTGTCGCCGGTGGGCGAACAGTTCCGGCTTTCGCACGCCGAGCAGATGGTAGCCGGTGCCCGCGGCAAGGTGATGGCATCGGAGGCGGGCGTGAAGCCGCAGCCGACGATGGAGGGGGCCCGCGAGCAGGCGGTGATCGCCGGCATGGAGCAGCCCCCGCCGCTGCCCCAAACGGAAGTTCCGATGGATGGAACTTCGCCGACCCCTGAATTCCAAGGATTGGAGAAAGCCCGGCGCGAGCTGGTGCTGCCGCCGGATCTGAAGGGCAAGCTGGCGTTCAAGCGGTCCGACCGGAAGCTGGGGCTGAAGTTCGAGGACCCGGCCGACGAGGCGATCTATCGCATGGGCGAGTTGACGAAGAAGCCCGGCACGGGCGGCATGGCGCAGGCGGATCGGGTGCGGCGTATTCTGGCGGCGAAGCTGGGGCTTTCGTCCGGACAGATGGCGCGTCACCTGGAGCAGGTTCGCGCGGCGGTGCGGGACGCGGCGGAAGCGGCCGGCAAGGACGACATGGTTTCGGAGGCGACGATTGCGCGGCAGGCGATCGGAGCGGACACGCGGGAAGCGGTGACGTTCATGGACCGCGGCGCGGCGGTGGCGGACGAGGCCGGGACGGTCTGGCGCGTGATGGACCGGCGCGCGAACGCGAAGAACGAAGTGACGTACACGCTCCGGGACGCGGCCGGCAACGAGCGGCGCGTGGATTCGGATGCGGGTTTCTTCAAGCCGACGGCCGAGCAGGAGGCCGCGGCCCCGGCGATGCCGGAAACGATTTCCGAGTCTGTGCCCGCCGGTGCCCAGGGTAAAGTGGCAGAATCCGGCGCGGCGCAGATTCGAAGCGATCTGCCGGCGCCCGATCCGGTGCAGCCGGATATGTTGCCGCTGCCCGAGGCAGGAACGCCGGAGGCGATGCGGGCCGAGCTTCAGTTGGTGGAAAGCGAGATCGCGCTGGCGCACCAGCAGTTCAATTTCGAGAGCGCGAGCGTGTTCAAGAACGGCGACCGCAAGCCGAACCCTTCGAAGTACGAAAGCGACGACCGCTGGCAGGCGCTGGCCGATCACCTTGAACCGAAATTCAAGCGCGCCACCGAACTGCGCGAGGCGCTGGGCATCCCCGACGAGGTGAGCCCCGCCGCCGCCGCCGAACTGGAGGCGATCATTGACCCGCCGGAGGGGTTGCCGTTCGCCGTCTATCGCCGGAAGAAGGCGCCGCGTGGCATGGAGGCTCCGAACCTTTCGCTGATCGTGACGGGCGAGAAGCAGCGCGCGATGGTGGCGGCGCTGGACCAGAAGCTGGCGGCGGATGGGTATTGGCAGCAGCAGATGGACATGCAGGCAACCCGCGAGCAGGCGCAGGCGGATCTGGCGGCGAACCCGGCGGACGTGGACCGGATCAAGCGGCTGCGCATCGACACGACTTCCGTTGACGATCATTTCAAGGCGGCAAAGGTGCTGGACGATACGGCGCTGGTGGACTTCGACGTGGCGGACCCCTTGCACACTACGATGCGCGAGCATGGTTCCGAACTTGGCCGTGCGATGGCAGCGCGGCGGGACCTGGTGGACGGTCCGGAGAAGCGAATCGCCTTGCTGAAGCGGGCGCTGCTGACATTCAACGCAGACCTGGAGGCTCGCAAACGTTCTTCTGACCCTGAAGTGGCCCGAAAGGCAAAAGCCGAGGCGCGGAAGCAATGGGAGGCCGTGATCGAGCAATGGAAGCAGGAAGGCACGTTGATCGAGCGGCCGATTGCGGAGCCCGTATTGCCCGTTCCTGACGCCGTGCCCGCGCCGGGTAGTGGCATGCCGCCGGCCGCGCCGGCGGGCGCTGACACGGCAACTGTGCCCGTTGCCGAGCCGAATCCGCTGGCACCCAAGACGGAATGGGTGATCAACCCCGCCGTGGCCGCCGACCCGCAGCGGGCCGCGAGCGTGCTGCGTGATCTGACGGCGCGGCGTTCCAGTGCCACCAACGTGTGGAATGAGATCTATCGCAACAGCCTGCTGGCCTCCACCAAGGGCTGGATGGCAAACGCGCTTTCCGGTGGCAACGTGATCCGCGACGTGACGCTGAACTGGTGGGCCGAGGCTACGCTGAACGATCTGCGCAAGGCATTCGGCAAATCGTATGAGCCGAACTCCGCGACCTGGGGCGATATTCAGCGGGCCTATCGCGACATCCTGCCCATTGCATTGCAGGCCAGCCGCAATTTGCTGGCGGCATGGAAGACCGAAACTTCGCGCTTCGATGACCCGTTCTGGGAAGGAAATAACTTCGCCATTCAGGGCAAGACCGGCCGCGCCGTGCGCATCCCGCAGCGGATCAACATGGCGATGGATGAGTTCTGGATGACCATCGCCACGGAAATGAACCAGCGCGCCATGGCCCGCCGGCTGGCCGAGGCCGAGGGCCACGTGGGGCCGGACCTCGACGTGCGGATTCTGGACCTGATGACCAACCCGCCCGAGGTGCTACGCCAGAAGGCCATCGAGCAGGCGCAGTTGCTGACGTTCAAATCAGACCCGGGCGCGCTGGCCAACTGGTTCATGAAGCTCGGCCGCGGCGACATTCATCCGGCCAATGACACGCAGGCCAAGCTGGCCGAAGGCGGCGCATTGCTGGTCAACATGATCTTCCCGTTCAAGAAGACTCCCGTGAACGTAATTCGCCAGGGGCTGCGCATGAGCCCGCTGGGGTCGCTGCGCTTGATGACCAAGTTCGCCACGGATGCGCAGTATCGCGGCAATTTCGGCGGACAACTGACCCGCGATGTCGCCGAGCAGATGGTAGCCTACGCAGCCGCTGGACTGGTGTGGCAAATGATGCAGCCGGATGAGCAGGGCCGACCCGCAATCACCGGATCGTCGGCAGGATGGCAGGACGCCGGCCGCCGCGACTTCCAGAACCAGTTGATTCCGCCGAACAGCATCCGGATCGGCGACAAGTGGTATTCGTATTCTCGGCTGGATCCGCTGGCGACTTCGTTGCAGTTGACCGTTGATGCGATGGACGCCATCCGAAATTCGGGGAACCTTTCCACCGGATCCGCCCTTACGCGGACCGCGCAAACGATGACGGGCATGGTGCGAGACAAGACGTTCCTTCAGCAGCTCGACAACATCATGCAGGTCATGGACGATCCGACCGACGCCGGCAAGATCATCGAGGCCATCGCCGCCGGCCACGTGCCGACCGTCGTGAAAGACGTGATCAAGTCGCAGACCGATGCCGTGCCGGGTCGGTTCAAGGGCCAAGGCGGGCCCGAAGGCGGCGTGGACATGGCGGACCGGATCGCGGCGAAGGCGCTGCCGATCCCGGCGTTCGCACCGCCGCAGAAGCTGGACCGAACCGGGGTCCCGATGTGGAAGGCCAGCGTGTTTGCGAACCCGCTTTGGGAAACCCTGTACCGCATCGCCGTGCCGATCGAGGTACGCAACGCGCCGAACCTGACCAACGAGGAACGGCTGCTGTGGAACTACTACCGCGCCCGCCCGAACGAGCGGATGCCAGGGATGCCGGAAGACACGTTCACCCTGGACGGACAGCAGTACCGCATGACGGCCGACGAATACGGCACGTTCGTTCGGATGCGCCATCAGGTGGCGATGCAGCTTGCCAGCCAGCGCGGAGAGAACTTCAACATCGAGGCCCCCACCCCCGACGACATGATCCGCTACCGCGCCCTCCTCACCGACGCCGGCCGCATGTCCCGCCAAGCCATTATTGCGGCCCGCAACACCGCAACGCGCAACGCGCCGCTGATTCTGGACTAAGTTCCTGCCCCCGCGCACTTGCAGAAAGTGCGCTCGTTTATCCGTAGTCAGATGCTCTATCCAATTGAGCTACGGGTACTTTATGCCGTAAATGCAAGGGATTGCTGCGTGTTCTGGCGGAATTCAAGGGTGGACGGCATGGCGGGAATGTCCGTTGAACGCCCTTGACAACCGCAGAGAACCGCAACAGAGTGCGCAACGTAATCAGTTGCTTTCTGAAAGGAGACCGGGACATGGAAGCGAACGTTGCGATCGACACGGCGGCCGAGCGGAAGGCGTTGCCGAAGCATATCCGCCGCAGGGCTGGCCGTGAGGACTACTACATTGACCTCACAAGGCATGGTATCCGCGTTGCACATTCATTGCAGACTAGCGATTTGAGGGCGGCGGTCAAGGCCCGAGACGCGGAAATTGCGGCGATGGATGCGGCGTTCTATCAGGGTCGCATCGAGGAGTTCCGCGTGATGGCGGGCGGGAAGCCGGTGAAGGCGCCGGAGCCGTTCGCTACGGTGGGGCAGATCGTGGATGCGTTCAAGGTGATCGCACACAAGCGGGACATGCGGCGGACGACGGCGCGCGGGTATGCGACTTCCCTGTTCGGCGTCATCGGGAAGCCGGAAGAGGAGGCGCGGAAGGTCCGGCTGGATGAGTTGACCGGGCGCACGGTGGCGGCGTTTGAGCGGCGAATGCTGGAGAAGGGCGATTCGGATTCGCAGCGGCGGACGATTGCGAGTCTGCTGCGCCAGGCACGGGCCCTGTTCAGCGATGGCGTACGGGCGGCCTATGGGGAGCTGCGCATCCCGGACTTATCGGAATTCTTGAAGGCCGGCGAGGTGTCGGCGCCATCGGTGCAGTACATGGTGCCGTTCACGCATCCGGAACTGGTGTCGGGGACGCTGGAGGCGGTGCGGAAGTTGCGGACGGATTGCGACCGGCGTGATTTGTGGGCGGCGGTGCTGCTGATGTTCGGGCTGGCGATGCGCAATAGCGAGGCGACGTTTGCGCGATGGAGTTGGATCGTGCCGGACCCGACGGGCAGCGGGCAGATGACGATGTGCATCTGCAATCGGGAGGCGGAGCGTTTCAAGATTAAGGCGAAGGGTTCGCGGCGCTGGATCCCGATCGAGGCGGGTATGCTGGAGGATTTGCAGCGGTTGCGGCGCGAGGGCGACGAGTTCATTCTGCCGGGCGGGACACACACAGCGCGGAAGATCCTTTGCGACCGGATGCTGGCGGCGTGGATGCGCGGCCTGGGCTGGGCGGCGACGGAGTTTCCAAAGGCGGGGTATGAGTTGCGGAAGCTGCGCGGGTCGCAGTGGTACACGGACCGAGACATCGGGCCGGCGCAGGCGAGTCGGTGGCTGGGCCACGCGAGTCTGGAAACGACGTGCCGATTCTACGCCACGCTGGACCGGCAGGCGGCGATGAAGCCGATTTGACAGCGGGGATACGATGCCGCGCATGAAGAAGATCGAGGTGGAGTTGGAGACCTACCACTATCCCTATCTGTTCTATCAGGCGAAGGCAAAGGCTCGCGTGGAATTGACCCCGGCGCAGCAGCGCGTTCTGGATGGGATGGAAACGGGCGCGTGGTACGAGAACAGCGGATGCGAGCGGCACGCAACGGTTCGGGCGCTGGTGTCAAAGGGCAGGTGCGAGCTGGCGCGCATTGCACGCAAAGACAAGGCAGAGAAGATCCGGGAATTCACGCCGGATGAAATGCTGGTGATGGTGATCATGCCGGAACTGATTCAGATGCCGAAGATAGAGCAGCCGATCGAGCTGTATCGGAGGCTGGAATGAACCCGCGGCCGCAACCGGAGTTCTCAAAAGCGGAGCGGGCGGCCATTCGCAAGGCGCGGAAGGCGTGCCGGGATCTGCTGAAGGAGGAGCGGCGGATTCAGCAGGAACTTGCGAAGGTGTTCGGGATCGACCAGGACATTTCCGACGACATGATCGGGCTGTGCGCGTGCGAGGGGGAAAGCACGCTGGAGGAGACGCTGGCGTTTGAGCGGGCGCTGAACGAACTGTGCGCGCTGAAGCACCGGAACGGCCTAACAACGGCGCGGCTGCGCGATGTGATGGACGTGCTGGAGGGCATCGACCCGGATTTGAAGCCCCCTGCCCCGCCGGAATCGTGACGGCTGCAAAGACGGCCGCTCAACGCCGCTGCCGTAACGATTGTTGAAGCATTTCTTGCGCTTGCTTAGCTTCCCACATCAAGTGCTTCACACGTTGAGACGACACATCCTCGCGCTTCATCATCTGCGCAGCCTGTGCGTGGTTTGACAGCGTATTCCAGTGCCACACGCACAGCCAAGCGCGCGTGTTCTCGTCAAGTTGTGACCAGTTGTAGGCATTTGTGGCGATACCGCCGCTCGTTTCCAGCGCACGAAACCAGAACAGATTGTTCGTATAGCGGAGCAAATCGCACGGCGTTCGTGCGCTGTTCCGCGTTTTGTACATCGGAAGCCAGACCGTGCGTTGCTGATATAAACCAGCATCTATCCGATTACCTGCAACAGCACACAGCGCCGTGGCGACGATGAGAGGAAGCAGTACTCGCGCATTGAACGGTGTGATCATAGGGCGCAGTTCCTTTGCATTACAAAGTGCGCTATATGCGCAAAGCAACGACCGAAACGATCACGACGGCAACGAGCGCACCGCCGTGGACGAAGACCCACAAATTGCGGACCCATGCCGGCGAGGTGCCGCGCTCGACATCGGCGGCCGCGTGTTTGACCGCGGCGCCGGCGAGCCACGCGAAGACGACCAGGCACACAAGCCAACCATCTGCCGTTGTGTCTAGGATGTGCCGCGAGTGCCACCAGCCCCACGCCGCGACCGCATAAATCAGCCATCCGATCATGTTTCGTCGCCTCCATAGACCGCCTTCCGTTCGCGCGCGATGAGCGTGCGGATGTAGGCGGATCGGTTGTAGAGCCCGCGGCGCTTGGCTTCGTTGTCGATCGACTCGCACATTTCCTTGGGCATTGACACGGCAAGATTCACCTGATCCGCCGCGCGTTGTGGCTTCCGTTTCGCTTTCGTACTCATATCCCGCTCCCTATCCCCTATGACGTTGTGACTCTGTACCACACAACGCGACAACATGCACGCCGATTCGCACGCGGTTACCGCTTGACACCGTATTACACGCCTATATAGTGCCACACATGGACAGGCACACCACTACGACGGGCCGCAACACTTCGCAGCTCAATATCTCTCTTCCGCGCGACATGGCGGAGTTTGTTTCCGAGCAGTCGGACCGATGCAACGAGGGCAACCGATCGCAATGGATACGCGGTCTGATCCGGCGGGAAATGGCGGCTGCAGAAGTTCCAAGCAATGGAACCGCGCCGGCCCCCACTTTCCAATCATTGGAAACCGATCCGGAGGCGCGCGGGTCATGATGCTGGAAATCGGAGTCGGTCGCGTTGCGCTGTCTGCGCCGTGCGGATGCTCGATGACGTGCCCGCAGTGCGGCGTGGAGTCGTCACTTGATGCGATGTGCGAGACGCCCGTTGGCGGCCCGCTGCCGCGCGGGCAGTTCCAGTGTCCTGTGTGCCACTACGCTTTTCAGCGCCGCGAGGTTGAGCCCGGGACGACATGGCGCAGCGGGAATGCCGTCTGCTACGTGCCAGGCCGGCTTGGCTTGGTGCCGTGCGAAAGGCGGCTGTGATGACTGTTTCTCTCAAGCTGGACGACGAGCTGGCGGCCCGCGTGATCGAGCAGGCTGACGCCACCACCGGCGGCAACGTTCAGTGCCTGATCCGGCTGTGCATTCTGCAATCTCTCAACCCGCAGCAGTTCCAAGAGGAGATCCGAGCATATGCAGATCATGCGCGCGATTGACTGGGAAAACGTGGCCTATTTTGTGGGCGGCCTTTTGTGGCGGCTGGCCGCATCCGCTGCGCTGGTGGGGTTCACGGTCTGGTGCATTTGGGGATGGCTGTTGCCATGAGCCTATACCACCGCGCAACGCGGCACCGGCAGGACGGCACGACGGACGCGGGCCCGACCATCGCCCTGGCGAAGGAAACCGCCATGAGCACGGCGCGGGCCGTTTCGGAGTGTCTGAAGCGGCGGCAGGCCCAAGGCAAGATGGCGGTTTTGTCATGGCGCCGGCCGGCGCAGTACCACCAGAAAGCGACCGCATGACGACGCTGGCGCCCAGCATGGCCGCGCTTTTCGACCGCGGCGTTTTGCCGTCCCGCGTGCAGGTGGCGCGGGATACGGCGGCGTTTCGGCGCGGCGAGGTTTTGACCTGGTGCGAGGCGCGCGGGGCTTTTATGGGCAGCGGCGGCTTTTGTGCGCTGGCGTGTCAGATCCTGCGGCACTGGGGAGACGTGTACGACCACGCGCCAGCGGTGCAGCAGAGGCTTGCGATATGAGCGCCGCGCCTTTTCAGACGTACACGCCGGAACAGCTTGGCGAGGCGTTGCAGCTATCGCCCAAGACCATCAGGGCGATGGTTGACCGGGGCGACGTTAAACCCGCGGTGAAGGCTGGCCGGCGGATCCGTATTCCGACCACGGCGCGCATCCGGTCGGGCCGCGATTTTGTGAGGATTTCGGAGTTGATCGGGCAGCCATGACCGAACGCACCGACAGAGATACCCTTCCCGGTTTCCCGGACGACGAGGCCGTTTTACAGGCCAGCGAACGGGCGCGCGGCGTTTTCACGGCGGAGCTGATCGAGAGCAGGGAGCCGGAGAGATATCAGCACGTGGCCGCGATGCTGGCCGAAGGCAGCCTATCGCAACGCGACATTGCCCGCGGTTTGCGCATGAGCCGCAACAGCGTGGCCGCGATCTACAAGCGCGAGCTTGCCGCGGGGCGCATGGAGCCAGCAAGGAAACAACTGAGCGGAGGCTTTGCCCTTCTGGCGGCTACCGCCCAGGAGCGTCTGCTTGAAGCCGTGCAGGACGACGGCGAGAAGATCAGCGCCAAGGATCTTGCCATCATTGCCGCGGTTGCCGTGGACAAGCACCAACTGTTGAGCGGCGGCCCGACAGAGATCGTTGAGCACCGCGACGGCCCGAACGTGCGAAACCTTGATAGCTGGTTCGACGCCCTGCCACGTGCCGGCGTGATTGATGCCGGGAATGGGATTGATGGCGGGAACGGCGCGGACAAAAGGGCCGACGAGGTGCCCGCGTTGCAGGCCGGCGACCAGGCGAGCGCAGGCGATCCGAGCGCGACCGCGCAGGAGGCCGCAACGTGAGCGCATTGACTGGTAATCAGTTGCTTTGTGGCGTTTCGCCGCGCATTTCCAGCGTTTGCGTTTCGGCGTTGCGCTTTGCGTTGCGGTTTGGCGCGGCTTGCGTGGCGTTTCGGCTGTCGATCGGGACGGCAAACGGGGCCCCCCATCCGGGGCGGGGGGGGTCGCGCGCGGCGCGCGGACTGAAAGCCTATTTCCATTACGCGGTGACGGATTTATGGACAAAGGGGACTTACCGATGATCACGGAGAAGGAACTGGCGGTGCGTCTTGGGCTGTCCCGGCCGGCGATGCGGGCGATGCGGGCGGCCGTGCTTGAGAGCGGTACGCATTGGACGACGCGCGAGCAGGACAACGCGGTGATGATCACCGATGACGGGGTGGCGGCCCTTGAGTCTGCCATTGCCGAAAAAAACGGCGCGGCGCCTGAGACGGCCTTGGACATGGGCGCCACGTCTGACGGCTTTGGCGGGGCCGCCTTGTTCGACGGCGCGGCAAAAAACGGCGCGATCATGATCACGGCATCGGTGGTGCAGTGGCGGTTCAAAAATGCGCGCATGATCGAGTGCACCGTGACGGCCCCTGACGAGCTGGCCGGAACGAAGGTGATGGTCCGGGTGCGCGACAACGGGAAGTTCCGCGAGGGCATGACGGTGAAGGCCCTGATGGACCGCCCTGGATTCGCCACGCTGGCCGGCCGCGGGCCGCGGTTTGCGGGGCGGTGGTAGGCCATGGACTACCTGAATGTGCTGATCCCTGACTTGCGCCGTCCTCCGTTCATCGGAACGGACATGAAGGAGCGCGGCGTTTGGCTGATGGTTATGGGCTACTGCTGCCACATGGAGAACGGCGGGCGCATCGAAGGCGCAGCGCAGTGGTCCAATGACGAGATCCGCGATGCGATTGGCGTGAGCATGGAGCAAGTGAAGAAGTGCACGCGCCTTGTGATGATCGACGGGCAGGACATCGTGGCGCATTGCTACCCTTCGAAGAGTCAACGTGCCCTTGAGCAGAAGCGGAAAGCCGCCATCGCTACAAACGCGAAGCGCTGGGGGAGCGAGTCGGTTAGCGAGTCGCATAGCGATTCGCTTAGTGAGTCGGAAAGAGAAAGAGAAAGAGAAAGAGAAACTCCCCCTACCCCCAACGGGGGGTTGAGCGAGGGAGAACTGCGGTTCGTGGAACTGCATCGGAAGCTCTCGGAGACCGGGAAGTTCCCGGGTGCGTTCACTCCGTTGGCGCTGGCCGAGGACTGGCACAAGAAGGCGCGGCAGGTTGATCCGACGGATCCGGTGCTGATCGCGGACCTGGTGCATGACGCGATGCAACTCGCGAGCCCGAAGATCGGGTTCTGGCCGCGGTGGATGGACGAGGCGGTTCTGCGGTCCAGAAAATCCGAAAATGCAAAATCCGGCGCGCCGGTTTCTCTCGGGCCGCCTGCGGGAGCGATGTGACGATGAGCGAACCACTGACAAAACTTCCGCCGTTCAGCGAGGAGGCGGAGCGGGCCGTGATCGGGTCGGTGCTGCTTGACCCGGAGCGGTCGATCCGGTTTCTGCGCGGCGACCTGAAGCTGGCGACCGAGGAAGTTTATACGCCGTCACTGCGCGTGCTGCTGGAGCAGTGCTATGCGATGGCGGACGCGCGGCGCCCGATCGACCTGATGCTGCTTCAGCAGTGGCTGAAGGACCGGAATTTGCTCGAAAATGTGGGCGGCGAATCCGAGATCGAGCAGATCGTGACGGACACGCCAACGTCGGCACACCTGGAGCACTATGCGGCGCTGGTGCGCGAGAAGGCGAGCGTTCGCCGGATCATCGCCGCGTGCCGCGAGACGCTGGAGCGGTGCGCGTATGGCGCTGAAACGGCGCAGGGCATTCTTTCGCACGCGATGGCGGACTTGCAGGGCGTTTCAGATGACGTGATGGACCGGCCTCGGTCCAATGCGGAGGTGTTCGAGTCGATCTTTGCGACGTGGAAGCGGGCGAAGGACACGCGCGAAAACGGCGGCAACTTTCTGCCGGGTCTGAAAACGCCGTTTCGGCGATACAACGAGATCATGGGCGGGCTTCAGCCTGGGCTGCATTTCTTCGGCGGCAAAAGTTCGGCCGGCAAAACCAGCTTCGTGCTGAACATGACGCGCGAATTCCTGCTGAACAACGAGCCGGTGCTGATGATCCAGTTGGACGACACGCACGAGGACGTGCTGGGACGGCTTACGAGCATGATGGCCGGTGTTTCGCTGCCGGCGTTGAGTCAGGGTTTCGCCAAGGGCGATGCCATGGCGAAGATCGAGGCGGAAATACAGCCGTTGATGAGCGTGATTCCGCTGCACGTGATCGAGGAGTGCGCGGACGTGCGGCATGCGGCGGACATGGCGCGCTACTACAAGGCGCGGTTCGGGATCAAGTTGTTGATCATCGACTATGTGCAGGTACTAGACGCTGACGGCAACGCTCGCGACGACGAGCGGATTCGTTTGGGCAAAATCGCGAACGCGCTGAAGCGGCTTTGGAAGGAACTTCGGATCCCCGTTGTCGTCGTCAGTCAGACTAGCAAGTTCAAGGACGCCGAGGACGACGGCCGCCGCGCGGACATGAGCGATCTGTTTGGTGCCAGCGAACTGTTCCATGCGGCCACGTCGGTCTGCATTATGAAGGCGGTGCGCGAGAAGGTTGACCATCAGATGGTACCGCTGGAGATCCCGCTGGACGCGACCGGGCACACCAAGAAGCACGCCGTTGCGGGCCATATCGTGAAGAACAAGCACGGCCCTAAGGACTGCATGGTTCAGTTCTGGGCTCTGCTGAAATACTTCCAGTTTGAAGAGACGCCGATGATCCACACGGGCGGCATCGACCGGCAACAGACCTGGGAAGAGTGCATGGCGGATGCACGCGGCCACGCGGCGGCCGTGGCGCAGATGGAAAAGAGCAAACCGGCGTGGGCCAAGTGACATGCACGCGGTAATCCTTCACGAAAATGGACGAATCGACGCCGAGTTGCTGGCCGCGTTGGTGCAGCGATCGCGGATGATCTATCAGGCTGGCGGAGTGCCGTCGAAATACACGATTCTGGAGCTTTGCGAGACGCAGACGGCGGCCGGAGAAACCGCGCAACGGATGCGAAAGGATCGGCGGGAGCGAATGCAGCAATCACGAGCTGATGGAGGTGCGGCATGACAGAGCTTTCGGAGGCTGGGGTGTTGGTGGTGGAGCGAATTCGGCGTCGGCGTGGGTTGCTGGTGCAGCCGGCGCGGCCGGTGGTGCCGCGGCATGGGTCGGCGAGCTGGGTGCGTGAGAAGTTTGCGGAGTGGCTGGAGGTGGAGGCCGTGATGAAGCGGTTTCTGACTGGATCCGCGATGCTGCCGGAGCCGATGCGCAGCACGGCGACGAGGATCGAGGGCAATTTCTATCCGAACGCGCGAGAAATCGGCGCCGAGTTTCGCCGAGTGGTGAATGTGGATGATCGGTTTGGTCAGAACCCCGAGATCAGCGGCCAGCGTGCCGCGAAAGCACAGCATGAGTGAGCGCATAACGCCGGCGCGGGACGCTGGTACGTCTGGATCTGGTTGTTCGGTTTCTGATCTGGTCAATGCGCTGAAGCACATTTCCGACGATCATCCGTGCTGTGCCGGGACGATGAGCATGACCGTTGAAAAGCTGAAGCAGATGGCGAAATTGCTGCTCGAAGTGACCAACTGGCACTCCAATCCGAAAAGCTACGAGTACAACGAGTGCGAAATCGAGCCCTGCCACTTCTGCTCAACCGTCGCGCTTCTCGTTCATGGTTCTGAACCAAACCTTCGGAGTGTGCCGCGTTCTGACGGCGGAAAGGAGCCATCATGAGCAAGACATGCCGTGCGCCGGAAGACGTAGGCACGACTCTTTTGTTGGGTGCCACTGGCCGCATTCCGCGCAAAGTGGATGTCTGCCCCGAGTGTCGTCATTTGCTCGACTACTCGGTGATCGCCGAAGATGAGGACGGCAATATCGACGTGGTGCTCGTGTGCACCGGCCCTGAGCGCACGCGAGCCGGTGATGACACCCACCACTTCCATCAATCCGAGTGGGAGCGGACCGATCGCATTTGCACGGAGTGGGTCAAGAAACATGCTGCACCCAACCCGGAGATTAGCCGGAAATGAACCCGCCTGATAACGCCATTCTTGAGCCTGCAACGCCGTCGCGGGTTCATTTTACGGCTGAATCTGTTGTTCGCTGTCTTGATCTCTTCTGCTGCGCTGGTGGGGCTGGCGAGGGGTATCGTCGCGCAGGTTTCGACGTGACCGGCGTGGACATCCGACCGCAACCGCGCAACCCGCATCGGTTCGTTCAGGGCGACGCCTTGGAGTACCTGCGCGTGCATGGGCACGAGTTCGACTTCATCCACGCCAGCCCGCCATGCCAGGCGCACACGGCGATGCGGACCATGTGGAACGCGAAGAAGCACGCGGACCTGATCGGACCGACCCTAGAACTGCTGGAGCGCACTGGCAAGCCGTGGGTGATGGAGAACGTGGAAGGCGCTCCACTCCGCAACCCGATCCGGCTTTGCGGAACGATGTTCGGGCTGGGAGTCGGCGACGCTGAGTTGCGCCGGCATCGCCTGTTTGAGACCAGCGCGCACGGCTGGGCGCCCGTGTTTCTACCGGAATGCCGACACGGATCGCGCGTGGTCGGGATCTACGGCGGGCACGTCCGCAACCGAATCCGAACCATCGGGATCTACGGCGAAGGCTGCCGGTACAGCGTGCGCAAGCACGACAAAGGCGTTGACGACTTCACGGTTGAAGACGGACGCAAGGCGATGGGGATCGACTGGATGACGCTGGCCGAACTGTGCCAAGCCATCCCGCCGGCCTACACCGAGTTCCTTGGCAAACACGCCTTGTCCCATCTTACAGCGAACCCTGGGCCTGAACGTGGCCGTGCCGACGACAACCAACAGAAGGAGCAAGTGACGTGACAACCCGAAAGACCAAATCGGCGAAGCGGGCACGGCCTACGATCAAGGCCGTTGTTCGGTGGATGTTATGCACATTTGTCTTCTGCGCGCTTATCGTCCTCGCATGGCGCGTCATTAATCCGGGTCCATATTGTGCGGCATCATGGAGGCCGTGGACATGCTGGCTCGTGACGTGCCTGGCTTCAGACATCTTTTCGTTGCGCACTCGTTCACCGAACCTACAGATCAGCGGCCCGAAACCGGAGAAACAGAGTCATGAGTGAGCCCAATAGCGCGGCCCCGGTTTCGGGTACGTCTGAATCTGCGTGTTGGCGGAATCTGAAAGGAACTGAGCATGAAGAAGATATTTGACGACTCGTTATCCATTGGTCGCGGATTCTCCCGCATTCACACGCGAGAAACGCCGGCCGGCGATTGGCATGATGGCGAGGTTGCGACTGCGCACGGATTCGCCAGCGTGTACGCGCAGAGCAGCTACAGCAGAATCGACTTTGTTCACGCCGTCCGCTTGCACATGCGGAGAATCGGTAAGCGACTGACGCCGCAAGGACTCGCACGCGCTGCACACAAGTTCGCTGCGCATGTCGTCTCTTCCGCCAACCCACAGATCAGCGGCCCGAAACCGGAGAAAAATAGTCATGAGTGATCCCACGGGAGCGGCCCAGGTTTCGGGTACGCCTGAATCTGCGTGTTCGGCAGAAGGATTTCGAGGCGAACTCGAACAACTCATCAATCGTCACAGTCGCGAAAACAGATCAAACACTCCTGATTTCCTGCTTGCTGAATTTATCACGAACTGCCTGATCGCCTATGAGAATGCGACGATGCAGCGAGACCGCTGGTATGGCATTGCGCCGCGTCCGGGCGTTTCGCCGAACCCCGCGCAGCATCGGTCGTGCGGCCCTGCTGACGGGCCGTGTGAGCGCGGCGGCGATACAGGGACGAACGTCCGATGACTGCGGTTGTTGGCGGATTCTGAAAGGAACAGAGCATGAGCTATAAGCCTGAAACTGCATGGCAAATAACCGAGGACGGATCGCTTGTTTACAACCTGCGACAGCGCGGGTGGAAGCGCGGGAAGCCAGCAATGGAGAATGACGTTTCGTTCGTTGTGAACGCCCCGAAAGAAATGCGCGTGGAGTTCGCCAAGCTGATCCGCGATTCGTTTAATGTGAACTATCCCGCCAACCCCGTCGGGTCAGTTGCAACTGACCCCCAAAGGACCAAGTGAGTTACGAAGCACGCGGCGGGTCAGGCGTCAAACTGCACCCGGTTGTTCGGCGATTCGTCCAACCATTGGAAGACTCGCGCCGCGACACTTCCAACGATTGGAAATCCTGCCCGCGCTGCGGAGAACGCAGCGACGCATGGAAGCTGTTTTGCTGGAAGTGTGACCACGCATTCAAATCGCCGAACCCGGGGGCTGACCTGCGCGGCAAGAAGGCTGTTACCAACCACGAGACGGGTACCGCGTAAGGTCGGCCCGTTGTTGGGCAACGAGGATCTTTCATCATGAGCAAACGAGCCGAGATCAACAGGCAACGTAGGTGGGCGCGAAAGGGCAGAGAGGATCAGCGGCGGCGCGCCGAAGTGGATCGTATGATGGCCGACTACCAGCGAGTGGCCGAAGTCAATGACCGCATCATTCTTCCTTTCCTGGAATCGGTGATGCGTGGTGAGTTGCCCAACCCGTGCGCTGACGGTCGGCGCGGTGGAGCCTGGACATGAGCGCGAGCAGTTT
>ERZ869907.57-NODE-57-length-42778-cov-112.988133_pt1 | contig 42778 bp, 49 predicted proteins | sample MGYA00579309_ERZ869907 | MGnify/ENA primary metagenome ERZ869907 (study PRJEB32216, sample SAMN09231814) | wastewater metagenome | place: USA: Maryland | collected 2016-07-30 | study: EMG produced TPA metagenomics assembly of the PRJNA472060 data set (Reclaimed... | reverse complement strand
GCGCAAATCCGGCATTTCTACTGCGGCCTTGCCGGCAAGCCATGAACCCGCTGCTCCTCTACGAGCTGATCGAAGCGCTGACGATGCTCCGCAGCGGCCGGGCGAACGACGCAGCAGAGGCCCTGGCAGAAGCCATGGCGACCGTGGACGCGGACTTCGATGAGGCGCGGGAACGGGCAGCAGAACTGAGGGCAGACCGATGACGATCTCTTGCACGAAATGCGGCGGCGAGGGCTCGCTCTATACGTCGCGATATGGCGAGAACGATCCCGACGTGTGGCGCACTGGAGAATGCCCGGAATGCGAGGGCAGCGGCCATCAGGCTTGCGACACGCGCGGCTGCAAAGAACTCGCCGTTGGTTTCAACGACGACGGCGAGGCCCTCTGCGAGGACTGTCTTTTCCAATGGGCGCAAGCCTACGGAGACGAGCCATGAACCCGCTGCTCCTCTACGAGCTGCTTGAAGCCCTGGCGCTGCTCCATTCAGGCCGCGCGAACGACGCAGCAGAGGCATTGGCAGAAGCCATACGAGAGCATGGCCGGGTGCCAGTGCCGAAGCCCACCCCATCCCCATCAACTGAGAGGATCGAATATGCCTGACGCCCTGCCCGACCGCAGGTCGATGACCGTCCGCAAGATCGGCACGGAGTTGAACCGCGCGGTGGAGATACGAAAGGCGCTCGCCGAACACGCCGACGATCCGGCGCTGATCCTCGACACCATCGAGGGCGAGACGAACCTGGCGGAAGCCTGCTGCGTCGTGCTCGAGGAAATCCACGAGGACGAGGCGTTGCTGGAGGGCCTGAAGGCCAAGCTCGCGGAACTCGGCACGCGCAAGGGCCGGATGGAGAAGAGCATCGAGACCCGCCGCAACCTGATCCTGATGGCAATGGAACGAGCTGGCGTGCCAACCATCCGCAGCCCGCTCGGCACCCTGACGGTCAAGCCGACGCCAGCACAGGCGCGCATCACGGACGAGTCGGAAATTCCCGCGCGGTTCTGGAAGCCGCAGGACCCGAAGCTGGACAAGGCCGAACTGGCGTCCTGCCTGCGAGCGGGAGAGATCATCCCCGGCGCGACGCTGGGTAATGGCGGCATCACCCTTTCGATTCGCGTGAAGTGAGGAAGTCATGAGCAATGTCGTTCCGCTGCAGATGCCCGCGCCGCTTCGGCCGCGCGATTACGACCCGGCCCAACTGTCGCTGATCCGCCGCACGGTGGCCGCCGACACCACGCCGGACGAGTTCAATATGTTCATCGAGATCGCCAAGCGCGCCGGGCTCGATCCGTTCCGCAAGCAGCTCTACTGCCTGGTCTACAGCAAGGACAACGCCGAGAAGCGCAAGGTGGCGTTCATCACCGGGATCGACGGCTTCCGCGCCGTGGCCGCCCGCAACGGCGATTACAGGCCGGACAATGATGAGCCGGTGTTCGTGACGGACGACGCCGCCAAGGACCCGGAAACCAACCCCCGGGGCTTCGTGAAGGCCACAGTGAAGGCGTTCAAGCGACATGGCAACGAGTGGCATCCGGTTGTCGGAGTCGCCTACTGGAACGAGTTCGCGCCGCTCAAGGAGATTTGGGCGCCGAACGAGAGCGGGAAGCGCGTGCCGACAGGCCGTTTCGAGATCGACAAGAAGGGCAACTGGTATCGGATGCCGCATGTCATGCTGGCGAAGTGCGCCGAAGCACAGGCGCTCCGCAAGGGCTGGCCCGAGGACCTGTCCGGCATCTATTCGCCGGAAGAAATGGAACAGCCGATGACGGACATCACGCCGACCGACGCCATCGCGCAATTCGAGCAGGAAAAGCGCCTCAAGCTGGTCGGCGCGACCCGCTCCGTCCCGATCATCTGGAAGGTAGGCGACCCCATCGTCTACGTGCCGGCAGGCCAGCTCTATGACGAGGCGGCAAAGCATATCGCCTCCGTCGAGATCGCCGCCGAACTGAAGTGGTGGCGTGAGACCAACTCGGCCGGCATCCGCGAGCTTTGGGCGATCAGCAAGAGCGACGGCCTGGGCGTCAACAAGCTCTACGAGGATCGCCTGAAGGCGCTGGCGGGATGAACGCCGCCGCGCTGGTGGACATCGCCATAGCGATGCTCCCCCTCGCGCGGTCGGACGCGGAGCTTGACCAATGGGCAAGGGATAACGCGCCATGGATGGCATCTATCAGGACAACGCACCCCACGCAGTACGCCCGGTTGATCGCAGCCGGCAAGGCGCGGCGCGAAGCCCTCAGCCGGGAAGCTGGGTCCTCGGGAGCGAGACGCATCGGCGGTTCCTCGGAGCGTTGGTCGCCTCATATCCGGTAGGCTGGGTAGTCAAGCTTCTACGGCCACGCCGGAAGTTGAAGCAGAACGCCATCCTCCATGCGTGCCTGACCGACATCGCCGCGCAACTGTACTGGCCGCCGCCGCCCCAAAATGACGGCGAACTGCACGACATCGAATGGTGGAAGCGCCGCTGCACCTTGCAATGGCTGATCGACACCAAGACGCCCTACGAAATCATCACGCCGCTCTATGACGGCGGCGAGCAAGAGTACGGCTTGCTCCTCCCCCACACGAGCGACCTCGACACGAAGCAATGCGCCGAACTGGTGGATTGGATACTGGCGTTCGGCGCTACCAACGGCGTGACGTTCAAGGAGCCGCCGCGATGACCGACGTAGGCACCACGCCGCCGCCGGGTGTTTTTAGCTTTGCGCAACGCGGGCTGATATTCGAGCGGTATGCCACTCAGCGTCTATTTGACCGCGTGTCTATGGCGTTGGGCTGGGAACCTTGGCGCGATTTCCTGCCGATCGACTTTTGGCGGCATCCGCCCGGCTGCCCCGATGGTGACTGGTGCGCGGGGAACAGGATTTGCTACTGGCGCTGTACGGATGACGGCGAATGAACCGCGCCGAGTTCTCCAAGCCGGTGAAGCGCGCCGCCCTCTCCCGCTCTGGGCAACTGTGCGAGGCCGTAGGCCGCCTGTACGGGCTCGAGGAAGGCCGCCGCTGCAACGCGCCATTGTCCTACGGCGTCGAGTTCGATCACGTCATCCTCGACGCCAACTCCAAGGACAACAGCCTGGAGAACTGCGCCGCCGTCTGCCCTGCGTGCCACAAGCACAAGACGAACCATCACGACAAGCCGAAGGCGGCCAAGACGCTCCGTCAACAGGACAAGCGCAGAGGCATCAAGAAGCCGAGCACATGGCGCAAGCCGCCGCCCGGATACAATCCATGGACGAGACGAATCGAGAAGGACAGGACATGAGCGGCAAGAAGATTATTCGAGGTCTGAGAGCGGCTATTAACGAAGCCAGGCCGCGCGGCGCCTCAATGGAAATTGAGGCCTTGCAAAGAGCGTTCGATGCCGCCGTCGAAGACGGAGACGCTCCGCACGCGGCGGCTCTATTGAAGGCGATCATATTCGCAAAGCGCCGGCAGCGTGAGAAGGACGCGGGAATCGCCAATCCTATAGCGCCATGGATGCCCTGACGTAGGCGGTCCTGGCGGCATCGTTGCTACATCAAACTGGAGAAGGAGTTGTCATGACCTACAGTCCACCACCGGGAAGGCCGCAGTCCTGTCCGCCGATGACATCCGAGCCTGTCGGGTGGAAGATGTTCGAGCCGACGCTCGAGCTCACCCAGATCGCGCCGCCCGTCGCGTCATCGAGGCCGGTCCGCATGCCCGGCGAATCCAAATCGGCCTACGGAGGCCGCGTATCCGTCTGGGCACAGAAGCAGGACCCGGAGAAATACCGTAAAATCCGCATCGCCGCCGCCAAGCTGGGGCAGAAGCGGAAGCGGGAACGCCAGCGCCGCATCGCTTTGGCGGAAGCCGGCAAGGTCGCCGTCCCGTCCGAGACCCACCGCTGGTACACCTATGCCGACTTGGTCGACATACTCGGCTGGCACAAAAGCCATTGCGAGGAGCTCGTGCGCGACTGGCCGAGGCGCCACAGGAAGAGAACGGGGCAACACGGCCAGCCCTTCATCGAACTGTTCGGCGACATCACGACGCTGCCGACCAAGCGGAGGCCGCCAGAGCCCGTCGCGCCCGTGGTGGCAGTCGAGCCCGCCCCGCTCCCCGCCGTCGCCCCACCGCCTCCCCTGCCCTTCTGGAAGCGTCTTCTCGGGTGGTTCGCATGACCGACGAACAGTTGGCGGAACTGGAAGCGCTCGCGGAGAAGGCGACCAAGGGTGCTTGGTTCATCGTCCCCTACGGTGATGGCGATACCTTCGTTGTGCATTCAGATGACGAGCAGCGAATCTTCTTCCCTCCCTTGCCTGTCGGCTACAGCGCCACCGCTGGTAGCCTTGGCGATCCAGCGCAGATCGAATCTGACATGAAGTTCATCGCCGCATCCCGCACCGCCATCCCTTCCCTCATCGCAGAGGTAAAGCGGCTGCGCGGCGTGGTCGCCGACAGAGCGGCGGTGGTCGAAGAGTGCGCGAAGATCTGTGACGAGGTTCATCGGACAAACTTGCACTCAGTCGGGATTTCGCTCGGCAGCGATGCGCGAGCAATGACGGCGTACAAGCTCGCAACACGCATCCGCGCCCTCGCCCTCGCCACCCCGCAGGAGAAGGACCATGGCTGAGACAGTGCGTGACGCTTTCGAGGAATGGGCACATGCCGACCACCGCCGTCTCGAACCGAACGAATACGAGGCTGACGACCGCACGCCAGGGAACAACCACTACTACGACGCCGACACCACGAACCAAGCCTACATCGGCTGGTGCGCCGCCTGGAACCGCCGCGCCACAGACCCGGCAGTGGCGGAACTGGTGGATGTGCTTAAGGATGCGCGGCGGATCGTGGAAGCCGCTGATCTGTGGAACGCCGGCAAGATTAGCGGTCAAGCCTACTACCACAGTCTGGAAAACCATCTATCGGACAAGGCTGTCGTTCGATTCGCCCGCGCTCTTCTCGCTCAAGCACGCGGCCAGCAGGAGAAGGACCATGGCTAAGGCGAAGACTTGGCGGTGCTTTCATTGCGGGGACTTGTTCCGCAATCCTCGGCACGCTGCAGCACACTTCGGCATTGATGAACTGCAGACGCCCGGCTGCGTGGCGGTGCTGCGCGGCGGCGAGAGCCATCTACTGAATCGCATTCTTGAACTTGAAAAAGAACTCGCCGGATACCGAGCCGAGGATAGCGATTTGATTCGGTGGCACTATTCCAAGATGGCCGACCATGCGCAGGCTCTCGTGCGAGAAGAGGAGCGCGGGTACGCCAAGGGCATCGCCGATATGCGGGCGCAGGAGAAGGACCATGGCTGAGACAAAGGCACGTCAGGTGCTTACGTCGTGCCCGTTTTGCAACAAGGCGATGCAATACCGGGCGGCGCTGTTCGTGAGCGACGGCTGCACCGACGCGGTCATCCATGCCGAGCACACCGATTGCGGGCTCGTGCAATTCGACATTGGAGCGACAGACGGCGGCGTCAGCACCATCGCCGCCTGGAACCGCCGCACCACAGACCCGGCCGTGGCGGAACTGGTGGAGGCGCTGAGGAGAGCGTTGCCTTCGGTGCAAAGCGATGCCGAAATGATGGACGCGATCGATAGGCACAATCCGTTGCCCGCCGCTGATATGCCCGCAGTCACAAAGGCCGCTAACGAACTCGACGTATTGGTCGATGATATCTGCGCTCTCCTCGCCAAGCACGCATCACCGAGGGACGCCACATGACCGCCCCGGCATCACCGCGTCAGGTGCTCCTTGACCTCGCTGATAGATGCGAGATTGAGGAGCCGCACGCGCTTTTGTCCGCGTCGCCATCGCCAAGGCCGAAAGCCGCTAACCACAGGAGATGCGAGTGACAGCAGCAGACAATCCACAAGACTTCACTGCGATGAGCGGACCCGAGATGCTGGCCGCCTGCCGCGACGACGCCACGAAGTGGGCAGCCGCGTTTTGCCAGCACGCCAAGAAGCGCGGGCAAGACATAGACGAGGAATGGATGGTCGGCTGGTTCGCCAACGCCATCGAACATTCCCACGACGTCCGGACCGGAAGCGGCCCCGTCGTGCTCCCGGACGGCTCGGCGTTCTTCGTTCGAGAAGTCAAGTGACCGACCAAGATCATAACTGTCTCAAGTTCGCCTGCAATGTCATCGCGCTGGTGAATGCCTGTGACCCAGATTTCCGGCGCCGGGCGAAGGCGAATCCAGGGTTTATGATATTGCAGGAGTATATCACGCGGGCAGAGACCAAAGAACCGCCCTGCCCCGAATGCGGACAGCCTTATGTGTCGGCGAGGGCACGAGGTTTGGCAGAGGATGCCGCGCAACGATTTGGCGACATCGCGCTGGAAAAGAACACGCCAGAGGGACACTACGCCCGAGGCGCCATCGGCCAAGCCGAGAGGACGGCCAAGGACATATCGGCGCTCTGCGACGCCGCCGATCTCTTGCACGGTATGGTCGGTCTAATCGATCTCCTTCTGAACCGTGACGATCTTACCGATGAACTCCGCGGCGTCTTGCTGAACAACCACAGAGTCGTGGACGCCCGCGCCGCCCTCGCCAAGCACGCGGCCAAGCCATGACCGACCGCCCCATCCTCTTCAGCGCGCCGATGATTCGTGCGCTCCTCGACGGTAGGAAGACGCAGACACGGCGGATACTGAAACCGCAGCCGGACATGACGAAGATCAGCCAGCCATGTCATCCGGAGCCACGCGGCAACGGCCGATGGGTCTGGATGGCGCGCGACGACTTCCCGGAATACTCATACGCCACCGCCGATTTTAAGGTCCGCTTCGCCAAGGGCGACCGGCTGTGGGTGCGGGAACGAGTGTGGTTGCCGGAGGGCAACGACCCGCGTGGACACGTCACCTATCACGCGGACCACGGAGACGACCGCGCCCTGAAGTGGCGCCCCGGCATCCACATGCCGCGCTGGGCATCCCGCATCACCCTCACCGTAACCGACGTGCGGGCGCAAAGGCTGCAGGAGATCAGCGAGGCGGATGCGATAGCTGAAGGCGCCCCTGCCGTAATCTCAGGTCAAGGCGTTGACGGGCCGGTCAAAACGCACCGCACGGGGTTTGTGGGCATTTGGAACAAGATCAACGGCAACTGGCTCGATAATCCGTGGGTGGTTGCCATCACCTTCGTCGTCGAGCAGAGGAACACGCTGCACAAGGAGTGACCAATGCAATATCTGAACAACCTATTTCAGACGAGCCCGCGAGTCGCTGGCTGGATCGCCTTCGCCGGCTCCGAGCGCGCTGGGCGTATCGCCGACGATGGCGTGGTCGGGAGCAACAATGCGGCCTGGCAGGCCGGGACGCGGGCCGACTACTACATCGAGGCCCAGCGCATTGGCTATCAGGTGGTGCTGGGCGGCTTGGCGAGCGGCGACCTTGCGCTGGTTGACCGTGGCCTCCGGGCGATCGAATGGGGCTACCGGCCTGACGTGATGGGGCCTGCCTCCGACTGGAGCTTCAACCGCGACTTCGGGACCATCCTCGGGCACGCAGCGCATCCCAGAACCATGTTCGGGGCGGCTTCGGTTGAGACCGTGCTGGCGATTGTCGGCGACCCGAGCACATGGTTCGGGCCGAATGCCGCGATCTATGATCGAGCGTACGCCCTTCGTAGTGCCATTGAGCAATCAGCCACAGCCTATATTGCATCCGGCGATGCTGTAGTGTTCCGTGCTGGATGCGCCAACTCCAGCCAGCTCGTCTTTCAGGCGACGTGGATGCAGGGGACCTACGTTCTCACCGGAGATGCCACCTTCCGGGTCGAGGCCAAGGAGACCATACGCGCGATGATGGCCCTGCAGAGGCCGGACGGGGCCTTCGGGGAGAAGATCGGGCCGGACGGCCAGCGCGGCTTCGACACCTCGTACTGCGTCCAGACCTTGCGCGAGCTTGTGGCCTATGAGGAGATGCTGCCGGGATCTGGCGAGGGCTCGTGGCGGACCCAGGTCCGGGACTACATCACCAAGGGCGCCAACTGGCTGCTGGGCCGCATCCGGCCCGATGGGAGCATCGACACCACCGGCAACAGCCGCACGGCGGCCGATGGTGCGCCGCAGGAGGGCTCCTTCGCCAAGGGCTGGGAGATCGACCAGACGGCGATCACCCTCGCGCAATATGCCGTCGCATTCGGGCGATGGGAGGAACTGGCCCCGCTCATCAACGCGGTTCAATATCGAGGGCAGGAGTACGACCACATCGGAGACGTAGTGTCGCCGAAATAGAGGAGAGACGACAATGACACCGGAAACAGAACGTCGCATCCGCAGCCTTGCCGCCGACAAGGTTGACCTTCGACAGCGCGTGGAATTGCTGCGAGAGGCAAATATTCACGGGCAATCGAGAGAGCGCCAGCAGGAGATGATGGGCGACCTGAAGGTCGCAGAGCGCGCCCTGTACGAATGTGAGGCAGAGCTAAACGAGCTTACGATGAGCCGCCGCGAGGCGTGACCATATAGGCGACATCGCGTCGCCGAAATAAGAGAGAGACGACAATGATTTCATCGCGCCGAGGCTTCCTGTTCGGGGCAGCCGCAGTCGCCCTCGCGCCCGCCATCGTGCGGGCATCGAACCTGATGCCGATCTCGGTGCTCAAGCCGCCACGCCTATGGGGCGACGGCATCCACGACGATACCGAAGCGTTGCAGCACCTTATCGACAAGGAGTTTGATCAAGCGGCGGCTAATGGCGGCGGCCTTGTGGCCATGCCTGCCGGCGTTTTCCGCATCACGGACACGCTGAAGTTCGCCCCGCCATCATACACCATTTTTAACGGCGGCGGGGCGCGCGTCATCGTAGATGGTTCTGCGGAGAAACCGATACGAACGGGGATGCGTATTAGCGGAAGAGAGGGAGTCGCCACGACGAACATCGAAATCCGTAACTTCTACTTCGAGTGCCGAAACACGAGCTATGGGATAGAAATCCTCAATACGCGAGAAGTTCCAGAATTGCCCGCGAGCGATGACTTCATCATCAATATTGCGCCGCCAACATAGTCCTACCCCGCCGCCGGCTTGAGGCACGTGCCATCGCGGACCTTGAGGAATCCGGCGAGCCAATCGACCAGCGGCTCCCATAGGGCTTGATCCGCCTTGAACGCCGCGCGCTGGGCCTCGGTGATGACCGGGCGCGAGGTCGAGGCGCACAGGGTATCGACGGCCACCACAACAGACTTGTCAGCGCATCCGGCCAAGACCACGAGGCAGAGGGCTAGAAATCCCACGCGGGTCATGGCATACTCCGGGCGTCATTCACAGGGGGATCAAGCTGGCCTCGCGCCAGTGCTAAAGACATAAGGGCGGCGCTTCCGGCTCGGACGCAGGCCATCAGCATCTCCAAAGCCCGTTCACTGCGAGGGCTGGGGACGCCTTCGGAGCCGGTAGCGATCCCACACACGAAGGGCTGGCCTATCCTGACGCAGCAGGCTCTAGGCCAACCCGCCTCACCTAAGCCCATCGACCCTCTCCCCGTATGGAGTAGCCCTGACCTCGGCGTCGGCCTTCTCCTTGGCTTCTTGCGCCTTGGTGATCGTCTCAATGGTCTTGCTCTGCACCTCGGTCTTGACCGCGCCAGCGCCCGCGTCCTTGCCTTCGCCGTAGATGTAGAGAATGCCGCCGCCGACCAGGGCCGCACCGAGCAGCCCAGCGATGATGTAGACCTCGATGCGGGCCATCACTTGATCCCCACGAGTTGCCAAGACCGCACGCCAACGTCGATCCGCGCCGTTCCTGCCGCCGTCTCCGGGTTGAGGTTGATGTGGGTGAGGTTGTAGTGGCTGGGCTCGCTGGACAGCATGAGCGTCGGGTACTTTGAGCGGAGCTGCTGCGCCGCCCACGCGATCTGCTGCGGCCCGATAGTGACCGACATGGAGCGCCAGTCGCCGTAGGTCGAGCAGGAGAAATTGGGAACGCGCGTGTTGACCACGGGCGTATTCGTGCCCTGGTCCCACTTCACCAGCGTACCGGCATCGCATCGGGTGTCGAACACGATATGCCCGAGCCACATGTTCTGCTTATTGATCCTGTCGAAGAAGTTGAAGTAGCCGACGACTTGCGCGACGCTGCCATTGGCGTAGTTGGCGCGTGGCACCCGGATGTCATAGCTGTAGCGGTACTGCGCGAAGTTGACCGGCACGGCGAACGAGTAGCCCAGCACGACCGACCCGAGGCCGTACCGCGACGCCACGTTGCGCGGGATGGATGCACTATCAACCACGATGTCGAGCACGCCGTCCCGGCTGGTGGCATTGGTCGTCAGGCTCGGGAGCGTCTCGTAGGCTCCCCACAGGGTCACGCCTGCGGTATCCTTCGGCGGGTTGACGTTGTTGTAAGCCGGCACGGTCTGCGGCTGGCGCACGAGCACGGTTTCCACCCTGCCCGGCTGCGGCTGGGGTGCCGGCGGCTGCGGGGTTGGCGGCGGTGTCGAAGCCGGCGCGGCGAACAGGCGGCGCCAGAGGTCGGTGAGCCAGTTCATGCCGCCATCCTGTCTGATGCTGCGTTGACAACAGCGGCGTGCGTGATGGGGCCGACGATGCCGTCATCGACCAGCCCACGCTCCTGCTGAAACGCCCGGATTTTGTCGACCTCGCCAATGGGATAGAGCGGCGGCAAGCCCAGCACCTCGCGGTTCCGGTTGTAGTATTGCCAGCGATCGAACAGGCCGTTCGTCCCGCCGTTGATGACCTTGGAGATCGTGGTAAACCAGCCGAGGTCGGCGAGCGGCGAGAGGCCGCGCGAGTTCCAGAACCAGACCGCCGATGCCGTGCCGTAGCACGGCGTGCAGATCAGCGTCGGTGCTTCGATCAGGTCGAGGCCGAGCGCGTCGCCGCATGCCTTGTGGTTCGCCCTGCCTGTGATCTGGATGGGGCCGTGCCCCTTGAACCACACGCCGTCGCCCGGCTGCGTGTTGCCAAGGTCGGCCCTGCCCTCGTAGTCCTCGCCCGAGGCAAGCTCCTCCATGTAGCGGTACTCGCCGCTCTCGTGCGCGAGCTGCGCGAGGAAGGCGGCGACCCGCTCCGGCGTGTCGATCTGCCCGCGGTCGAGCGCCAGCGGAATGAACGGCAGGTGCGCGTCAAGCCGAGCGCCCGCATTCGGAAACATCAGGCGCAGTTGCTCCGTCGAGACAGTGAACATTCAATCTCCGTTGTGGTATGAAGGTCGGGCTGCGGCGGTGTAGACGCGCACACTGGCGACGGGCTGCAGATACCGGATGCCAGAGGAGTTGCCGGAGTAGCGCCCGGCCCGCAGCAAGTTCATTACCCACCCCCGAACGGCGGGACGAAGCACATGATGCCGCTCGCCTCGGTCCAGCAGAGGTGGCCGTCAGTGCCGCCTTGGGTGGGGTTGCGCTCGCGGATGATCTTGCTGTCCGGCACCTCGATGAACGCCCCGGCGTGCGGGAGCCGGGCATACCAGCGCCCGCCGATCAGGCGCGTCTCGGTCGGTTCGCAGTCGCCCGTCTCCCCGCCGTTGGGATGGACGATCCGCGCGTTGCAGCAGGAGCCCATGCCGTCAGGTCGCTGCCAGGTGCGGTAGAAATCCTTGTGGAGCGGGTGATGGTCTGCCGACCGCGCGGGCCGCGCCGTCACCATCAACGCCACGATGACGGCGAAGCAGGCTCCCACGATGACGACATCCCGGCTCAATAGCGCCATGATACGCCAGCCCCGAGGAATGCCCCTGTGAACATGAACAGAAGCCACCAGCGATGGTGGCAGGCGGAACCGAATATCTCGTGGCAGGTCCACCACAGCAGGCCGGAAACCGACACCAGAGCCCAGACCAGATTGAGCGGGGTGATTGCCAGCATCGCGGGCGACACCACCCACTCCTGTATCGCGTGGGCATAGGTCGCTATCACGCGATGCACCATGGCGTAGGTAAGGAAGCCGAACAGCGACAGAGACAGGACGGCATCCGCGCGGTCGCGCTGCGTCATGCCCCGCCAGTTGGAGTAGCGGTCACGGTAGCGCCAACTGAGCATCCCCATGCTGGCAGAGCACACGAGCAGCCAATAGGCCATCGTGGCGGACATGCCGGCGAGGACGCCGTGATCGATCCATTCACGCATCACCGCGTCCCCGCCAGACAAGGGCGCCGGCCGGCGGTTGCCGCTCCAGACCCTTGGAGACATCCTCGATATGCTTGCGGAGCCGGCATTCCGCCGCCTCCGTCTCGGCGCGCTTCTCGTCCACGGCGCGCTCCATCCTGGCGATGGTCTCGCGCAGCTCGCGGGTCCGCTTCGTGTCGAAGAAGGAGGCAGCCATGCTCATGGCCTCCCCCGCTGCAGCGATTGCACCTCGCGCGCCAGGTCCTTGATCGAGTTGCCGAGCGCGTCGAACAGGTCCTTGCGCCGGGCGGCATCATCGAACTGCTTCTCCAGCATCACGAAGAGCTTGGCCTGCGCGGCGTCGCGATCCACCCATAGCTTTGTGATCAGCCAGCCGATGGCCCCGCTCGCCGTCGCGAACAGAGCGGCAAAGACGGCCTGCATGGTTGGATCGATGGTCATTCCGTGTCGCCCGCGAAACCGGGGATACAATCCGGCAACAGCATTTGCGCTCGCCATATGCCTATCCTCGTGTCAGCCATCATCTTGCAGTCTCCTGAAGGCTGCGGGGTGGTGGTCAGGCCCTCGACTGGTTGCACCCGGTCGAGGGCCGCCTCGTAGAACTGCGGCGATCATGTCTCGGTGATCCTGAACGTGACCACGAAGCCGATTTCGACATTGGCCGTGGTTGGCAGATTGGAGTTCGTGAGCGCGACGCCGGCGCCGCCGGCCGCGTTCGTGCGCAGCGTGAAGTAGGTCTCGCCGTTGCCGATTACGACACCAACATCGTCGGTCGCCAGGGTGAAGTTCTTGTGCAGCCCGGCAGCACCGACGAACTCGTTGCTGAACCCGTTGGCGGCGAAAGGGAAACCTGTGATGCGGAAAGCGCCCGAAGCCGTGGTCTGGGTGCAGTCGAACTTCAGGCGGCAGGCGACCCTTACCTCGTCGGCCCTGCGAATGTACCAACTGCCGGTCGTGGTGACGTTGGTGGCGGCGAAATTGCCGACCGTTGCAAAGGTCGGCACGGGCGTCCACGTCTTGGTGATCGAGCCATCGACCCGCTCGACAATGGTGTCCGTGCCGGCGTCGTTGATCGTGCTGGCGGTCGGCGCCACGTCGAGGTCGGCGCGCGAATACTCAACCCGCGTATCGACGCTGGTCGAGGTGATGCCGACAAGAAGCTCGGCGCCCAGCGCGCTCGGGTCTGACCGGCGCTTGGGACGCTTGACCAAAGAGCGCACGCAGTTGTCTATGTAGACCACCGGCTTGTCGGAATCCCGGTCCGACGTGACGTAGGCAACCGGCTCGTTGAGCACGAGGTCGACCTGGTTCTGGCACACGAGCCAGCGCTTGTCCGGGCTCTCGGACAGGTCGTTGATCATCGTGATGCCGTCGAGCTGGTTGTCCACGTTCCACCAGTCCGGCGCCGTGGGGTTGGTGTCCTGCGGGTCCTCGGGATCGGTGCCGTCGAGATCGACGGTCGGGATGACCTTCACCGCCCAGGCATCACACTCGGAAATGTCGACCTTGATGTTCGATGTCCTCGCGTGCCCGACGTTGCACAGCTTGAGGCCGATGGCGCGGGTATCGGCCGGATAGATCGGCGCGAGCTTGATATTGATGTTGCTGAGGGTCGGCTGGCAGTTCTCGACGGTCACGCCACGATGGCAGTCGTTCACCGTGACGTTGCTGATGACCGGGTTGACGCCCTTGCGGATCTTGACCGTGAAGCTCTGGTTGTTGTAGCCGGTGATCTTATCGACGATGACCGACAGCGGCGTGTCGCCGGTACGATTGGCGAGATAGCAACCATGCCCCGGATCGGTATTGTTGGGAGAGCCGGCGGCGTTCGTGGCGTTGACGCCGTTGATGTAGGTGGAATTGACGTAGCGGAAATGCCTCGGTTGCTCGGCCAGGAAACCGAACACGCAACCATCCGCATCGAGACCATCTGCTGTCGCCGTACCCGACAGAATCTGATCGTCGGTGTAGTCCCCGACATAACCGAATATCGTATGGAACTCGAGCCCCGCGCAGTCGCGCACGGTAGTAGACGCGCCGTCGTACTGCCGGATGGCGCAGTTGGCGGCGTTGCCCAGGCCGGCGATGCCGGAGCCCGGCACCTTGACGCCCGGCTTGAGCTCGTCCTGCAGGACACCGTTGTCGCTGTTGTCGAAGGTGATGCCCTCGAAAACGATGTTCGACGCGCCGAGCTGGACGAACATCTCGATGGTGTTCGTGGTCGGCTTGATGAAGGTGATCCCCTTGCCTGCGCCGCGGAACTTGATGTTGCTGTGGGCAGAGGTCAGCAGAATGCCGTAGCCTTCTTCGGTGTTGGCTTCCGGCACCATGGCGACACCGGTATGCGTGCCGGATTGCGAGCCGGACGTGTTGATTGCCACCCCGCCCGCTGTCGCCGCCAACTGGAAGCTGTTGGCATTGACGACCTTGACATAGTAGGGCACGCCCGCCGTCAGGCCGGTCGGCAGGGCGCCCGTGGTCAGGGGAACGAATTGCGTGTTCTCCGCGAGACCGTGGGCGGTCTGGGTGACGACCCCCGGCGACGCGATCGTCACCGTGAACAGGTCGGAGGGATGCAGTGCGGTCGCCTGGATCGCGAACACCCCCGGCGGGATGTCGACAATGCCGCCTTCGTTCGCACCGACGTAATCGGCGGCTGCCTGCATCGCCGCGGTGAACCCCTCTGCCGTGCCGAGGTCGCCGTCGAACAGTTCGCCGTTGGTGAAAAGGCGGGACAGGACGCGCGTGAAGACCAGTTCGCTGGTGCCGATGACTGGGCTTTCCGTGCTCAGTTCATAAAGGTCATGCCCGACGACGTAGACCAGCGTTCCCGACGCAACGTCATAGGGGCCGTTGAAGTCGACCGAGCGCGACCACGGCCCGCTCGAGGCGACATAGATGCCGTTTTCCACGGCGTCTGTCTGGCTTCGCACCAATACGCGGTCGCCATCGACCAGCGTGAGGCTGCCGATGGTTTGCAGGCCAGCCAGCGTGATATTTTCGGTCGTCACCGTGCGGCACGACACCTTGGCGGCGGCGGCACCGTAGACACCGAAGCGGCGATCGACAGCGGTCATGGCTCGATAATCCTCATGTGAAGACCGCGCTCCCGTCTCTGCCGGCAGCACCGTCCGCGAGATCGCCGGTTCCCTTTGCGCCGCCCGTCGCCACGACCAGCGTGTAAGTCGCATCGACCGTCAGAACACCGGCCGCGAAGGTTCTCTGACAGCGGGCGCCACCACCGGAGCCACCCGCGGCACGCCGGGCGCTGCCGGTCGCGTTGCCGTGTACGGCGCCGGATGAACCGCCGCCCGGCGCCGTGCCCTGTGCGCCGGCAGTCGTCACGCCCGCGCCAGCAGACGCGCCGGCCGCCCCCGTGCCACCGCCCGGTGCAGCCGCGTCGCCGCCGCTCCCCGACGTGCTTGTGACGCCAGTTACGCCGCTCGTTCCCGTGCTACCGGACGTGTTCACGTCGCCACCCGAGGCCGTTCCTCCCGCACCAGGGTTGCCGACGCTATTGCTGGTCTTGCTGTTCGAGCCGCCACCGCCGCCAGCCGACATCGTTGTGCCTTCGGTGGTGAAGGTCGTGGCGCTTCCCGCGGAACCATTGGTGACGGTGGCCGTGCCGACACCACCGGAACCGCCGGCCGACCCCCATAGCGCGACACTCGCGCTGAAGATGCTGCGGGGCGTGATCGAATACCCGCCCGGCAGGAACGTGCAGGGACCATCAGTGTCGAGGTTCCAGAGGGACTTCCCCGACACGGGTGGCGACACGCTGAAGGAGCGGGTATCGCGCGTAAGGAGGGACAGCCGCAGCGACCCCGTTCCGGTGATTTCGCCGCCGCCGCCGGGATCGGGCGGGTCTGTCTCCTCGCCGTCATGCCCGAACGCCTGCCCGATCGACATGATCGTGTCGGACAGGTCTTCATCCGTCTCCGTGATGGCGGCGGCGAAGCGGTCATGGAACGCCAGGCTGCACCAGTTGAAGATAGTGCTGTTCGGCATGCGCGGCGGGTCTTCGATCACGCGCGTCCAGCCGGCCGTGCTCACCGTGCCGGGGAACGTCACCAGATCGACGCCCGCTTTCAGCTTCGCGCGCATCGATTCGATGACGGAGAATATCGCCGTCTTCTGCGCGCCGGACGGCAGCGCGAGATAGTAGTTGCACATCAGCTCGAGCGACAGCGAGTTGTACGAGCCGTCGTAGCCTATGTCGTCCTTGTCTAGCTTCTCGGTCAGGAACGTGCCGTCGCCATCGGTGACCAGGAAGCTGAAGCGCGCCTTCCCGGTGGAGCCTGTCGCGTCGTCGAGCTTGCCGTACATGGTCGCAGCGAGCGTCTGGTACGCGGTGGTCCCGGTGAGGTTTGCCATCGTCTGCAGGAACGATACGCACGCCATCATCTGGTTGCCGAGCCCGCACTCGTCCCAGAACTTGTCGATATGCAAGGTGCCGTTGGAGTCGGTGAAGGTCGCGAGATAATTGGCGAACTCATCGACCTGCGTGATGAGCGTGTCGATGGTGGTCACCCTTGCGCCGGCATAGAAGGCCGATGCCTTCAACTCAGCCAGGCATGTCGCGAACCGCTCCATGATGATGACTTTGTTGTGCATCGAGTAGACGCCCTTCTTCCTCGCCCTCAACTGGCCGGGGAAGGCGCCGTTCGGCAGAACGTCCGGGGTAGTTGTCCAGGTTCTTCCATCGGGCGTGACCTGGTTGCGGTGGTCCATCACCGCCGCGACGACCCCCAGGTAGAAATCCACCCAGGTCGCGTCACCGATCAGGATGCCGTAGCGGCAGAACCAGTGAGAGTTTTTCGCTTTCGCGACATCGAGCACATGGTCGTAGTAGAGCCTCGACTGATTTCTCGCGAAGTCATACGGATGATACGTCGTCTCGTTGTAGCCTTCGCGGTATAGAGGCGCGTTCGTCGTGACGATCTCGGACGGCGCGGTAGCCGGCGTCGGCGTCGTCAGCGCATCAAACTCGGTAACGCTGGTGATGGCGGTCATCAGCCGATCCGGTCGACCATCCAGATGGAGCCCATCGCCAATGCCACGGTGTCGTTCGTGCTGCTCGAGGCGAGGGTGACGCTGACATAGAGCGCATTTGATGCGGCGCTCGAGATGGTGATGGCGGTCAGCGCGCTGTTGCTGGTGCCTTGCTGGAAGCCGCCGCTGTTGCCGCCGATCGGGAGGACGGTCGTCGCCGAGTCGAGCCGCATCGCCGCTTGGCCGTTCCATGCCCGGTTCGCGGCGCCGAGCGATCCATTTGTGAGGATCTGCGTATCCGCCGACGTGCCGGCTGTGCCGACCCTGATCTTGATCGTCCCGCTGTCCGTCGTGCCGCTCTTGATGGCGCATAGGTTCGGGAACTCGATCATGGTGCCAACCAACCACGACCCGGCCGGGAGCAGCGCTTGCAGCGCCACTGTCTCGCTGTTGTTGATGTTGCTGCTGACCGCGTTGAGGCTCTTCAGAAGCCGGCGGCTGGAGAACGGGAAATAGAGCGGCATGGCTACAGCTCCGTGTAGATAGCGGAGCCCGAACCATCGGCTGTCCAGATTGCGTCGATGCGGCCGGTGTAGATCGGCTGCGGCATTTCCCAGTAGCCGTTGTAGGGGATGCGGATACTCTCGGCCGTGGTCGCCGTCGTGCCGTACTTGAGATACAGGTCGTTGGCGTCGCTGTTGCGCACGATCAGGCCCTTGCGTGCGCTGTTGGCCGCGAGAAGCTGCGCTGATGTCGCCGCCGATGCGAGCGAACTATTGGTGGCCGTAGATACGGTCGCTGGCGTGCTGACGTTGGGCGCGGCCTGCGCGTCGGAGCCAGCCGTGAACGTGGTATCGACCACGATGGGGCCGGACGTGAAGGCAGAGCAGCGCACCCGGATGTGGGTCTCGCCGCCGCAGACGAACTTCCACTGGCCTGTAGCGGTGGCCGTCGTAACGCCCGCGCCGCCCAGCGCCGGATAGACCGTCTTGGCGATCCACGTCGTTCCGCCGTCGATGCTCTGCTCGAACAGCACGGTGGCGGTGAATGTGCCGGAAAGCTGGACGCCGCCGCCGCGGGAAGCACCGCACGCTGCGGTGAGAGCGCCGGTCTTGTCGCTGGCCGCAGCCGTCAGGCTGAGTGTCTGTCTGAAGCCTTGGACTGCCTGAGGGGCCGCCGCCATGTCGCTCTCCCATAAAAAGAGGGTGGCGGGCAGGGTAACTCAGGGCGGGGTATGGCCCCGCATTTGGCCTCTAGTCTTACTTCTTCGGGCCGTAGGTCAGCCCGCGCAGCCATTCCTGGATGTTCTCGGGGTTCTCCGAGCCGTCGACCAGGCTGTCGTAGAGGAACTGCGCGGTGACGCCGGGCTGGCCGCCCGGCGTGCCGGTGACGAAGCCCAACACGTTGAACGTGTTCTTGATGACATTATTCGACGGCTCGTCGCCGCCCGCCATTTTTATCAGGTCTCGCACCAGCCGCATGCTGCCCTCGATCGGGCCTTGCGCCGGGCTCATCTTGAACCCACCAGTCGGCTGGCCGCCGAACTCACGCATCAAGGTGTTGGCGGCGTCGCGCGCCAGCGGAATGCCGGAGAACGCGCCGAAGCCGACCTGCCTCAGACCCCAGTACAGCGGGTCTTCGTCGTCGCCCGGTCCCTGCCCCGCCAGCAGAGCGGCGACGATGGTTGAGAACCCCATGAGCAGCGCGGTCTGCCAGAAGGCGTCGGCGTACTCCGTAAACGTCGTGGCGTTGCGAACGTCCTCGATGATGCCCTGCTGCGCGTTGTAGTAGACGTTGAGGAAGCTGTAGAACATCGTTCCGAGCTTCATCGCCTCGGTGCCGTCTTGCACCGGGGCCATGTCCAGCGTGCTGCCGCTGCCTTGCGTGTCGCGGACCATCTTGTCGGCGTAGTAGATGGCGTCGGCCTCGGTCAGCCCCTCGGCCAGGCCTTTCATGTAGGCGCCCTGCCACGTCGGTATGCTGACGGCGAGATCCATCAGGGCGATACCGCGGAATGCCCACCGAACGTAGCCCTGCTTCCAGGCGCTCTTGCCCTTGTGCTTGTCGACCGCCGCCTTGGTGTCGCGCTCGTAGTTGTTCGCCCGGTTGCGCATGAATGCCGACATCTCGTAGACCGTGTCGCGCGCCCTCGGGATATTCACGAAGTACTCGGCCATGCCCTTCAGCATGTACTTGGTGCCGAGCCTTTGCATGGACAGGATGTAGCCGGAGACCTGCTGCACGCCGGTCGACACACGCAGGCCCATGGCCGTGATCGTGGTATTGACCCGCAGCCAGCGCATGACGCTGTCAGCCGCCTTCAGTTCGGCGTTGTTGCGTTTCGCGGCCGACGACACGCGGCGCAGCCACGGCAGGAGGTGCTCCTCGTACTCGGGCCCAAGGCGGGACCGCAATGCCTCGCGGAAGCGGTCGTTGTTGATGACCTTGTAGACGTCGCGCACGGCGCGGCGGTGCGTGATGTCGTGAATGACCTCCTCGAGGTGCTTACCCATGATGGACAAGTCGAGCGTCACCGGAGCCGCGAACCCGGTTCTCTTGTTGGCCGCGCCCGCTCGCGTGTTGGGGATACTGAAAGTCTGCGAGGTCGACATCCCGATGTCGAGGGATGCGTCGCGCGCCTCACCAACACGTTGCGCCGCCAGGCTCTCCCGCCGGTCGTAGTCGACCGGGAAATACCCACCCTGCTCCACGCCGAACGGTGTCACGACCTGCAGGGGTTCTATCTTGGGCGGGGCTACGCCCTCCACGTCGCGCAGCATGGCGGAATATTCCGGCCAGTAGCTTTCCAGCAGGCGCCAGGATGCTACGACGAACTGCCATTCTTCCCTGGTCAGGTGCTTGTTGACCATGGCGCGGGTGGCGTCTTCATCCCACTGGTTTCCGCGTGTGAGCTTATCGAGGTTCGACTCGTTGCCCATATTCAACGCGGCTACGATAATCTCTTCCTTGCGCAGCTTGCCGCCGACCTCGGGTGTAGCGTGCCTCTCATGCCATCTCTTGCGCTGCTCCCACGGCACAATGTCGTAGAGTGCCTTGAACTCCTTGCCGAGTTGCGTCAGGCGGTCGTTCTTGTCGCCGTCGGCTTTTGCCATCGGCTTGTAGACCGCGCGTGTGAAGATGCCCCGGCCTGTCTTGTCACCGTCGGCGAACTCCATCAGGCGCTCGACCTTCATGAGCAGCGCGTTGCCGATCCGCGCGAAGTGCTGCGCGCCGCCGAGAGAAATCTCGATGTCAGATTTGCCGCGCACGCTCTGGCTGGTGCCGCGTTGCGGGCCCTTCGCAGCTGTCACCTCCACCTCGGTGAGTACGGCGTCCAGTTCTCGTTTCTGCCCGTCGATCTCGACCTTCTTGACGTCTCGGCCCAGGGCGGCGATCTGCTTGATCGTGTCGACCAGCCCGCGCAGTTCGTCGATCTTCATGTCCTGGTAGTTGGTCAGTCCGAAGCCCTTGATCAGGGGAACGATGGTGACGCCGGCTTCCTTCTGCTCCGCGACGAACGTCTCGTAGGCCTTGCGTTCGGCCAGCAATACCCCGCTGCGCGTCTGGAACTCGAACCCTTCCAACAGGGTATGGATCTGGTCAAGGTAGTCCTGGTCCATGTTCTTGAGGGTTGCCGCGGACGCGTAGCGGTTCATCAGCTTGCGCGCGCTGTCGACTTCCTCGGCCGCCTTGGTCGCCTCCATGAACAGGGCGTGGTTGACCATCTGGTCCTGTCGCGCCTTGAAGGCGGCTAGGTCGTCTCCCTTGATCAGCGCCTGCTCGATCTTCCTGCCGGCTTGCCGCTCGGCGCGCAGATACTGCTGCGCACGTGTGCCGTCACGCACCGACTTGTCGCCGATCGCAGTGGCTGCCCAGTTCTTGATGTCGTCCCATGTGATGGTGCCGGTGTGGCCCAGTTTGCGCGCCAGGATGCCCAGCTCGTAGCTCATCAGGGCGGCCTGCTTGTCGGAGTGGATGGCGGCCATCGCCTCCTGCTCGATCGTGCCGTCGTTCAGCGGGTCGCCGTACCGCTCGTTCATGCGCTGCGCCGTCTCTTCGGCGATGCGCGCGGTTGCTACCGACCGCTTGTCGCCCTTCTGCACCATCTCGCGCCTGGTCGCTTCGATCTGCATCAGCCTCTCGATCAGATCCTTGCCGCTGTCGATGCCGAGGAACGGTGCAAGCTCGTCGGGCGACATCGCGCCGGGGCCGCTCGAGCGGTCGCGGTAGATGCCGGCCGGCAGCATGGCGAGGACGCTCTCGTCGCCGTACAGTTCGACGATGTCTTCCTTGGTGAGTTTGATGCCCTTGAGCGTCTCTGGGGTTTCGCCACCCGTCTGACGCGGCATCTCCTTGAACAGGTGGAGTGCTTCCTTGGGCGCTATACTGCGGGAGAACCCCGCTTCCGGCGCGTTCTCGTCAATCAGGGACAACCACGAGGTGCTTTTCGGAACGTCGGCGTACCAGAGTTTCTTACCGGCACCTGTCGCCCATCCGATGCCATCTTGCAGGAACGGCGTAACGTGTAGTTCGTCGAGATCGGTTGGGTTAGCGCCGCCGCCATGATAGACGCGGACCATACCTGCCGCAGGCGGGGGGAGTTCGTCCGCCTTGCTCGACGGGAGCGTGCCTTTGGTCAGGAGCATCAGCGCCTGCATGCCGGGGTCGGCCATCACCTCGTTGGTGACCTCTTCGCGGGCGAGCTCCTCGGCGACCTTCCACTCCTTTGTCCGCGCCTTGCGGATCGCCTCCATGGTCTTCTGCAGGAGCTTCTGCTCGGCCTCGTCGACCACCGCGTTGGCGCGCTTCGTGTAGGCGTCGAACACCGCCTTGGTGGCGTCCATGTCCTCTGCCGTCTTGAAGATCGGGTTTAGTTCCTGCTTGTTTCGCGCGGCGGCGATCTGCTCGTCGGTCGCGAGCAGGCGGTCGAACACCTCCCGGATCTCAGGGGTGATCGGTGAATTGAGCGCCGTCAGCCGCTTGTAGATCTGGATCAGCCAGTTCTTGAAGCTGCGGAAAGCGGGCTGCAGTTCAGCTGACGGCGCCTTGCCTTCCATGAGGTACGTCTCGCCGGCACGAGCGAGCTTCTCGTTCTGCTCGATCCGCACCTGCAGGCCGTCCCACACTTCGCGCTCGGCGCCGTCGAGGCTCTTCAGCCCCGTGGCGTTGATCTTGGCCTTGAGCTTGGCAACCTGGCTGAACTCGTAGTTGCTGAGACCGACACGACCGTCCGTCGAGCCGACGAACTTGGCGAGCATCGCCCAGTCCGCCTTGACCTGCTCGGAAGCGCCTGGCAGGGACGCGTCATGCTCCAACCCGGCCATGTAGAGATGCCACACCTCGTGCAGCAGGGTCGACATATCCCGACCCTGGAACAGGGTGATGGTCGAGATGTTGTCGGCGAAGGTGATCTGGCCGCGGGCCTCCTGATAGAGGATGCTCTGTTCGTCGAACATTGCATTGATTGTGGACTGGTCTATAATGCCGGAATGATTGACATTCCCTGCGCCCGCTGCGGCAACATCACCCGCAAGAGCGCCGCTATCTCTCGACGCAATGCCCGCTTTTTCTGCAGCAGCGCGTGCTACCACGTCCACCGCAGCACGGGACACATCGACCGCAGGGGCTACCGCGTTGTCACTTCCGGTGGCAAGCAAGTCGGCGAGCATCGCCTTATCGTTGAGGATTTGCTCAAGCGTAAGTTGACGCGAAGCGAGCATGTCCATCACATCAACGGGGACACTCTCGACAATAGCCCGTCGAACCTGCAGGTCCTGAGCCACAGCGAACACAGCATCGAGCACCATCCGCTGGGCTGGGATCTTGAGCGCGCGAAGGCCATGCTCGCGGAAGGCCGGACGCTCACTGATATCGGCAAGGAAATGGGTGTGACGTATCAGGCTATCTGCTTGGTTCTCACGCGCCGGGGCCTCTACAAACCGCGAACCATTAAGAAGCGCCTCGCCTGAGATGGCCGGGGACTGCTCGTATTTTGTTATGGTGGCGAGGTCCTGATCGAACAGGACATAATTGGACGAGCCTTCGCCGTCGCTGCGGGAACTGCCGTCAAGGTACTGAATGCCGGGGATGCCTGCTTCGCGGAGGGCGAGAGAGGCGGCCTTCTGCTCGTCTTGCGTGGTCAGGCCGGCTGTCTGATCGTAAGCCTTCTGCCGCAGGACACCGTAGATGTCCTCGCCCGTGAACTTGTCGATATCGGTCCCGGAAATCTTGCCTTCATCGATCTGCTTCTGCGCTTCTGCCCTGAAGCCGATTTTCTCCAGCGCAGCCTTCACCTCCGGCGACTGCTCGCTGAGCGGTTTGTCCCAATGCAGGTACGCGCCGTCGTCGGGGATTTCGACGTGGTAGAGGCGGCCCTTGTTAGTCGGCGGGAAACTTTTGTCGAGTTTCTGTAGCGCCTCGAGCCCAGCCGGCGAGTAACTGTCTGTCTTAATGTCATACTCGTTCGCCGCCGCGTGCAGCAAAGAAAGCACCTCGGAGTCATTTGCCTGTTCCGAAACCTCTGGGTACTTCCGCAATTCCAGTTTAATCGTGTCGGTTGATATTTCACCGGGTATTTTGCCGTTAAGATAGTTTATGATTTCAGCCACAAACGCTCGGGGGTCCGCACCCTGCGTCAACGTATCCCTGTAGTGCTGCGCGATCGCCTTCTTGCTCGCGAAGTACAGCCCCCATCCAAAGGCCTGCGCGCCCTCTCCCGTGCCGACCTTGGACAGGTCGAACTTGTCGAAGATGTGCGGGCCGCCGTGGTAGACGGGCTGCTCGTAGATTTTGGAAGCCCCCCGAGACTCGTACGCATCGAAACTTTCAGTTGCGGTCGTTTCTGATTTCTCAAAATTGACGCCGGGAAATTGTTGCCGCACGGCGCTCGCCGCCTCACCCTCTCCCGCCCTTTCGAGGGCAGCGTGCGCGATATCGGTTTCGTCAAGTCCTTTAGCCGCGAGATCCCGGTAGAGATCGTTGGGGACCACAACAACATCGAGTTTATCGCCGCGCTCTTTCGCAACAGACGCCCGATTGTGACCATCCAAGATCAGCAAGCCGTTCGGGGTGGCCGCCGCGACGATCGGGTAGTAGCCCTCTCCTGCTGGGAACCTCTCGGCTACCTCGTCGGTGCGGTTCTGTTCTGGCTCTCTGAACACCAGTTCGGCCGGGGCGACCCCGCGCCGTACTTGGACCGCCGGCGTATCTTGCTCAAACGTCTTGCCGCTGCCGGTCTTGCGCTTCTCGACCTCTGCCTTGATCGCCGCCCTGACCTGGGCGTTGGTCATCTTCCGGGGATCGACACCGATCTTCTCGAGCTCGGTCGCCAGCTCCTCGCGGTCCTTCAGGAATTGCTCGTTTACCTCAGTTTTTGGCGCGCCGTGGTGAACCCGCCATTGTTCGGGCGTCTCGGCGATTTTGCTGAGTGTTCCGGTGGTATTTCTCTCCTCAATTAGATTTGGAGACCACGCCCGCAGACCCCCGCTCGGCGTGTTGAAGAACACGTCCCCGGTCGCGTTATTTTTCCAAAGCGGCTGATTGTCTTTGTTGTACCCGAGAAAAGTAACACGCCCTTCCCAGCCTGGTATAGGCCGCGGCGCATTGGCGGCGGTCTTGGTCGGCGCCACCTTGCCGGACTTGATGCTGTTCAGGAGCACGTCGAGATCGTCGGGCGGATAGGCCACCACGCGATCGGATAGCTGTGAGCGAATATCCACGCCCGTGCCCGGGCCTGCCTTCTGGTAGGCGTCCCACGCGTCGATGTAGGCGTTCGGGGACCGCGCGGCGCGTGTGGCAGCCTGCTCGGCCATCAAGGCGGCATAGTGTTGGGCCGCAGCAGGTGTGGCCCCGCTCGACTTCGCTTTGGCGAGGAAGTCTTCGTAGACGCGGGTGGTTGCGTCTACCTCGGCAATGCCGGCTTCGATCTGTCGCTCGGCGTTGGCGATGAAATCCTTGAGCCGGGCCTCCTTGACCTTGGCATCCTCCTGCGCCTGGCGGATAGATGCGCCATCCGCTTGCAGCCTGACGTCCTCGCGCCAGGCGGCATGGATGTCTGACCGAGCCGCCTCGGTGACGTACCTGGCGAGAGGGATGACGATGTCACCGCCCCGCGCCAGTGCCTCCGACAACTGGTCGGTGATGCCCAGCGCGTCGGACAGCGCCTGCATGTCCTCGACATGCTTGCTCTGGAAATACTTGGCCACCGTCTCGGCCGGCACGAACACGCTGGCGTCGGGGCCTGTGACGGTCGACAGGAACTCCTCGAGCTTCTCGGGGGAGCGGGTCGAGAGCTTGCTGGACTGCGCATCGGCAATCATCTTGTCGAGACCCATTGCCTCCAGCGTGGCTGTCTGCTCGGCCGGCGGCAGGGCCTTGAACTTCTCCCATTCGCCCGCCTTCACGTCCTGGCTGTGCAGGTTGCGCCATGTCCTCGCGCCGCCGACCTCCATGGGGGCCATGCCAGCCTCGCCAGCGATCTCCGCGAACACGTTGAATGGATCGATCTTCCGATCAGCGGCGACCGACCCCAAGGCCTCGCCCGCGCCGCCCAGAGCCCCCTGCGTGATGATCTGCGCCGGGATGTTGGCCGCGAAGCGCGCCTTGGCACCTTTCAGGCCGAAGCCCATGGACTTGCTTGCCAACCCGAAAGACAGCGCGTCGAAGGCGCCCACGACGGCGGCCTTCTTGGCTGATTGCGCGCGAACTTCTTCCATCAGCGTCGGATTGGAAAACGCCGCTAGGAGAGCGGTCGGGTCCTTGATGTCGATCTTCTTCTCTTCGAGCACGTCGAGGACGCCGCTGACATATTCCTGCATGAAGGAGTACACACCAGCGCCCGTCGGCCCGGCGACGATACCGGCCCCGATCTGGCCGGGGAGGTCGACTGCCGACTGCGTCGACAGGGTGGCTATGATGCCGAGCGGGTCTTTCCTGAAGGCCTGCCACATGCCAGAGGCCCAGTCGTCCGTCTTGGCCGCCTCCTGCATCTCGGCCATGGCCTTGTTGCGTGGGAGGTCGGCAGCGGCCTGCCCCTTCTCCATATACTGGCCCAGCGCACCGGTCAGCTCCCGAACGCTCGCCGCCCGCAAGGCGTCTTCCTGGTCGAGCATGCGCTGCTGGAACGGCGGGACGATTTCACCCCGAGCCCGCTTCGCCTTGGCGTCCTCCAGTATCTGCACATGCTCGGTCACCTTGAGAGCGGTGAACGCGCCGGTCGCCGACTGCTTCTGGAAAAGCGCGGTCTTCAAATCGACCCAGCGCCTCTCCAGCATGCCGAGGCTTTCGTAGTCGTCATTCGCCAGGCGCGCGTTAATCGGGTCCTGCGCGACCCACTGCTGGACACCCTCCGGCGCCACATCGAACTCGTTGAGGGCGACGCGGCGCTGCGCTCGCGAGGGGTCGGCCTCGATAGCGGAGGCCGGTACTCCCGTCTTCTTCGAAAGCGCCAGCGCCTTGGCCGCCGCGTCGGGGTTGCTGCCCTGCGCACTGATGACGCTGGCGCGACCGCGAATACCGGTCTCCTGCTTCTTGATGCCCTCGATGTCGAACTCGTTGATGGGGCCGTCCATCGCCTGCGGGGCGGCCACCACGTCGAACTCGTTGATGGGTGCCGATGCCGGCGGCTTGGGTGGCGCGGGGAACGGCACGACCGTCGAGGGCGGTGGCGGGGCCTGCGTCAGTTCGACGAGAGGCTCGTCGGTCGCGCCCGCCATGCTGATGTCGGTCATTGGTTGCCCTGCGGAAACCGGACGAGTTTGTACTGCCTGATGATGTTCTCCTCGGTCACCGGGATGTTCCGCGCCTTCAGAACCGTCGTGATCTTGGCAACGTCAGAGGGCGCGATGTTCTTCATTGTGACGATGACATCGGCGGGATTGGCGGCGGGCATCTCCCAGACACGCTTACGGCCGCCGATCCCGAGGTTGCGGCTAAACCAACCGCCCGAGCCAGCCACTTCGTGTGTCATGTCGTTCAGGATCGTGTCGATTTCCTCCGGCAATGGCTTCTTGCCGCCCTTGCTCTTTTCCAGCTCGGTGAGGCGGGTCTGTACTGCCTCGGTGAACTGACGTTCCTTCGTCCGGTCGTCGACCGAGGCTTTTTCGCCGGTCTTGACGCCCATCTCTCCCAGGCGCTCGGTGATCTTGCGGCCAACCGTCTGGGCGTGAGTAACCTTGCCGTCCGGGTCGCCCTTGTTGATGGCGGCGGCGAGGTCGAGGATCTTGTTGTACTGCTCGTCCGCAAGGTGCGGACGGAACTGCATCGGGTGCCTCTTGGCCGCAGCCTCGCGCACGGCTTGGTCCGGGTTGGTCAGTTCGCGCTCGATCTCCGTGTAGAGCGCCCAGTCCGTCTTGGGCTTCACCCCGGCGATGTTCTTGTCGACCATGCTCTGCAGGGCCACGACATCCTTCGGATCGATCTGACTGATCAGGTCGGCGCGCGGCATGGTCTGCGCGGGGGTACCGCCGGGGCCGCCCTTCATCATATGCGTGTTGATCTCGTCCCAGATCTCGTTCTTGTACAGTTCGATCTTCTGTGTGCGCTGCGTGTGGAGCGTGTTGACTGCAGCCTGACGCGCCGCATAAGTCTTCTGGTCGATCCTGCCGGCAGTAAGGTCCGCGTAATTCTCAGCGTGCTTCTTCTCGCGATCCCGATCGATCAGGATCAACTGCTGCCGAGCGTTGGGGATGCCCTGCGCCGTGCTCTCGATCGATCTCTGCACGACAGGGTCAGTTGCTTGGTCGACCGCGCTCTCCAGCGTCGGAGGCGCCCGGCCGGCGGTGACCGAATTGATCTGCGTCGCTAGCGGGTCGCCGACGCGGTTGTCCGGCGGTGGGGCCGCGGTTGGACGCTCCGCAACGCCCTTCATCCGCCTTTGCGCGAGGTCGATGAACGAGCCCGCCGTCTGCCCCTGCATGTCGGGGTTCTGCGCGGCCCACTCGGGTGGCAGTACCTTGTCGAGCGGCGTCGATGGGTTGGCCTGCAGTACGCTCTTGGCTCCCCCTGAACCAAAGCGGTGCGCAAGGTAGAGATTAGCCGGGGTGGGCTCGTAGCCTGCCGCCTTCAGATCAGCCGCGTTGCCGGCCTTGAATGCCTCGTGCGCGGCATCGTGCTGGGCGCGAGTTGCCTTCGTCATGTCGTCCGGCAGGTTCAGGTTAGGGTTGGCTGCTCTGATGGACTGCCATGTTTTGGGCATGAACTGGTAGGGGCCGAACGCACCGGAGCCTTTCTTGTTGAATATCATCCCGCCGTTCTCGGCACCGCCCTCATGGCCTGCCACCCGAGAGTCATAATCCGACCCACCGTGCGCAAAACCCAGCGCCTCGACCCCGCGCCGCATGGTGTCGATCGCCTCGGTGATCGCCAGGCTATCCTTCGGGTCGAGCCGGTCCTTGTACCTGTCGAAGAAACCGATGGCGGAACTGTCGCCCTTGGCGATCTTCTGCTTGATGGCGAAGGATACAGCGTCGGAAACGACACCCTTCTTCATGGCCTCGGCTGACACGCCCAGCGTAGCTGCTCGAGCGTCCACCGACCTCTCGAGATCAGACAGCCGTTCCTCGAACAGTTTGGGATCGTCTGCACTCAGGATGGCGCGGTCGGTCAGTTGCGCCTTGGTGTCGTTGAACACCGACGCCTCGAACTTCTCGCCCTCGCTGATCTGATGCTTGACCAGATCCATCTTGAAACCCAGGGTTTCATTGATCGCGCGAGCGCGAAATGCTGCCGCGGCTCGGGGAGACAGACTCTTGGCGAGAGCCTCGGTCTCTGCGTCGAGCGCGGAAGCCGTCGTGTCGAGGATCGACTTGCCGTCCGGCCCCTTGCCGAGCGCGGCCTTGCCCTTGAGGCGAAGAAAACCTTTCTCGGGGTCGAGGGTCAGTTCCTGTCGCTTCTGACGGAACTTGTTCACGGCGTCCTGTGCGTCGGCCATGTCGAGCCGCTCGGCGAAGTTGCCGATGTCCTGCCCGAGAGACTGGATGACCTGCCCCGCCTGCGCTGTGGCGCGCGGGCCTGCATCGCTGGTCTGCGCCGGCTGGTAGGTCGGGATCGAGCCGTCGATCCTCGGGATCGGGCGCTGAAGCTCCTCAGCGGTGGGGAATGTCGCCATCAGATGGGTGCCCAAAAGTCGTCAAAGCCCGGCGCACGCTTGCTGACCGGCAATTTCCCCCATGCGCTCATCGCAGATTCTGGGCTGGACGGAGTTACTCCACTACCGCCGAATGCACCGCCCGCATAGGCCGACGCCAGCGACATGCCGGCCTTGCCGACCGAGCCGATGATCGTCCAGTCCGCGGCGCTGTTCGCGGCCGACCGTGTGTTCTGTCCAGACGCCAGCCCGGCGCGGCCTGAGTACCGATCGAACTCGGCCTGCTGGTTGAACTTGCGCGCCGTCTCGTCGCCCTCGAACAGGGCTACATCCTTGCCGTACTCGCCTTCGGCCATCAGCCCGGAGATGATCTTCTCGTCGACACCACCGCCGCCAGCCGCCATCACGGCGCGGGCGCGGGATGCCAGCATGTCGCCCTTGCGGCGGGCCTCGATGCCCTCGCGCTGCTTGGCCGCCTGTGCCTGCTTGGCCGCCGCCTCGCGGCCCTCGGCGACCTGTTGGAGCTGCTTGTTGCGGGCCAGCGCATCCTGGTAGGCGTTCTCACCCGCTTGGCGCTGGGCGTTCGCCGAAGCGATACCGCCAACGACCGTCATGGCGGCGCTGGCCGCGGCCATTGCCATGACGAGGCCGGGTGCCACCGCCAACGGACCGAAGGCCAGCCGAACGGATACCGGGCCGTTTTTACCCAGCCAGATGAAACTCTCAGGCGGCTCTTGCGTCGTCCAGTCGAAGGTCATGCCCGCACCATAAGCGGCCCGGCCGCTCCTTCTTCGCCAGTGTCCCGAAACCCGAACCGCTCGAGCAATTGCTTGGAGCCCGTGCATTCCGCGAACACAGGCACCCGGAAGCCCGCCAGGAAGCGTTCCATGAACCGGGCGCACCTGGCCGCCTCCTTCTTCGACAGCGGCTCCTTGGCCTCGCTGAAGGCCGTGGGGACGCCGCCGCCGTAGTGGACGCCGCCGATGCCGACGACCCGGCCATCCCGCAGCGCAACATGGGCCTTCATCGTCCATGGCGCGGGGCCGCCGTAGTATTCCTCGACCAGCGCCGGGGTGGCGGGGCGGAACTCGATCATGCTACAGTCCCTCCCGCTGCGGCGGCGTGGAAGGACACGCAAACAATTCGTGGGTAAAAAAGGTGCGAAGCGTGCGAGCGCCCACGCCAGAAAATAAGGGGGGCTGGATTACCCTCACGAAACTGGCCTATCCAGAGATCGCGATTGCACCAGCCGGTGTCGAGCCCGGTGCGCAGCACTTTCTTGAGCGCGCTCATTCGATTGCCACCGCGAGCACGGTTGCCGGACGCGGCGCCGTCGCCTGAAGGCACAGCCGCGCATCCTCCTCGTACACACCGTTCAGGGTGAAGGCATCGTAAGCGTAGTCGGTCCAGATCGAATCCGGGTCGACCGTCGCGCCCTTCTCGACCAGCGGCAGGTCGTCCAGTTCATCGAAGCTCTGCCCGTACTGCAGGCCTTGCGCGTGCATGTCGGCCGCCACCAGCGTCAGTTTGCTGATGCGCTTGGCCTTGCCGAACGGCACCTGCTCCCCCGCGCCCATCAGTTTGGCGCTCTTCCATTGCCCGGTGTAGGGCAGGCCGACCGTGTATGGCCCGGTGATTCGCTCGCTCGACGTGATCGAGCCGCCTGAAACCACGTAGGTCCCGAGATCCTTGGTATTGCCCCACAGGCAGACCGTCTCGCCTTCAAGATGGTCAAGCCCGGAGATCGTGGTCTGGTTCGTGAGCGTGCCGGCGACGAAACTATCGGCGATGCGGTTGTCGGCAGCGCCGCGCGCCTGGCTCTCCAGTGCCCACTTCTCGAGATAGCGCACCGTGGCGCCGTCGATCGTGCGCTTGACGACGTAGTAGACGCGATCCTCGGCCGGCGTGGCGGGCAGGCCGGGCAGGACGATGATGTCCACGACCTCGCCATCGGTCTCGACCAACAGCCAGCAGGCCACGTTTTCGAGCTTCTCGCGCACCAGCACGGCGACCTTGCCGTCAGAACGCAGGAAATGAAGGCGGGTATCGGGGCTGCGCTGTACCGCGAGCTTGGTGAAGCCGGGGCTGCCCAACTCGGGCACGATGGCGGTCAGATCGGCCGGCGGCCCATAACTCGCGGTGCCGCCCTCGATTGCCGTCTCGTAGGCGCGTTCCGTGTTGCGCCCAACGAACACCACCGAATTATCGACCAGCGCCGCCGGCACCGCCGCGGTGCCAATGCTCGAGACCGGCACGGTGCGGTATTTGGCCTGCGTGATCGGCTCGTCAAGCGCCGAGCTGCGCACCGCCTGGACCGACCCTTGCAGGCCCATCAGCAGGTTCTCTCCACCGATCAGCCAGTTCACGGTATCGACCGGCCCCTTGCCGATGGTGCGCCTGATCGGTCCCGAGTCGCCTTCCGTCTCGTCGTCGAACGAGTCGAACTGGTCCGACACCGAGCCCCAGGTCATAGACCTGCCCGACCAGAACAGGCGTCCGTTGTCCAGTTCCACCGCCGAGGGATAGCCCTTGCGCGGGCTCCAGTCGCCCTCGCGCCAGTCCGCCGTGTACTGGTCGGCCTTGCCCAGCGTGGCCAGCACGGAAGCCGACACGGCGGTCGTCGACGTGAACTCATTGACCCGCACCCGGCCGGCAATCGAGCCCGACGAGTAGGTCAGCGAGGCGTCGATGTCGTCCAGCGCCGTGAACTCGCCGGTCTTCACGCCAATCCGGTAGTAGATGATCTGGTTGTCGAGGCCGTCGTTGAGCGATCCCGGCGGGGTGTCCGCGGTCCATGTCCAGCCGGACACGTCCGACCAGTCGCCCACCGTGGCGACCGAACGCTGGATCCGCACCGTGGTCGTGCCGGTGAACGTGGCAGACGTGATCTCGACAATGAACCCGCGCGCGGCGGCCCCTACTCCGGTGACGCGGATCGGCTCGGACCACGTATCCTCGGCCAGGATGTTGACCGTCACTTCCTGCCCGGACGAATTGAGCTCGAACAGCGCGCCGACATGGGTGCTCTTGAAGAAGGCCCGCTCTGCCGTCAGCGTGATTTCGCCCGTGGTCGCCGAGCCCTTGAGCCGCACCGGGCCGACATTGAGGTCGCCGAACGGCCCATCGTCGGCCAGATAGTCGACCACCGACCATGACCGCGGCGAGGTCGCGCCCTGCCGCTCGATGCGCTTCTGGATGTAGCCGTCGCAGGCCACGAAGATCACGTCGCCGGACTGCGCCCATCGCACGTTGTCGAGGTCGGCCTGCAGCCACGGCGTCACCAGCGTCATGTCCGCCGCCGCCTGCTGGATCGTCACCGAGTCGACCAGCGCTGCGACCGTGGCGTAATTCGACAGGCGAATGAAGAAGTCAGCCGTTGGCGTGACCGAGATCGAATGATAGCCCGGCCGCAGGGTGCGGTCGGTCAGGTATTGCTCGCCGCCCTCGCTGGAACCGATGCGCAGAGTGACGTTGCCGCGGGCGACCACGATATTGATCGAATGCTCGACATCGGTGCTGGCGACCGACACGTCGACCTTCCGGTCGCGGATGGCGAGCATGCGCCCGGTCCCGATCAGGGAGAGATAGTCGCCCGTGGCGTGGGCCGATGTGGCGCCAGCCTCGTCGTTGTCCTTCCAGTAGCCCACGTCGGCTGACGTGAGCGGCGATGTCGTGTCGGAGCTGGTGTCCCAGGTCGAGCCGCCCGAGTTCCAGCGGAAGAACGTCGACGTGACTGCCGGGCGGGTGATAACCACGTCGTCCACCAACACGCGCATGATGCCGGTCGTCAGTTCGACCAGTGCCGTGTCGTCGGTCGCGAACACGAAATCGAGGTGCTTGGTTTTGAGGTTCCCGTAGGTGCCGCCGATATACTGCAGGCCGGGGCGCAACATCATGGAGCCGATGACGCGCGGCATCCAGTTGGTGAAGGTCTCGGCGCTGAGGGCGAGCCGCTTCAGGTCGATGCGCGCGAGGGCGAGCCTCGAAACGAGGCCCCTGTTCATCGCGAAAAGGTTATGAAGGACCCGCACGGGTCACCCGAGCAGTCGGGTGCGCGATCCGCGGTCGCGATAGGTCCCGCTGCCCAGCCGCGAGCGCACCCATGAGCCCATCGGCGCGAACTCGGTCGGCGCTTCCATGGCGTCGGTCGAGGACGCCTCGGTCAGGCGGCGCTTGACCAGCTTGTGCAGCTTGACCTCCTTGGACTCGTTGTCGGTGATCCGGCTTACGATCAGGGTCGCCAGATGGGTCTCGACGAACAGCGTGTAGTTGGCCGGCCAGTCGGCGAGGTTCAGGCCGTAGCCCGTATCGTCGCTGACGTATGACCAGTAGAGCGGGTCGATGTCGGCGTAGAGAAAGCCCGCCTCGATGTGATACTCGAGCAGCGGCACCTTCTGGAAGGGATCGCTGCAAATCTTGGTGGTGCGCTGCCAGTCGGTCGGCCGGATGTAGAGGTTCTGGTAGCCGTAGGATGCCTCGAAGTCGGTCTCCGGCGTCAACTCCACCGTGCGGGTGGCGAACTTCCATTGCGCCTTCTGCAGGCATTGCAGGAGCGCGGCATCGTACACCGCGTCGAGCAGCCGGCGCGGCTCGCGGGCCTCGGTGAGGGAGGCAAGCGGGCGCTCCCCCAGCTCGCGGAGGGCGCCGTTATAGAGACCGAGCTTGGTTGCCACGGCCCTAGGCCGCCTGCTTGACCGGGTTCCGCAGGAACGCCACGACGCTTTCGCGATCGGGCAGGCCGTCGACCACGATGGCCTTGGTGGTCTTGTTCTGCGCGAACCAGCCGCGCGTCGCCTGGTGCTTGATCACATGGTCGCCGATGTCAGCGGACGATGCCGCCGCATCCTCGAGCACCTTGTGGGTGATGACGGCGACCTTGGCCGCGGCGCGCGACACCGAGCGCACGATCAGTTCGGCGTACCACGAGCCGTCGTTCGCGAGAACTTCGATCTTCTGCAGCGGCTTGAGCCGGCTGGTGTTGTGGACCCAGAAGTTGGGGTCGAGCACATCGTCGAGGCCCGTGCCGGCCTCCAGTACGACGTGGAATACCTTGCGCTGGTAGTCGGCTTCCTTGAGGAGATGCGGGCGAAGGACCAAGACGTGCTCCATGCAGATGCGGAAATGCCGCCACCACGTACACAACGCGGCGGCGGCGGCATCCCAGTTGACCGCCAGCGGGATGCCGGCGGGACTTCGTTCGACGGAGCCCGAAGGCCCCGCTAGTTCGTGTTCGTCGCCGAACCGACGACCGTGCCGTCCGAGAGATCGACGGCGCCGGGATAGGTCGAGGAGACGCTCACCACCTTGTGCATGGTGAGCGCGGTCGCGTCGGTCGTGCTGTCCTTGTGCAGCACGATGTCGTTGACCTTCATCCCGAGCGCACCACCGTTGGTGATGAACCCGGAATCGTCCACGGTGGCGGTCGCGTCGGCCGACGTGTGGTACCAGACGCGAATGCCGGCGATGGCCTGGAACTGGAGGACCGGAGGAGTGGAAGTGCTGTAGCTCATGTCTGTTCTCCTTACTCGGCCGCCATTGCAGAGCCGTCATGGTTGATGATCACAACCCCGACGTTCTGGAGCAACTTGCTGCCGAAATAGCCGGTGGTGCGGGCGAAGGAGTAGTCCTGCTCCTCGTCGTAGCCGACCACCGCCTGCAGGGTCTCCATGTCCATCGCATGGCCGATGGCCGAACGATGGTAGAGGATGCACTTCTCGGCAGAGGTGCCGCGCCCGGTCAGGCGGGGATGCACGATCCAGTTGACGCTCGACCAGCGGAAGGACTGGTAGACGCCGCTGTTGGCCGAATCGAACGGCTTGTTGCTGGTGTACTCGACCGACCCGAACTCGCGGGTCTGCTCGAGATAGGCCAGCGCAGCCGGCGTGAGCAGGCCGAACACGTCGCCGTCGATCGGGATCTCGTTGTTGCCGAGGATCGCCTTCGCGCGGGTCACGAGGTCGAGACTCATGGTCTGCACGGCGCCGGTGTCCTGCGTGCCGGTCTCGAGCTGCGCCAGGATGTCGGCGTCGATCTTGCGATTGACGACCTTGAGGCTGTTGCGCTGCATGAGGGCGCGCTGGTCGCCCTGGCCTGCGAAGATGTTGAAGCGCGTGCGGCGACGGAGATCGTGCCACTCGGCGAGTGTGCAGGTCGCGGCGGTGAAGCTGTCGCTCTTCGCCGGGAGCAGGCCGTTCTCGCCTCGGGTGACGGCCTCTTCGCCGTTGGTGTCGGTGACAAGGAACTCAGCAGTCTGCCCCTTGATGACGGCTTCCGTCGTGGTCGTCTTGCGCAGGAGCGTGACGCCCTGCTCGAACTTCTCGATGAACTCTTGACGGTACTGCTTCTGGAATGCGGTGGTTGCCATTTGGTGAACCCATGGAGATGTGAATCTCCGCGTGCGGGTTGGCCTTATTCACCGTTGCCAGGTTGGCCCTAAAAAGCGGGGGCTGGCGCGCTGTGCCGTCAGGGGCCTTCGCGAATTGAGAAGAGGATAACGCAGGCAGTATGTGGCCAGCGAACTTCGTCTCTAGTCAGACTTACGCCGCCTTCTTGCCCATGCGCTCCTCGGCCGCCAGCAGTTCGGCGTAGCGCCACGCCAGCGCCGTCTCCTCGCGCTCGTAGCCCGTCGAGGGATCGACCTTCCTGATCTTCGGCCCCTTGTTGTAAGGCGAGTTGGGATCGGACATCTGCTTGCGGATGCCGGCCATCTCGCTTTCCATCGCCTGCGCGCCGGTCACGCCGGTCCCGGCCATGACGGTGGCAACCGGGTTCGATTCACGCCGTAGGTTGACCATGTGGGAGACGAACGCGGGATTGGCGCCCAGCAGCCGGCCCTCGGCGTCGCGCGCCGTGTTCAACAGGTCGCCAAGTCCGTCCGGCAGGCTCTCCAGCGCTTCCTTGTAGAGCGTGACGTTGACCCGGTACTCAGGCCCCCACTGCTCGCGCAGGGTGTCCTCCGCGCCTTTGCGGTAGCCCGCGTCGGCCAGCGTCAGCTTCTCCTGGTTGGCGATCTGCTGCGCCTGCCACCAGCCCAGCGCGGCCTTGAAATGCGCCTGCGGGGTGTTCGCGGCGTGCATCGCCTTCTGGAACGACTCCAGCATCGGCTTGTCGGCCTCGCCCAGAACCATGCCATCGGGCAGCGCCGCGTCGTACTTCTCCGGCGCCTCGGGGATGTCGTTGGCCTGCCGCCATTCGGCGATCTGCTCGGGGGTGGCGTCGTCGCCGGGCGCCTTGGTCGGAGCCTTGAGTTCGCCCTTGCTGATCTTGGTCCGCACGTCGACGAGGGCATCGGCAACAGCCTTGGGGCTGGCGAAGCGCTCGAGGATCTTCTGCGCCTTCTCGTCGCCGCCGGCCATGCGGGTGCGCCAGTCGGCGGGGAAGTCGGTTGGCGCGGGCGGCGCGTCGGCAGGATCGCCGTCAGCCAGTGTCTTGGGAGGGGCGCCCGCAGGCGGCGTGGCCTCTGGTGCGACCGGCGGGGCGGCGGCGTTGGGCGCAGTCGGAGTCGATTGCGGCGGCGTAGCAGGTGCCGGCGGCGGTGCTACGGGGGCAGTAGGCGGCGTCTGAGGGGTCGGGTCGTTCGGCATGGTTGTGTCATGCTCCTGTGTGTTGAAGGTCACGAAGGCTGAGTTGCACGGCGAGAGCCAGCTTCAGGCCGACGTAGCGTCGCCCCTCCGCAAATGCCGTGGCGTGCGGGTTGTCCGGCTGGAAAGTGGTGGCCTGGACAGCGCACAACTGCTTGATGATCCAGTCGAAGGCACGCTTCTGCTGGTCTGGATCGGCATCGCCGCGGTTGATCGCCTTCACCGCCGCGATGTCCGGCAGATCGGCGTCGAACTGGAAGCACGGCGTGGCCTTTGGGCCGGGGAAGAAGCCGATGTCGCGAAGCGCGAGGCGGGCCTTGCCTTCGATCAATGTTGCATTCCCTTGGGCGGCCGGTCGGCATCCAGCGTCGGAATATCCTGCCGGTCGCTACCCAAAGCGCGGACATCGGTTTCGATGAACGCCCGGAGGATGATTAGCCCGCGCTGGATAGCCTCAACGCCGCCAGGCGGGACATTCGGCTCTTGCGTGTGTTCCAGCCAGAGATGCGCCCGCTCGATGGCGTGCTTCGTCACGGCCGCTAGGGCCGCATCCCAACCCGCCATGAAGTCCGCGAAAGCTTCGGGCGTCATCCTGCGGTCGCGTTCCATCATGCGAGCCCGAACTGCGGCAGGGCCGCGGCCACGTTGCCGGCCGCCTCACTCGTCGTCTTGGCGATACCCGCGCCCTGCTCCATCAGCGCCATGAGCTTGGCCTGCTGCTCCTGCGCCGCCTTCTCTGCCAGCATCTCGTCGACCACCTTCTCGGTGCGCAGCCAGCCGGCCGGCACCACGGCATGCAGCACGTCGCGGGTGGCCTTCTTCATGTCGGGCATGAGAGCCACGCTCGGATCGAGCTGCGAGGCGTTGGCGATGATGTTCCCGGCCTCAATCAGCATGCCGGCCTTGGCCTTCTCGGACGCCGCACGCAGCGGGCTCTCGAACTCGAACTGCCGCTCGGCGCCCATCAGGGAGCGTGGCAAGGTCTGTTGCATCTCGGGGCTGTTGCGGAACAGCAGCTCGAACGTGTCCTCGCAGAGCCAGGCCGAGTAGTCAACTTCGATCGGCTCGAACAGCGGCAGGGCGTTGCGGATGTACTCCTGCACCCGCTGGCCGACCTCGTAGGCGGTCATTTCTGGACCGCCGACCGGCGGCATGTCCATCTTGGACAGGAAGGTAGCGTCCTTCAGCATCAGCCGGAGGTCGCGGATCAGCTCGAGCGCGAACGGCAGGCCGGTCTTGTCCTGCGTGATCGGGCGCAGCACCTCGCCCATGCGTTCGTCGTAGTCAGCGTCGACCTTGGTGACGCCGCCGGCATAAAGCGCGTAGTCGGAGCGGACAGCCTCGTCGACCGCGATCAGCGGCGGGTCGGCCGCCTTCTCGCCGACGTTGAGCAGGACCAGCGTGACGGCCTGCAGCAGACGCGCATCGGGCAGCGCCGCTACCGTGGCCGCGCTATGGGCATACTGCGAGCCGGAAACGGTCTGCCACCGCGGGATGACATAGCCCCGCGTCCACTGGCCGACACACTCCAGCTCCTGGTCGTTGTCCATGTCGTAGTAGATCGACACCCAGGGCTGCTTGATCGGCTTGCCGCCCGGCAACTCGGCGTACAGGTCGCTCGGGATGACGCAATGCCAGACGTTGACCTCGGCGTAGGGGTCGCGGTTCGTCGCCGTGAATACCTTCTCCTTCACCTTGCGATGCACGGTTTTCGGCCACAGGCGGCACACAGAGAGGGCGTCGGGCTTGTCGCGGCGGTAGATCGTGTCGATCTGGCCGGTTGTGTCCTCGCGCCATGCCATGTCGCGCAGATGGCGGCAGCGGTACAGCATGCGCGGGTGAGTGCCGTCAGGCGGGCGGTAAAGCTCGGTCTGGACGACCGCCTGCCCGAACGTCACGTAGTCGTGGTCGGCCTCGCGGGCGGCGCGGATGAACGACGCCTTGCGATCGTACATGGCGTTGCGCTGCAGTTCAGTCGCCCAATCGAGCCATTGCCGGGCCTCGGTATCCTCGCGGTCGGGTCGGTTGGTCCGGTTCTTGAACCATGGAGTCCGCATCGGCCGCAGCATGGCCGACATCGAGTTGCCGAGGTCGCGCCGCAGGACCAGCGGATAGGACGACATCAGGTTGCGGGCCAGTTCGTCGCCCTGCGTGCGGACCATCGTGAAGTCGGCGCGCTCGGCGTAGAAGTTCTCGGCCATCTCCTGCCACAGGGTCAGCAGGTTGCCGCGGTCGAATAGCTTGGTGCCGGTCGTGCGGACGTACTCGCGCAGTCCGATGCGGGAATAGGAGTCGGTGGCTGCGTCAAGCGGCATGGTCTAGCCCAACGTCTCGCCGTCGCCGATGATCGTGTTCGCCCGCGTCGAGGTGCGGCGCCGCTTCTCCGACAGCTTGCGGAACTCCTCCTTGTCGAGTTGCTCCTTGTCGGGATCAGGCATCACCGTGGGCGGCTTTACCTCGGGAGCCGGGCCGGCATCCGCGCGAGGTGGAGAACTGAATAGTGAACCCATCAGGCTCTCCCTTTGGCAAGGTACGCAGCCATGCCGGGATTGACGGCGGCGAAGCGGTCAGGAATGCGCTCGTCAAAGGCTCTGATGAACGCCTCGCGGTACCGGCTCTGCAAGCCGCTCAACTCGGAAGCCGTCATGGGCTCGTCGCCCTTCGCGGTCGCGGCAACAGGCGCCACCACAGCAGCGCCGCCCAGCAGAGCGAACAGTCCACGTCGTTTCATCGCCGCCTCCGTGCTTCCATGTGGCCCAGGATCACCTGGTTGGTCCGGCGCTTCTGGTAGCCGGCCCAGCCATCCTTGACGTTCGCCTGCTTCAAGCCACCGGTCCAAGCCATGATGATGGCGTCGCCCTTGTTCGTGGACCGGCCGAGCTTGGCGCACACGTCGTCCTTGCTCTCGGCCTTGATGCAAAGCGCGCCGCGGTAGTTCACGACCTCGTGCGTCGGTGCCGTGAGGTCGGATGTGATCTCGGGATCTGGCGGCAGGGCAATCAGCGAACCGCCGTCCTGATCCGGGTTCAGCGCCTCGCGGAAGCGCCACAGCGCCTCGGTGCGCTTGTTGAAGAACGTCAGTTGCCGGTCTTTCGTCCTGGCGCTCGAGGTCACGGCGCCCTTGTAGGCCTCGACCTCGATCGGCACGGCATGCAGGTGCTCGTAGACCGGCCCACCGTAGCCGCCGCCCATGTCGACGATGACACGCGCCTCGTTGCGGCGATGCGAAACCACGATGCCGGCGGCATAGGTGCCGAGCCGGTCCTTCGGGATGTCCTTGCCGGGGACCACCACAGGGTCGGGATACCAGCCGTCGTAGCGCGGCGCGATCACCATGGGATCGTCGCCACCGCCGGAGCAGTCGACACCCATCGCGCACATCGGCACGCCGGCAGGCGGGTTGGGCGACCAACGGGCCTGCGCCGCCTTGATCCAAGCGGTCGGGATGATCTGGCCCTCGGCATCGGTCACGCCGACCGCGAAGTCGCCATAGAGAAGCTGGGCGCGCAGGTTGCCCGGCATGTTCTGCAACTGCGCCCGGTATTCCGGTGTGTCGCGGTAGGGATTGTCCCGCAGGCTGGCCGGGATGAAGCAGTACGACTTGGCGAGGTAGGTCTCGCCGTCGATCTCGTATTCGCCCGGCCCCTCGACCCACTTCATCTCGGAACGGCCGTTGGTCGTGACGTACACCGCCCAGCGCAGCTCGCCAGGCATCGCCTTGGGGTGAAAGTGCGGGTCGAGCCACGGCGCGAACCACTTCAGCACCCATTCGCCATCAGAGGAGCGCGGCGGGTTGGAGCCGATGATGACGCGGCAGCGCTTGCCGGGCGCGGCGCGCAGCCAGCCCATAATCGAGGCAATCTGGATCTCGAGGAACTCGCCGCCTTCGTCGAACGCCATGTAGTCGCGCTCACGACCGGCGTGGCCCATCCACGAGTCGACCTCCTTCATGCCGGCAAGTTTCAGTGATTTCCCGCTCGGCCACGTCCATTCGAGGTCCTGGCCGTTGAAGCTGGCGGCAGAGCCGATCAGCTTCTTGCCTTCCTTTTCAAGCCCATCGGTCTGCGTTCGTTCGCGGCGGAAGATGATGCCGCTCTCGGCCTCGTTGACGGCCCAGCCCAGCTCGAGCAGCGTCTTTCCGCCGCCGGCCTGCCCGCCATAGAACAGCACATCGGCCTGGCAATGGTACGCCTGCGTCTGCACGCCTTCGTTGGCGGTGAACGGCTTGGCCGCCTTGGTTCGGCGGTATGTCCGCTCCAGTTCGGCCTTGCTGTCCGCCGGCATCACGGCGAGCAGCGCCTCGACCTGCTGCTGCAGCGATGCGGCGGTTCCTAGCATCATCGGACCTGAGTGACCTTGATCCAGTCCATCTGGAACGTCTCGGCCGCCGCGGTCGGGCCAGCCTTGATGCCCCAAACGACGTTCATTTCCTCGAGGCCGGACAGGGTGATGTTCTGCGCCGCGCCTGTGACCCAAGTCGTGCCGTTCCAGAAGGACGGCGTGATCGTTGAGGTCGTGGCCTTGCCGTCGAAGTAGAAGCCGGCGCGCTGCCAGACGTTCGTGACGCTGGTCGCGAATGCCGAGAGCGTGTTCTGCGTGCCGGCGTTGCTGGTCTCGAAGTTGACCGTCATCGCCGTTTCCGGGGTCTTCCAGATCAGTGCGCCGTCGTAGGAGGCGAGCGGCCCTGAGGTGTTGGCCTGCATGCCGCCAGTCGTGAGGGTGTCGGACAGGCCGACCCACCAGGTGCTCTCATTCGTGGTCGCCTCGGCCACCTTGAACTCGCACTCGAACCACAGCTTCTTGCCCGCAGCGAACAGGAACGGTTGCGTGACGCTGCTGCGTCCGACGTAATCGTTGTCGGCAGCCGCGGTGACGATGTTGAACACGCCTCCAGCGGCGTCCTGAAATACCGGCGTACCGGTCGCGCCATCGCTCTGCACCACCCACGCCGTCGTGTCCGACACGGTGGTCGAGACAGGATGCATGAAGTCGTCGAACAGCGTGAAGGCGTAGCCGGGATCGGCCAACGCATCGCCAGGCGCGCTATTCAGCCAGACCGGCGAGACAGCGCGGGAATTGCCCCTGTAGCGCGTCGGGCCGCTCAGCTTGGTGCCGTTGATCAGCAGTTCGTCGGTCGCGCTCAGGCCGATGCGGCGAGCGCCGTGCAGCGAGGTCAATACCTTGGCCATGGTCTACTCCGATTGGTTCAATGCTTTGTTGCTTCGGGAGGCGCCGGAGGGTCCGGCTGCGCCTGCATGACCGCCATGCCGGAGGCCAACAGGAATGCGACGTGGCGTGCCAGTTCGGACGCCGGAATAGGCTGATCGTTCTCGTCGACCATCTGATGCTTGGTGGCCGGCTCTGCGAACGGATTGGCGTCGCGCAGGCTCTTGCCGAGCATGTCGTTGGCCTTCAGCGCCGCTGTGTAGACACCATCGCTCTTCGCGAGGCGTCGAATATCCACCACGTCTGTCAGTAGGTTGACGGCCGTGATTTCGAGCTTCTCCAGGCGCTTTTCTTCGCTCGCTTTGATCGCGGCGATGATTTCAGGTTTGTTTAGGTTTTCGTGCCCAATGGCGTAGGCTGTCCGCTCCGAGTACCCAGCACGGATCGCCGCCTGCGTTGCGTTGGCGTCGATCTGGTATTCCGCGACGAAGCGCTGCTGTTTCGGGGTCAGTGCCATGCACCGGGGAGGATAACCCCGGTGGGCGATCAGCCTTTCATTTCGCCTCTAGTCACCCGAACAGCTTGTGGTATCCGCCCTTCGAGCGATCGGTCCAGTCGGTCCACGTCCGGCCTGGGATCCTCATGCGGCGCATGCGCGGGCAGTGTGGAGTGTCGCTGCCGCGGGTTTCGACTTCGATCAGGCCGCGGAACGCCATGCCTGCGAGGTATCCCCAGATGCGGTGGCGCGGCAGGCCGGTCCATTCGCGGATGACCTTACGTGTCGGGCACGGCTTGCCTTCGTGCTGCTCGATCATCTGGAGCAGGACGGCATCCAGGGTCGCGAATGGACTTTCGGAGCGCGGTGTAAGAGTCATCTCACGCAGCTTCCAG
>ERZ869907.55-NODE-55-length-43039-cov-6.992230_pt1 | contig 43039 bp, 71 predicted proteins | sample MGYA00579309_ERZ869907 | MGnify/ENA primary metagenome ERZ869907 (study PRJEB32216, sample SAMN09231814) | wastewater metagenome | place: USA: Maryland | collected 2016-07-30 | study: EMG produced TPA metagenomics assembly of the PRJNA472060 data set (Reclaimed water... | reverse complement strand
TGCGCCTTTATATTGCGCCGCCCGCGACAATTTTTGCTCCAGTTCGGCAATGCGGACTTCGTAGTCGTTCCGCAGTTCATAGCTAACCCGTTCGCCCACATCGCGCAGCACGTTCCAGTATTCCATTTCGCCCATGTTCGCCTCACACGGCACAAGCGCATGATAGCGGTCACGTATTCGTATGTCACTCCACAGTGGTTCGCGTTCGTCAGTCATCATCATCTCCCCTGCGTGTGAGTCGCAGCCCTCAGTGTGTCCCCTGCACCCGCCACAGGGGACTTGGCTAGTTAGTTCTTAATCCCATAAGCCTGGCGCACCTTCGCAGCCTCGGCTTGGTTGGCGGCCACCAGCTTGGCGGCCTCGGCAATGAGTTGGGCGACGGTGGCGGTCACGGCTGCGCCTCTTTCAGCATGTCCCAAATGGCGGCGATGTGGGCAACGTAGTCGGCGCGGTAGGCGATGTTGGGCGTCTTGACCTTTGTGCCGTTTTCGTCGCGTTCGCTCTTTTCCTTGACCAGGTAGTCAAGCAACTTCTGGCAAAGCTCAAAGCCGGGGCGGGCATCACTGTTGACCTCGCGACCAATCAGGAGGCCCAACACGTCGCCGTGGCTGTCGGGTTGTCCGGTGATGGAGTCAATTACCCCGGCAAGGTACTGATACTGGCGCACTGTGGCGGGGCCGTTGCTCTCCATGTGGATGCGCTTAGCACCCTGGGCAAACGTGGCGCATTTGCCGTCAAGCCGGTTGGCAAGGGCGGCATAGTCCAGGCTGCTGGCTTCGGGTTCGCTGTCCCACAGGTCGTCTACGTCGGCGGCGTCGGCTTCACCCTGTTCGCCCACAACGACAAATTCAAGGTCGGTGGCGCGGGCCGGTGGCGCGGGGCTGGCGACAATGCAGCCGTCTTCGTCAACTTCGACCGCGGGCCGCTGTATGATGGTGACGTGGCGCTCTTTGGCGTCGATCGTGGCGGCCAAGTCGCCCGCGTTGCGGCTGATCTCGGCAGGCGTGGCGGCAAGTAGGCTGTCCAGCGAAAACTCTAGCTTCAGCACGGCCTTCATAGCGCGGCGCTTGGCTACGTCCTGCTTGCTGCGCTGCGTCGGGATGTTGTCGGGCTTCCACTCGCCTTTGACGAGCTTGGCCTTAACAGCCCACACGCCATAAGCGCGGGACATGCTTTGCTTGGCCCCGAAGATTTCGTACGCGTCCTTTTTATCACTGCGCCACAGGTACGCCACCATGCCAGCGTCCCCGGCGTCGAAGTTAGCCCCGCGGCGCTGGCGCAGCTCGTCTTCGCTCATCTCCTCGGTGTGGATATGGTAGGTAATGCCGTGGAGAGAGCAATAGCGGTCAGCGGCCTTTTTCCACGTTTCGATGCCCATGTCCACGGCCCACGAATCGCCAAAGGGAATGACATGCACGTCTTCACCGGGCACGAGGCGATAGAAAACCGACAGTTGCGCGGCGCGGTAGATGCTTTCGTCGAGACGCTTTTGCAGTTCGGACCGGTTGGCCTGTTTGGATTGCCAGTCGCTCAGGTGCGCGCTCGGCAACATGACGCCGATGCGCTTGGCAATGGCTTCGATTTCGTCCCGGCTACCAAAGGCAGCCGGTGCATCCGCACGTAGGGCTAAAGCTTGCTGGTTGTTCATCATTCGTTCCCTTCCGCATCCTCAATTGCGTCCGCCTCGTCCTGCGCGAACAGCCATTCTATGCTGTCTCCGTGGGCGATCTCATCCTCCACCAGCGCCACCCAATCGTCGTTGCCGATCATGGCGGCGAGCATGAGACTAAACTTTTCTTGTGGTGACATTTGTGCTATCCTTTGCTTGCATAGGAATATGAGTTGTGGTTGGGGCTGGCACTTGTTCGTCGCAAGTGACCAGCCCGTTTTTTATGCCGCAAACTTGGCGGTGAGTGCTTCCCTCTGCGAGACCGTCAGCCACTGGCACGTTGCCAGCAGCTTGGCATCCTCGGCGCTGACATTCTTCCAGCCGTCCCGCATCACCAGGCGCTTGTAGGCTTCCTTTTGCGCTTTGGTGGGCTTGACTAGCTTGCGTACCATCCGGCAATTGCTCATGTTGCGTCCCTTTCGTTGACTGATTACCTGCCTATGCCTACATTATATCCATTAATTAATAAATTGTCAAGCGTTAAATACGACGAATTTATGAATTGGTGGATATAGAAGGCACAAAAAAGCGGCTGGCAGCGCACAGGCTAAAGCCCCTCATAGTGCGACCGATCATATTTGCGCGGTTCGTTCGGGTCGTAGTGCTTTTTACTGCGCCCCTGGGTGGGGCGCTTCTTTCTTTGCGTGTTCTTTGTATCGCTATTCTTTGTATATGTCATACCATGAGGGGCTAGAGCTTCTACGTTAGAACGTGTATCCTTATACGTTTTATCGTATGAGCTTATACGCTGAATAGCATCGGTCACAGGCTCAACAAATAGAACGTTGCCCAGCTTGCCGGAAGATGTGTCTACGGTGCGTGTCTCTTTGGTGATGTAGCCGCGCTCCACCAACCGGCTGATTGCATCCTCGCACTGGCGGCGCGTCAAGCCGAACTGGTCAGCAAATGATTGGTACGAACGTTGCAGCTTGTCAGCCTTGAACTTTTTGCGGATGTTGATGACTTCGCCGGTGGCTTCGTCGCGCTCAACAGTGGGGCGATACCAGTAGACAATTTCGGCCAGAATGAGGATGCCGTTAACGTCCGGCTTGCCATTGGGGAACGTGATTGCTTTGTACCAAGTGTGCGGAATGATGTTGCCCTCGAAGTGGAGTTGTCCGATGGCAACGACGGCAGGGGTAAGATCGTTCATGTTGGCGACTTCTTTCTAAAAAGGAATCCGTTTGGGCGTGACAGTCGCGGAAGTCGCCAAACTACGCAGTTGTCGCCCAAACGGATTTTGTATAGGGTACATGAAATTAAAACAAAAAGCAACTGTCACTCGTAGTTTGGCACTTCCACTATAGCACGCTACCCCATCAAATACAATAGCCAGATCACGAACGCGGCCCCGGCCAGCGCCACCACCGCGCCGAGCAGCGCGCCCCACAGCGTTGCAGCGCGTAACAAGACCGCCTGCGTGCGTTCTAGGGCGTCTAAACGGGCTAGGATGGTAGATTGTACTTGTGGCGGCATTATCGCAGCGTGTGGGCCGTCTGTTGCGTTTGGTGTGGCGTTGTGTGGGCTTGGTGTGGCGTCAACAACGATGTCACCGCGACGTAGGCGGCTGATAATGTCGGCGCGCGAAACATCTTCCTTGCGCAGCGCAGCAATGGTGCGCATCGTCTGCGCATCTGTATCGTCAAAAAGGCGCGGGCCGTGTTCGCCAGTTGCGCCGGGGGATAGCAACTCTGCATAGTCGCGGGAGTAGTTCCTCACCGACTGCTCGCTGATACCGGCAAGCTTTGCAATTTGGCGTGTTGTTGTGGGCATGTGTGGGCCAAAAGCGGCGTGTTGTGGCTTGGTGTTGTGGGCTTGGTGTGGTCTAGCGCAGGGCGATCTCTAGTTGCCCGGCATTGCGGCGACGTGCGCGCCAACTGTGGCGGCAATCGTGCGCAAAATGACAACGTATGCAAAGCGCCGCAACAAACACGGCTTCGCTGTCGTATACCTGATCGTAGTGGGCTACGGTTAACTCATGCTCCCACCCTAGCCAGAACTCACCAGGGCGACGGCATTGTTTGCCGCATGACGCGCAGCACCACCCATTCGCGGCCTTGATTTCGGCGGCCAGCGCAGGCCAGTCGATAGGGTAGTACAAATGTCTATGACTCATCGGTTGACATTGCCAAAAATAATTCCTATACTATGTAAATGTAAATTTCCTTACAACTTAGAAAGGTAATCTCCCCATGTGGCGAGTCAAAGGGCAGGTAGATTTCTTTGCCTGGCTGGACAGTTTAAGCGACGAAGAACACCACGCCGTCTTTGAGGAACTACGCGTTATTATTGCTACGCTAGGATGCCGAATCAACCACAATCCCCCGTTGCCTCATAAACCTCTCCAGCTCCCGCCGCACCAAGTCACCATGATCTCGCTCAACTGAATCCAACATATCGCGCATTTCGGCGCGCTCCTGCTGGCGTACAGTGGGGGCGTTCATCATGTTTTGGGCCAGGCGCAAGAGCAGATCGCGTTGGCTAGGGTGCATTGCATCCACAAGCTGCGCCAGTTCATCGGCCTCTTGGCTAATGTAGCCGGGGGTCGGTGCGCGCCTGTAACTGGCGGCTGCGTCGTCAATCAGCAGCCCCAGATAGTCAAGCGATACGTCTAGCACGCGCGCCATCGCTGCCGCGATTTCCAGGCTCGGCGTAATCCCCTTGCGCTCTAGCTCCGAAATGTACGTTGCCCCGATGCTGACCCCGCACTCTTGCTCCATGCGGTCGCGCAGTTCAATCTGCGACATCTCCTGATCTTGTCGCAATGCGCGAATCCGTTTGCCGAATGTGTCGAGCGCCATGATTCCCCCGTTTCGTATCCCAAAAAATAACAACATCAACACCAAATCATAAACACGATTTGCCGCGTCCTATGCCCGCGCTGGGAATATCCAAAAATTCATAAATTGACTATTGCATTTGCGCGATATCCATGATAAAATTCCATTAACGAACAAATTTTTACTGATTAATGGAGGAAGCACATGGATACAACCAAGCCGACCCGTACCGCACTTTCGATCTGGCCTAGCACGCTGTTGCGCATCAACCGGCTCAAGGGCGATGTAGCCGAACAACGCGGCCAGTTGGTTGACCTCGACACCCTACTCAATGAGTTGATTGACCACTACCGCGCCACGGCTCCCAAGCCTGCGGTGCGCACCGTTCGACGTGCAATCCCAACACCCTAATTACTCCTAGTTACACCTTAGCAGGGAATCCAGCGGTGCGAGTAAATGCACCGCAATTGCACTTTTTTGTCAGCAAAGAAAGGAAAAACCGAGATGGGGCGACCGGCGGAAAAATGGCCGACCTATGCGTTAGAGAACTTGGAGGACTCGCTGTACAGGCTCAAGCAGTTGGAGCGCGAGGCGAGTGCCGCGCAGGATGCCATTGTCACAGGGGATGACGCGACCGCGCTGCGTGACCTAAGCGACGTGCGCGTGTTGGCGCTGGAATGTGTCGAGAATCTGGTGCGCTCGCGCATCGGCAAATACCAACAACAGGAGAAGGCTCCACGATGGGAAAAACCGGCGGCAGACCAGGCGGCACAAGCGGTGGGGCAAGTGGCGGCGATGCGTCGCCCGTAGTCCCGCTTTGGCAGCAGCTTGCCATGCTCCTGTTGCGGGTCGAGTGCCTGGCCGGGAACGTGGCGACGGCAGTACAAGCAGGGGACAGCGCCACAGCTACCCGCTTGACGGTAGAGATGATGGCGGCGATTAAAGAGGCAAAGGAGATGTCAGAGAGGATGCGGGCATTGTGACAGAGCAACGGCGCTATGTACGGGCCACGATTTGCCAGAAATGCAATGGCAGCGGCCTGGTGCAATCAGGCAACACGCTGAAGGTTTGCCCCAAATGCGGGGGGTCAGGGACAACGGAATGATCGAACTATTCGGCATGTCGTTTTTGATTGCGTTTGCCTGTGCGGTCGCGGTGACGTGCGCGGCTGTGATCAGTGGGCGGAGCAGCAAGCGATGAACGCGCAAACGCTGATTGACCTACCGCCAGCCGCGCCGAGCCACCCGGCCAAATACACACAGGCATTGCTTGTGACAATGGCGAAGATGTTGGCAGGGCGACAACGCATCCTTGACCCGTTTGGAGGGCAGGGGGGCATCTTCCAGCTAGAACACTGGCTGCCGGGCGCGCGCTTTGACGCCGTGGAGATAGAGCCAGAATGGGCAGCCAAGCACCCCAAGACGACGCTTGGCAACGCGTTGGCTCTACCCTGGGCAGATGATACGTTCGACGCCATTTGCACGTCGCCCGCCTACGGAAATCGCATGGCAGACCGCTACTCAGAGACTGACCTGTCGGAACATCTGACCTATGCCGCCATGCTGACGCGTCAATTGCACCCCGACAATGGCGGGGCTTTGCAATGGGGCGCAAAGTATCGCGACTTTCACCGCCAAGTCTGGACGGAGACGCGGCGGGTACTCGTCGAGGGTGGCGCGTTCATCATCAACATTAAAGACCACATCCGCGCAGGGGCTTTGCAACCTGTGACAGGCTGGCATATTGAGTGCCTAGAGTCGCTTGGCTTTGCCCTCGTCGAGCATCGCAAGATAGACACGCCAGCCATGCGCTTTGGGCGCAACGGTGAATTGCGCGTGCCTTATGAGTCGGTGATCCATTTCACACTGGAGCGCAAGCCATGATCTTCGACGCCGTTGACCTCCTCGCCGTGGCGCTGGGGCTGACAGGCTGCCTGTTGGCGTGGCTTAGTTTGTGGTAGTTCGCACCCGTCCTCGACCAACGACCAATAGCGCGCGTGCGCAACGGGGACGGGTGTTCATGCGCTGGCAACTGGTAGGAACAGGTAATCAGCAGAGCGAGAGTCTGCCGGGCAATGCGGGAGGGTGGTGTAACTGCTAACACGCTCTCGTCGGCGACAGAAGAATGAGAGTTGGAATCTCTCCCCTCCCAGGCGAAACAGAGTAAAACGAGGCGTCCATGCCACGCCTATCGCCTGCAATCAGGTGCAAATCCTGACCAGCGCACACGAAGCCAGCACAGCCGTCAAAAATGCACCCGGGATTTGTCCTTTCGCCCGGTCAATGACACGGCCAAGCCGCCCCAGACTTGTGCATTTAACTGGGCTAACCGCGGCGGGTACATGAGTTCCTCTTTGGGGAAGTGGAAGCAGTTGGGTAGTGGTCAGACGCCACTACCCAACCCACCACACACAGAAAGCAAACGACTATGCACACCAAGAACACACCCGAATATCAGCGCACATTACGCCGTTGGGCGGAACTGACACGCGCACAGGACGAGCGCGGGCTATCGGTGCAAGAGGGCGGCGAACTGCTGCGCCTGGGCCAGTGGCTGCACGAATGCGAGGCCAGCAGCATTGCGGCGCTGACGGACGATTACGAATTTGCTATGCGGCAAGTGGGCGACCTATCGGGGGCTGAACTATGAGCATCGTACCAGAGCATGTGCTACGGGCGGCTGACCGCCTCGGCGGGGTGGTTACGGGTAACGCGTTGTCTGATGAGGATTACGCAGATTTGTCGCTGCTAAGGGCGTGGGTACACATGTTTGACGAACGAGTGATGAATTTGCCTGCGATGGCAGATACGGCAGCGAAGGCGGCGAACTTTATGAATTTGCCGAATGGCGATCAGCGCGTGGCGATTGCGGCCTATTTCGCCTATCTGAACTGTCGCCCGACTCGCGAGGTAGTAGCGGCACTAAACGAATGGGCAGAAGCGAAATTAAGGATTGCCGCTTCGGATATTCGATTCCACCGAAACAAAATCGCCCACGTGCGCGAGGTGCTGGCGTGGGTTGATCAGTGGTGTGATGAAGATGAGGTGAACGAATGAACACTGCACATTTCGACCCGTTTGACGGGGATGCTAATCCTGAGTTTGGGCCAAACTGCCCGAAGTGCAAGAAAGAAATGGACTGGATACATTGCGATCTGTGCGGCGAAGAAGGTTACATCGAATCTGACGCCGATGACTATTCAGACCGCACCGTTATCGAAAAGTGTACGGAGTGCATGGGCAGCGGCGGCACATGGTTCTGTTGGGATTGCATGTACACAGTGACGGATGCCGAGCTACGTGAGCCGCAAGAACTAAATCAACGGGAGGAATAATGGAAACCGAAGGCATCGAGTTGTGGTTGTGCCCATATTGCGACGGGACACCGACACTGGAGCAAAGTTCGATTGAGAAATTGTATATCCATTGCGCGAGATGCGAACTGGACTTTGGTCATGGGAAGTGGCCCACGAAAGAACAATTAGCAAAAGAATGGAACGAATGGGTAAAGACAGAAATGCGAGCGCAAGACTTTGCGGCCAAGAAATTAGGAGATGTGCTAAATGGACATGGAACCACTGTTCCGGTGGATTGGGATCGGCTTGGTAATACTGCTGCTTTTGATGTTGTCGGCGGGGATAGCAATCGGGTTGATGCTCCAGTAGACGGCGACCCGACGCTAGAGGGTGAGATGCACACCGTGTTGCGCAAGATGGCTAACATCTTTATTACTGACCCTGACGAATTGCATGATTTTTACGAGAACATTGAGAGCATTATAGCCAAACTAAAGGCAGATAAAGATGAGTAAGCCAGATTTTGACCCGCAACCGGGCAAGGTGTGGGCCATCCAAATCTATCCCGGTGGGCGGCAACAGTGGATACAGGTAACGCCGACGGAACTAGCATATTCGCTCGCGGAAGCAGCGGCGGAAAAGTTGGGACGTGGAATATATGTGCTTGTGCCTAGTGAGGAAATAGCCAACATTGTGGAGCGTAAGCGGCAAAGGGGCGTGACATGAGAGAACTAGCACGCAAGCGCGCAGACAAGCCGCTGCCCCGTTTGCAGCGTGCCGCCGACAAACGCAACGCGGCCTACTTGGAGGACATTGACCCCGAAATCTACGCCGCCATAGACGCCGAGCTAGCAGACGGGGCCAGCGTAGACGACGTGGTGCGCGTGATGGCAGAGACGAGTACGCCGGGCTTCGTCAAGGTCGTGAGAAGCGCGGCGCGGTGGTTGGAAGGGATGAAGGGGGGTGGTTAAAAGCAAAAGCGACAACTGAAGTACCAGTCATCGCCCAGCCGTGAAACTTATTCGTAAATACAGTTTATCACGGTTTCATGGGCCAGATTTTACAACCGACTAGAGCATTTTTAGGCACATGGAGGCCACATGAAAATCAGCACAATTGAAGTCAAGACGATTGACAAGGCAGAGGCGGCGCGTATGTTGGCAGCATTTGAGTATGAGCGCCAGCGCCACGTCAATGAAAAATATGTTGACTACTATGCCCGCATGATGAGCCGGGGAGAGTGGTTGCCGGGGACAGAAATCGAGGTTGCATATGCGCCAAATGGCAACGGACATAAGCACGGACGATTGATTAACGGACAGCATCGCCTACATGCCGTTATCGAATCGCAGGCAGCTATTGACTTCGTGGTCAAGTCCTATGATTGCGACAGTGAGGAGGAAGTCGCCAAACTCTACGGCATGATTGACACGGGGCGAGCCAGGAATATCAATGATTATCTTCGCGCTCTAAATCTAGATACTGTCTATGGATTTACGCCGACGGATAACCAGAAGCTAGGTAGTGCGGTAAAGGCGATACTTTCAGGTTTCCAATCCGGCAACAAGACCATGCTCACTCCAGAGCAGATACTTTCGGCAATGCACAAGTATTCAACCGCTGCATCTGTGTATTTCGAGATATTGGCGGATGTAGGAACGAGAACAGGTCATAACAAGATGCGGACTGCGCCTGTTTTCTCGGTGGCTTTAGTGACACTAGATGAAGCTGCATCTATTTATGGCGATGAAAAGATTGAAAAGTTTTGGCTTGGCGTAGGCAAGAACGACGGATTGCGGATAGGCGACCCTCGAAAAGTCGCGCACGCGCATCTCTTCGAGCTTATGTTTCGCACCAACGCCGACAAGCAGCGCAAGGCTTCGCCAGCGTATACGTCGCGTTACCTTGCCAATTGCTTCAATGCTTGGGTAGAAGGTCGGGAGTTTAAGTACACGCGTGTTACTGATACGAGCGCACCTATCAACATCTTAGGTACGCAGTTCAAGGGTTAGGTAGAACAGCGGCGACGGTTGGCGTTTTAGCGGGTTCGATGCCCGCCGCCGCAATTGAACGTTAAAGCGAAGCAGGGGATCACATGAGCATCAAACTAATGAGCCAAGTATGGGACAAGGATTTAGGCCACAGCGAGCAATCTATCCTGCTGGCGATGGCTGACTATGCCGACGACGAAGGGCGCAACTGTTACCCGTCTTATGCGCGGCTGGCGTGGAAAACAGGTTACTCGACGCGCCAGGTGGGACGCATCATCACCGACTTGGTGACAAAGGGCATCGTGGTCATTCTCAAGCCGTCCAACCAACATCAATCGGCGCACTACTGGCTACGCCTTGACAAAGCCGCCGCCAAAGAACCATTCAGGGTGGACATTTCCGACAATGATTCCAGGGTGGACATTTTAGACACCGATTCCAGCATAGACAAATTGTCCACTCTGGATGATGACGACGATTCCAGGGTAGACATTTGCGACACCGACGACGCCCAGGGTGGACAAATGAGGCATCCAGGGTGGACAAATGAGACATCCAGGGTGGACACCATGTCCACCGATCCATTAGTTAACCATCATATAGAACCAACTGAAGAAGAAGAAGAAGAAACGCACGCGCACGACCCGCTGTTGGTTGCATGGCAGCAAGCGTATACGGGCGTGGACATGCCAACCAAGCTAGCCGCTTCGTTACGGGAGCTTGTCAGCGAGTGCGGCATGGCGGCGACGATACACGGCATTAAGGCCAGCGCGGTCAAGGAGGGTGGGCGCAACTTTCGCTACATTGCCGAGTGTGCGCGCAACTACGTACCGCCTGCGCCGATGGCTTCCTACGCCAACGGCAACCCGTACACGATAGACATACCCGGCATTGTCGAGCTACCGGCTTTGAAACAGACTCCCGCGCCGCTGCCGCCACCGATGGCCCATGACGACCCCTGGACGATTGCGCTGTCTGAGTTGAGCGCGGTGTTGCCGGGCAGCGCGCCGCGTTGGTTGCAGGGCAGCAGCCTGAAAGAAAACGGGGAGTTGGCGGGCGTGCCATTTTACCGCGTGACGTTGGTCTGTCCTGAAGCTGACCCCGGTTGGCTGCGACAACAGGCTGAACCCGCCATCCGCAAAAAGTTAGCCAGCTTGCTAGGCAAGCGCATCGCGCTGGAAATCGTCAACCCACACAAGGAATATGCCGCATGAGAATAGCTTCCAAGATAGACACCAATCAACCCGCCATCGTGCAGGCGTTCCGGCAAATGGGCGCACGCGTGCAAGTGCTGTCCTTCGTGGGCAAGGGCTTTCCCGACCTGCTGATTTGCTACCGCGGCACGTTGGCCCTGGTGGAGGTCAAAGACGGCAGCCTGTCACCTAGTCGCCGCCAGTTGACGCCTGACGAACAGGCATGGCACGCCGAATGGGACGACGCGCCGCTGTACATTGTTGCCAGTGTGGACGAAGCCGCCAAGCTGCTCAACGAATGGGATGACTGGCAATGAAACCTAGCAAGCTGCCCCCGCGCACCATCGGCTGCTATATCTTCCGCGGCACGCGCCACATACGCGCCGCCATGTACGAGCACATAGCCGAGCCTGTGCAGTTGGTCGAAGTGCCAAGCAAGGCGCGCAAAGAGTTGGCGGTAGTCATGTTGGGACGGGCGGCAAAGTTTCAGTTAGAGAAATTTTCGGGCACTTGGGAACTCATCAACGTGGAGGAAACACCGTGAACACCTACGACCATATCCAAAGCCGAGTGTATGCGAATGATAACGACTATGACGCTTTCCGCGGGCGTCTGATCGCAGAGTACACCGTCGAGCGCGTGGACAAGCGGCGCAACTGCACCATCCGCACGACCTACGAGGTGATAGACATCGGCAGACCTGACCCCGTTTCCCCGGTTGACCCTGACGCGCAGATGGGGCCTGAGTCGCTAGGCTATGACCGTCTTGCGGCTGTACGTGCAGCGCACGCACGAGCGCGGGTTGTGGTTGAGGAGCGCAAGCAGCGGGTGCATGACGCGCTTGTTGCCTATTTGCAAGAGCATGGCCCGCAGCCTATCAAGACGCTGCTGGACGTGACTGAGTACCAGGGCAAGACCGCAATGCGCGCGCACCTGGCATCATGCCCCGAAACGTTTGTGCGGCTGCGCGAGATTCCAGGCATTTGGGGATTGGTGGGCATCCATGACAGGACGACAAATGACTGACATGAACGTTGACTGGGCGCGTGCGCTGCTGCGCGAGGCGGCGGGTATCTACCTGGCGCATTTGTACGAGGGGGGCGATATGGATGCGCTGACGGACGCCTTTATAGGCGGTGGCATACAGGGGGTGAATCGTGCGCTGAACATAGACGTGCCTGTGCTGTCGGTGCGCAATGGTGCGCTCGTGTTGGGGGATGCCTGGCCCAATATGCCCGACCTCAACGGACGCGATATGTTTCCGGCGCATCCTGTAGTGGGCATGACCGACGCTGACGTGTTTGAGGATGACGAACTAGCCGAGTGACCCAAAATGCGCTATAATACAGGAGTAGCAAACGAAATAAATAGCCGCAGCGGTGCTGGAAACACCCTGCGGCTCGACACCAGAAAGGCGATTCTGATGCACCCTCATTTTAACCGCGCTACCGGCGCGGCGCAAGCATCTCCTGTCAACAAAACATCAAAACGACCCCGTAAGAGGACGATTGATGACTATCGCTCGATCGGTTCTGCGCGCCATATCGAATGGATTGGCGGCGTGTGTCCGCGTCAAATTGGCGAGTCTACGCTGTGGCGGTGCTTGGTGTGCGGGCATGAGTGGAGTACCAGTTTTCATAACATCAAGAATGGCACGGGCTGCAAAGCGTGCTTCGTTGAAGCCCAGAGGATTAAGGAAGATGCATATGTCGCTTTGGCGCAGGAGCGCGGCTTTAAATATCTTGGCGGCTATTCTGGTACTGTCCTTCGTCCCGTCGGATGGGAATGTTCACACGGGCATCAATGGCAGGCTACTTTCGCCTCTGTGCAGAGTGGTAGAGGTTGTCGCGCTTGCTCAACAAGCCGCCAACGAACCGAGGATGAATATATAGCAGCGGCGCAAGAGCGCGGTCTTGTGTATGTGGGTGGCTACTCTGGAAACGTCAAGGAAAAGGTTCAGTGGAAATGTTCGTTGGGGCACGAATTCTGGACTTCGTATGACAAGATTGTGAATCGCGGCCAGGGGTGCGGCATTTGTTCGCCAACCCGAAAGAAGTCTGAGGGCGAATATCATCAGCTTGGTATCGAGCGCGGCTTCGTTTATCTGGGTGGTTATTGTGGGAATGTCAGGGAGCCTGTTGAGTGGCAATGCAAGTATGGGCACACTTGGTTGGCGCGATATGACAATATCAGAAGCGGTAAAGGATGCCCGATCTGCGGTGAGAGCTTAGGCGAAAAGGAGATAGCTTCCGTCCTTTGCCAAATGGGTATTCCGTTTGAGCGAGAAAAGCGATTTGATTCGTGTCGCTTGCAAAAGCCCCTGCCGTTCGACTTCTCTTTTGAGCTTGACGGTCGAAAGTACCTTTGCGAATACGATGGCCGCCAACACTATGAGGCACTGGACTATCTAGGCGGCGCGAAAGCATTGCAGATTACCAAGAAGCGAGATGGCGCAAAGACTGAATGGGCGGCACGAAATGGCTATATTTTGATTCGTGTGCCGTACACCGTTGTGAATATCAGAGATTTCCTCGTTGGGAAAATTTATCACGGAGCATAGGCAATGAGCGCATTGATAGATGTAACAGAGGGCCAGCTTTTTTCGGACGCGTTTACCGAAACCGCGCACCAGGTACATCAGAACAATATCGCAAAAGGCTGGTGGGACACTGACCGCAATGACGGCGAGATGATTGCGCTGATGCACAGCGAACTTTCAGAGGCGCTTGAAGCCATCCGGCACAACAACCCGCCCGACAACCATATCCCAGAGTTTAATGGGGCCGAAGCCGAACTTGCCGACGTGGTGATCCGCATTATGGATATGAGCGCAGCCCGCGGCTGGCGCGTTGGAGATGCAATTGTCGCCAAGATTGCCTACAACAAGACTCGTGCCCACAAGCATGGCGGAAAGGCGTTTTAGATATGACGTGCAACTCCTACCACTGGCAGCAGGGCAGCGAGACGCTAGAGGACATACGCGCCGAGGCGGTGCAAGCGATCGCCATGTGGACAAGATTTTTGGTCGGGGGCTAACGATGGCGATTGCGGGCAACAGCAGCTACATTCCGGCGGTGCGCGTCTGCATTTATGACCGGCAGCTAAAACTTTGCCCGCCGTTCCACAATGTCCCGCGCGAAGTGCTGTGGATGCCGGAGCAAGCGGCGGCGCGCTTTGTGGATTGCCCCGATGCTTATATCTACGTGCCAACGTCGGACGGTGGCGGGACGATTTACCTCAGTGAACTGTTGGAGGAAATGGACATGATCGACCCGATTGCTACCCCTGTGCGCTATGACCTGGCAGGCGAACCGTACCACTTTTACGCCGACGGTGCCACGCGCCCGCAGCTATGCGAGATACGCGACGGCTGGGTGTGGCTGATGGACGCAGAGCGGGCGATCCACCGCAGCAAGCTGGCGGGAAAATTTGTGCGCTTGGCAGAGGTAGTTGAATCGAGGGACTAGATGGGGCGCAAGGCGGCAAACCCGGACGCGGGGACGGATGAATGTACTGGGCAGCAACGCGCCGGGATGGTTACGGCCTGGCTCATAGATGGCGAAAAGATGAAGACGCGCCACCTTGCGCGGCGGTTTGGCATCACGACGCAAGGCGCGGGTAAGATGATGAAAAATCTGTCGGCGAAATTGCCGATTGTGCAAGAGGATGGCTATTGGCAATGGATGGAAAAGGGGTAACGCATGACGGACAGAACGATTGACGATGTACTAACTGAAATTAGCCAAGCATTTAGCGGTTTCGCCCTGACCACACGGGAGGCGCACGATAGTCTCTGCGTGGGGATGCAGCCCTTTTTTGAACATTTGAAGCGCGACTATCCAGAGGCGTTTGACGAGGATGGGACATTACGTGACGACTGGATATTTATTGTGGGGCATCCCAAAACCTAGCCACACCAGCAAACTCAGAGTTTCATCGGCCCTGCTACCCTAGACGTAGCAGGGCTTTTTTGTGCAGTAAGGGAGAGTGGCAGGCGTGCAGCGAACACACCTGCCACCCAATCAGTGTATGCGTTAGGAGCGCACACACCGCTATGGATGATACCCGCGCGGCGAGTCGTTGTAAAACTATACCGAGGGCGGACGGATGCGCGTACTTTTGGTAGCGCCTCGCAGCGATTTGAAATTAGTGGATGAGGAGTCGCAAGACATTCTGCGCAGCGGGCTACAGGTGACGCCCTTGATTGGCGAGGTCACGTCCCGCGAGCTTCTGCGCGAAATCAAAAACAGTGACCACGATGTGTTGTGGCTGGCAACGCATGGCGAGACGCGCATAGACGCTTTTAACCGTACCGAGTACGGCGTCGTGTTGAGTGACGGCTTTATGCCATCGAGTGAGTTAGTGGCCCAGGTGCGCGGCAAATTTAAGCTCGTCTACCTCAACACCTGCACCTCGTACCACATTGCGCAGCAAATCCAGCTAGAGGCCAACGTCACGGTCATCGGCACCTTGCTGGACGTACCCGACAGACAGGCGTATCAAACCGGCTCCATTTTTGCGAGTTGGCTGGCACAGGGACTAACGCCGGCGCAGGCTTATCTCAAGTCGCAGCCGGGCGGAACACGTATCTACATGTGGCTGGCAGCCCTTGAACCCTCGCAGGACTCAATAGACATTCTCGTGGCGAAAATAGACAGGCTGGCCGAAAAGGTTGACCGCGACTCAGCAGCGGCGGCCTCTGCGGTCATTGCAGCCGAAAAAACTGTACGGGTCATGCGCTGGTTGTTGTGGATTTCGTGGGGCTTGCATATCCCCGAGTGGATTGCGCTTTACCTGCTGTGGAGGCTGTGATGTGGGAACGATTTGACACCTATGTGAAGGCCATTTGGACGCAATATAAACTGCCGGGCTTTATCGCCATTGCCGCGCTGCTGTTAGCGGCGGCCTACATCTTTGGCGTTGACCTCGGCGGCTGGCTTAACAAATTGCTAGGTGTGCCATGACGCCCGACCCACGTTCGCTCGCGCTGATTGCCCATGGCGCAACCTATCGCCCTGCCAACGTCAAGACGGGGCAACCCTACTGGCGCTTGGTGGAGGCGCAAGGCCCGCTGCAAATGGGCGGGCGACATCACATCTACGTGGACGTGCTAGGCGAGGCCGGGCAGCGGCTGACAGGTATCCCTGTGCGCTTCTTTTGGGCGGATGGCGACACACTGACGCGCACCGAGGCCAAGCCAGGCGACCCGGCGGCGACGAATTTTCCCATGTATGCAGGCGGCAACGCTTACGGCTGCCGTGTGGACAGCGGGCTACCCAGTGACGAGTTGTTTGGCATGGGGCTTGTGCCACACGCGCCGCATGTGAGTTACCGGCTGGTGTTTAAACGGACGCTGGCCGGGGGCGATGCGCCACCACAGGAACCACCCACGCCGCCGAGTGTGACGCTTGAGTATGCGCTGTCGCAAATACAGCACTGGTTAGACGTTGCGAAGGACTTTCCTACGGGGGGCTAATGGCCTACACCGTCGAACATACATCTCCCGACGTGTTGACGATCCGGCACACGGGCATGACTGTAGGGTGGGAGCAGCGGTATTTGCTCATATCGGACGTGCATTTCGACAGCCCGCATTGTGATAGGCGGTTACTTGGTAAACATTTAGAGCAAGCCAAAGACAGCGGGGCTGGAATCCTGTGCATCGGGGATTGGTTCGATGCGATGCAGGGCAAGAACGACAAACGCGGCAGCAAGGGCGACCTCCAACCAGAGGATAAACAGAACGCGTATTTTAATGCCCTGCTGAATAACTCGGCTGCTTATTTGCAGGACTATGCCAGCCAACTGGTGATGGTGTCAGACGGCAATCACGATACCAGCATTGTCAAGCACAACGAGATCGATATTTTAGAACTCATGTGCGACCGGCTGAACGTTTTTCATGGCGGCTATAGCGGCTTTATCCGCTTCATGTTCGAGGGCAACAAAAGCAATCGTTCGTCAGTGTGGGCCTATTTCGAGCATGGCAGCGGCGGCGGCGGGCCTGTGACCAAGGGCACGATCCAGACCAACCGTAGGGCGGCAAAGGCCTGGGCTGATATTTATGTCAGCGGCCATATCCACGAATCGTGGGTACTTGAGAACGTGGTAGCGAAACCAGTGGACAGCGGGCGCGTACTGTTGGCAACGCAGACGCATGTGCAACTGCCAACGTACAAACAAGAGTACACCATGCGCGGCGGCTTCCACGTTGAAAAAGGACGACCGCCAAAACCGTTGGGCGGCTACTGGCTGATTTTTTACTATGACCACGCGCAGCATGGCAAGGTGGGCTATCGTTTTGAACGGGCGAACTGACTATGTTTTTCGTGCTGATTGAGATTACAAGGAGCCTACTATGAACCGTTGGCAGCGAATTGTGTGGGCAGTGCTGGTGCTGGCGATGTTCGTTCTTAGCGCAGCGGCACCCCACGGCTACGGCGGCTGACATGGACGCGCAAACCATTGCGGGCGCAGTGGCAATCGTGGTAGCAGCGGGCGTGTTCGTGACGGTGGTGTCGGCGCTGGTACTGAGCGGGCGCATTAGCCGCAATCGTGGCGAATGATTGCATGGGCCGCTGGAAGCAGTATTTGCCGCGCATCGCACAGTCTCATGTTGTGGCAGGCGAGGGCAGCGCAGACAGCCCGCTAGCCGTGTTTACGGCGGCTTGGCTAGCATTGTACGGCGACAGGGCTAGTCTCATGCGCTGTGGGGCATAGGACAGAGCGCAACGTATTACGTGTTGGTGACAGCGCCGGAGGAAGATGGGGAGTGAGGTATCACTGTAAAACAGTGAATAACAATGGCATGGAAAAAAGGCGAAAGCGGCAACGCTAAGGGTAGACCGACCAAAAACCGAGCCTTGACCACGATCCTGGAAAAGGCGGGCAACGCCAAACGCACAGCGGGCGCGGCACCTGCAAAAAAGATGCTGGCCGATTTGATGTGGCAAGCGGCCACTGAGGGGGCGGTGGAGTTCTCGCATGGCAATCAGCTTGTGCTGGAAGCTAGCGACTGGATTGGGGTCATCAAGTTTTTGTATCAGCACATTGACGGCCCGCCAAAATCAGAGATCGAACACAGCGGCAGTGTAGACGTGATTGTCAAGGGCTATACCACGGTGACGCCGGATGATTGGGACGCAGATAAAACCGACAGCCATTTATAAGCCGCTGCCCTGGCAGGTCAAGGCGTGGCGCGACAAAGCGCGCGTGTGCCTGTACAGTGGGTCGGCGGGTGGCGGCAAGTCTTGCGCCGCGGCGGAAAAGCTGAATGGGTACATGAAAAAGTACCCTGGCGCGGTGGGAATTGCCTTACGTAAAGCGCGTGAGTTTGCCAGCAAGTCGGTCGTGTATGCCATCCAAAGCGCGATAGGCAGCGACCCGGCGGTGCGCTACAACTCGTCTGACCTCATGTTCCACTACGAGAACGGGTCACGCATCTTTATTGCGGGCATGAAAGACGAAGGGCAGCGTCAAGCCCTGCGCTCCATCAACGGTGACGGATCGGCAGACTTTATCTGGTGCGAGGAAGCCAACGCCCTGACCGAGGACGATTATAACGAGTTGCTTGGGCGTCTGCGTGGCAAGGCGGCAGACTGGCGGCAAATTTTGCTGACCACCAATCCCGATGGGCCTGTCCACTGGATTAAGACGCGGCTGATGGATGGCGGGGAGGCAGCGGTACATTTCAGCAGCGCCAAAGATAACCCGAACCTACCGCCAGAGTACATGGAGACGTTAGCCAGCATTACCGGCGTCCTGGGCTTGCGTCTGCGCGATGGGCTGTGGGTACAGGCTGAGGGCGTGGTTTATGACACGTGGAGCGATGCCATCCACATCGTTGACAGGATGCCGGAGGGGTGGCAAGCGTGGCGCAAAATCCGCGTGATTGACTTTGGCTACGTCAACCCGTTTGTGTGCCAGTGGTGGGCGATTGATGGCGATGGGCGCATGTACCGCTACCGCGAAATCTACATGACCAAGCGCACCGTGGCCGAACATGCTGCCAAGATCAACTTGTTGTCATCGGGTGAAAGTTACGAGGCGACGATCTGCGACCATGACGCCGAGGACAGAGCAACGTTACGGCAAGTGGGTATCCACAGCATTGCCGCTATCAAGGACGTGTCTAGGGGTATCCAGGCCGTACAGCAGCGGTTGGCCCGCGGGCATGATGACAAGCCGCGTCTTTACCTGCTCAAGGGTGCATTGGTCGAACGCGACGGGCTGTTGGTGGACGAACGCAAGCCCTTCTGCACTGAACAGGAAATGCCGGGCTATATCTGGCAGACGACGCCGGAAGGCAGACCGAACAAAGAGGAACCGTTAAAAATCAACGATCATGGGGCGGACACGATGCGCTATGCGGCGATGTATCTAGACAACCCGCAGCGCATGGAACGTGTCGCCAATCCATTCTATCAGTAGGCGGTGACGCATGGCCTTACGCGACGCAATTAGCAACATCCTTTCCCCCCGGCAGCCGGAAACAGGCTTTACGCCGCTAACCGATGCGCACAAGGCGCGGCGCGACCTCTACGCGGCCTTTTGGCGTTACTACCGCGGCCATCACCGCAAGGCACTCAAGGTACGCCCCAACACGGCAGACGATAACGTGACGCTCAATCTCTCCAAGCGCATTGTCAACAAGGGCGTGCAATTCCTTTTTGGCAAGAGTGTTGACTTTGAGATCGACGGCAGCGACAGCGACGAACGCAGCGCCGAGGAAGAATATCTCGACAAGGTATGGGGGACGGACGAACAGAAGCACACGCTATTGCAGTCTATCGCGCTCAATGGTGGGGTGACAGGCACGCCGGTGGTACGCCTCTATGAGCCGGTGCCAAACATGGCAGACAGCTTGCCGCGCATCGTCAACATAGACCCGTCGTTGCTAGACGTGGTGACGAATGACGACGATATAGACGACGTGGTGAGTTATCGCCTGGTATGGCGCAGCGGCGAACAGTGGAAGCGGCACCGCATTGACCTACAGGACAATGGGCAGTGGTACGTCACCGCCGAGATCACGCGCCCTGGCTCGGCACAGTGGGTGACGATCGCCGAGGAATCCGCCCTATGGCCTTACGAGTTTGCGCCCATCATCACCGCGCAGAATCTGCCCGCGCCGAATGAGTTTTGGGGCATGAGCGACTTGGAAGAAGCCGACATTAACGACGCTATCAACTTCACGGCGTCGAACATTGCGCGCATTCTCAAGTTTCACGCCCACCCCAAGACCATCGGCACAGGATTCAGCGCCACGGAACTGCAAAACACGGCAGTAGATGAGTTCTGGACGATTGCCGCACCTGACGCCAAAGTCGCTAACCTGGAGATGCAAAGCGACCTCGCCAGCGCCTACAACTATCTAGCCATGCTCAAACAGATGTACGCCAAAGTGTCGGGCGTACCTGACCTTGACCCTGCCATTGTCAACGTCGGCGCGCTGAGTGGTTTTGCGCTGCGCATCCTTTATGGGGATTTGCTGGAAACGACGCAGACCAAGCGCAACACCTACGGCGCGCTGTTGTCTGAGGTTAACCAACGCGTCTTGGCTCTTGCTAACCTAGCCGAGTATGGCAGCGCAATAGTCAAAAACGTGTGGCAAGACCCGCTACCGAGCAATGACAAAGAGCAGGCTGAGACGTTGAAGATTGACAAGGAAATGGGCCTCAGCACCGAGACGTACCTGACACGTCGTGGCTATGACGCGGAGCAGGAAATGGAAAAGCGCAAGGCTGACCAAGAGGAACAGCAAGCGACGTTGGCCGCGGCCATGACGAACAGTATGCGCAACTTTGACCAAGAGGGCAACGAGACGAGGGGATAGGCGCACATGAAATTGTGGAAGTTAAGCGCAATCAACAGAGATACTAGTCGTTACTTCGGGTGGGATACACATCAAGGCTTTGTGGTGCGTGCCGAATCCGAACAAAGAGCAAGGGAGATCGCGGCTGAGTACGCAGAGGGCGATTACTATAATCTGCCAACTCCCTGGACGAATCCCAAAAAAACATTGTGCGTGGAATTGTCCTTTGATGGCGACGAAGAAGTGATTTTGCATGATTATAATGCGGGATAACAAGCGCCACGCCGATAATGTTTAGTTATCAGCACGTATTTTAGACCGTTTGTGCTATTTTTGAGGGCTATTTAGTGCCAGACTCAACCGTCATCACCGTCATGCGCCAGTGGAAAGCCGCCTTGCTGCGCGACGAACGCGCTCAAATGCAAGAGATGGCGCGGCGTTGGTTGGGCGTCGAGCGGCGTCTCATGGGCCAAATGGAGGCGCTGGCGTGGCAGATGGATGCTATCAAGCGCGATGGGGGCACAGTGTCGCGTGAACTCCTGATGGACGACGCGCGTTATAGGCAGCTTCTGGTGCAATTGACAGGGGAGTTGGAACGCTACAGTGATTACACGGCGCGCACCATCGCCGACCGCCAACGACAGCTTGCACGACTGGGTATCGCCCATGCCGAGAACGCTATCACCGCGCAGGGCATCACGGCGGGCTTTAACCGTCTGCCCGTGGAGGCCGTGGAGTACATGGTCGGGCTGACAGGCAGTGGTTCGCCACTGCGCACGCTGATCGCACAGTCGTGGCCCCTGGCCGCCGATGGGCTGACGCAGGAACTGATCAACGGCGTGGCGCTTGGCTACAACCCGCGCAAGACGGCGCGCTTGATGGCCCAGGGCGCAACAGGCAGCCTGGATAGGATGATGGTCATTAGCCGTACTGAAACCCTGAGAGTTTATCGCCAGGCCAACCGTGAGAGTTATCTAGCTAGTGGCGTCGTCAACGCTTACAAGCGCCTAGCTACACACGACAGCCGAGTCTGCGCCGCCTGCCTGATGGACGAAGGGCATACCTACGAGCTAGGCGAAGAAATGCCCGAACACCCGCAGGGGCGCTGCACGATGGTGCCGCTGGTGGAGGGTATGCCTAGCCCCAAGTGGAAGTTGGGGCGCGAGTGGTTCGAGGAACAGCCCGCCGACACGCAGCGCGACATTTTAGGCAAGGGGCGCTACTACGCCTGGCAGAATGGCGACTTTGATTTGGGCGAGATTGTGACCGTCAAGCCCAACCCGATTTGGGGGCCATCTATCGCGGTGACGCCGCTACGGGAGTTGGCATGATAACGCGCATCCTGTCCTATTTTGGCCTGACCCTGGTATCGCTTGACCTGGTGGCGCGGGCGTTGGCGTCTGACCTATTGCGCACGCATGACATAGACGTGCTTGACGAGTACGGCACATTGCAGGAGTTGCGGCGTCGTTATGTGCTGGTGGCAGTAGAGACAGGCTTGCCGGTGACGGCACAGGCACAAGTCGCACAGATGGCATGGGGGTATATCGTGGCGGCGCGCAGCACGCAGGCGCAACCCACCAACCGTAAAGAGTTCAGTTTTTATGGATAGGCGCATAGGCGCAGAATAGGGGTATTGATTCGCATGGGGCTGCATGATATAATCAAACCAACTTATGTCCGTCTGCTGCACAAAAACGGACGTTTTGCGGCGAACTTTGATTACCAGCGCGGCATTGTGCAGTTCGTTGACCGCGGCGGAACTATCGAATATGACCTGGTGGCCCTAGCCGAGCAAGTACGGCAGCACGACACGGTAGATGTAGTGGCACAAGGTGTAAGGAGGATCGATGGCGCAGTTTGATGGTAGCGAAGGTAAGTTGTATATCATGCGCGGTGACGAAGCAGTAGAGATCGGCATAGCCGCTTGGAGCTTCACTGCCGAGGAATCCGCCGAGGATGTGCATGTGTCTCCCCAAATCAAAGAGACTTTGGCTAGTCTAGAATCGCAGACGTTTACCCTGAGCGCAGAGGTTGACCCCACGGCGTATGAGCCACTTGGTGTTATTGACCATTTGATTTGGGGGAATACGCTCAATTAGTTAGCAGCGATTGACAATACCATACAAGCGCAAGTCTAGGCGCATCGTACCGAGAAAACGCAAGGGGCGTATCGGCAACGATGCGCCTTTTGTTTTGCAACCGAACATGAATACATCTGACACACTCGACATAGCCGAATACCGCCAGTACCCACCGCTGCAAGTGACGTATGCGCAAATCGTCGCCATTCTAGGGCCGCTGACACTCGGCTATACCTGGGGCGAAAATACCATACGAGACTTGTGGTTGATGGGCGCGCCAACGCCGGACAGCACGCCGACAAACGAGCGGCGCATTGTCTTTCCGGCACAGTTGGCGAAATGGCTTGAGGACGTATTGACGAAACAGGGCAGGCCCCTGGACGAAGCGGCGAAAGCCTATTTGGAGTTGAGGAAACATAGCACATGAGCGACGAGCTGCTGCCCCAGGCGGGCGGCGAACAGGCTGAGGAACAGGCTTCATCGGCCAAAGAAGCCAGCGAGTTGGAGCGCGCCCGCAAGGAGGCGGCCAACTATCGCACGAAGCTGCGCGAGCTAGAGGGCAAATGGAAAGAAGCCGAGCCGGTCTTGGCGCAATTCCAGCAGCAGCAGGACGCGCAAAAGAGCGAGGCCCAGAAGCTAGCCGAACGACTAGCCGAGGCCGAACGCAAAGCCGCGGACAGCGAAAGCGCTGCACAGCGGGCGGTGCGTGAAGCCAAGCTGGTGCGCCTGGCGACCAAAGCGGGGGTAGACCCGGACGTAGCAGGATTGCTCGATCTCTCCAAGCTGGACTTGGATGATGAAAAGGCAACCCTAGAAACGCTCGGCAAACTCGCAGCGGCACGCCAAACGGCGAATGGGGCCAGCAACCCGGCGCGCAACGGCGCGCAGCGGGAAACCGATGAGGAGCTACGCAAATTCTATTTTGACGGTGGGCGTAGCAAGCCGACGATCTTTGGAGGGTAATTATGGCAGTGACACAACTCTCCGACCTCAACAGCCTGTTTAACACGATTTACGAACGGGCGATGTTTGTGGCGCGAGAAGCTAATTTGATGACCGGGCTGATTACCAACAAATCAGCGACGGGGTGGATGGATCGCAATGTTTCCATTCGCCCGCAAGTGAGCGCGGTGAGTGTGGGCGAGACTGAAGATTTCAACAGCCCCACCACCTTTGGCAAGTCTACCCTGGCGACCATTTCGCCGGGTGAAATTGCCGCCCAGGTGGTACTCACCGACCGCGACATGGAAACCGACCCTGACGGGGCGCGCTCTGACGCCGAGTTTGAACTGGGTATGTCGGTCGCGACCAAGATTGACACCGACCTGGTGGGGCTGTTCTCCAGCTTCAGCACGGACAAGGGCGACGGGGGCGGCGGTACTGCCACCTTCGAGAACTTTGCCGCGGGCTGTGCGGTGGTGCGCAACAACAGCAAGGGCAGCGATGGCAACCCCGTAGCCGTCTTGCATCCGTACCAGTGGCATGATCTCTGGCTGGAACTCGGCAAGCCTGCCGCGACCTACCCGAATCTGTCCGACGTGACCACCCAAGCCCTGCGCGATTACTACGTGACGAGCTTGCTGGGTGGGGTGCGCATTTTCACCTCATCTAACATCACCAGTGGCACGGCAGCGGTCGGCGGCATCTTCACACGTAACGCCATTTGGTTAGACACTCGCCGCCCGGTGCGCATGGAGCCGGAACGCGACGCCAGCGCCCGCGCCTGGGAACTGAACATTAATGCGGGCTACGGCTACGGGCTGGTGCGCTCTACCTATGGTGTCAAGTTTACGACTGACGCCAGCGAGCCGAGCTAGGGAGGGAAATCATGGCACAACTTGCAGGATATAACACGCACATCGCGCAGGCGGTGGTCAGCGCGGGGTCGGCAACCAGTGGCACCAGCACGTACACGCTGCTGAAGGCTCCTTATGGTGGCTTGACCGTCAAGACGGCGACGATTCACGCGGTCGGTAGTGTGGCAGCCAATGGCAGCAACTATGTCACGCTGAATCTGTTGGACGGTGGCGCGGCAGGCACAGCGACCACCAGCATCGGCACCGCAGGCGGTACGGTGGGCATCGCCGACGGCCCGGTGGCGATGACCATTAGCACCAACAACCTGGACGCGGGGGATTACCTCATGTTTAAGGTGGGCAAGGTCGGCTCTATCACCGAGCGCGAATTTGCGGTTGTGGTCGAATGGGTGAAGGGGCAAGGCTAAACTATGGCAGCGCGGTCTGGGATGGCTGACATTATCAGCCAGGTGCGACAACTCGCAAACACAGGCACTGCCGACTATACGGTCGGCACTGTGTCTATGTGGTCTGACGACCAATTGCAGACCGTCCTTGACCGCGTGCGCGTAGAGGTTTGGGACGAACCCGTTTCGGTGGTGCCGACCGTCAACAGTGGCGGCACGACCGAGTACAAAGAGTACAGATTGCCGCGTGCGTGGTGGGAGCAAACCACCGGCGGCACGGCAATCTTTTACTTGCGCGATAGCAGCGGGGCGCGCATCGGCACCGCCAACTACACGATCGATTACCAGTATGGACGTGTGAGCTTTGGCGCTGACCAGGCGGGCAGCGTGCGCTACGTCACCGGGCGCAGCTATGACGTGTATGAGGCGGCGGCGCGTGTGTGGGAGCAAAAGGCCGCGCACGTCGCCGACCAGTTCGACTTTAGCGCGGACGGGGCCAGTTTCAAGAACAGCCAGCGCGTCGCGCAGTACCTGAGCATGGCCCGGCAAATGCGCAGCCAAAGCAACAGCGGTGGCGTGAGTACGGCACGACTGGGGCGCAACGACGTGAACGAAAGCGAATGGCCTGAGTCAAGCGTGAGGTCAAATCGTGTTGATTTCTAATGGCGATTTGACGTGGATGCGCGCCACGCAGGAGCTAGCCCAACCCGGTACGGTGGTGATTGAACGCTACACCTATACCAGCGATGGGCAGGGCGGCTACAGCGAGGTGTGGGCGGCGGTCGGCACCGCAGTAGGGCGCATTTCCCCGATGGTGCGACGCGGTGCGAGTGAGATTGTAGCGGGCGCGCAGGTGATCAGCGAAACAAGTTGGTTTGCGACGTTCCCGGTGGGCACGAACGTCACCGCCAAAGACCGCTTGCGCTACAACAGCCGCACGTGGGAGGTGATGCGCGTCAATAACGATGAAATGTGGATGACAGCTTTACGGTGCGAACTTATGGCACACAATGAAGAAGCGAGGAGTTAAAGGCTTATGGGAAGTTTGCGGATGCTCTACTCTAGCAACGCATTTTGGGCGGCTAGTGGATACGGGGTACAGGGCAAGAGTTTACTGCCGCGTTTGGCGCAATTGCCCGAATTTGGCGGGCGTGACGCCATTGCGATGTTTGCCTGGTATGGTTTACAGGGTGGGATGCATCGGGTAGACGATTTCACGATTTACCCCGGCGTGGGCGACCCCTACGGCAACGATGTGATTGGCGCGCACATGCGCGATTGGGGCGCGAACTGGTTGGTGTCGCTGATTGACGTGTGGGTGATGAACGATACCGTCAACAAGGTCAAGCCCGCCCTCTGGACGCCGTGGCTCCCTATTGATCATGACCCTGTGCCGCAGCGCGTCTTGGACTGTTTAGCGGGCGCGCATTTGCCGCTAACGTATGCCAAGTGGGGCCACAAGATGTTGACCGACGCGGGCGTACCCAACCACTATATCCCGCATGGCGTGGAGCCGACCATCTACAAGGTGATTCCCGACCGCGCCAAGATTGCGGAATTTAAGCGCCGTCTTACGGGCATAGACAACGCGCATTTGTCGGTGATGGTCAGCGCTAATAAGGGATTTCCCGACCGCAAGTGGTTCCAGGGGCAGCTTCGCGCCTGGGCAGAGTTTGCCAAAGACAAGCCCAACGCGCGCCTGTATCTGCACACCGAGCCAACGCCCATGTATGGCGGGCTTGACCTGATGGGCTATGCCCAAATGCTTGGCATCCGCGAAAAGACAATTTTCGTAGACCGCTACAAGAACGCGATGGGCTACCCGCCGGAATACCTGAGCTTGGTCTTTAACGCCGCTGATGTGCTGTTGCAGGTCAGCATGTCCGAGGGCTTCGGCATTCCCCTGATTGAAGCGCAGGCGTGCGGCTGCCCGGTGATTACGACCAACTTTAGCGCCATGCCGGAACTGGTGCGGTGGGGCCATTTGGTTGACGTGCAGGAGATGGTACTCACGCCGATGATGGCGTTCCAAGCCCTGCCAAGTGCGCGCCACATGGTGCAGCAAATGCAGCGACTGTACGAGTCGTGGGAAGTGTGCGGCGGCGACTGGCCGATCAGCAAGCGCCTGCAAACCAGCAAGGCCATCCACGACGAATACGATTGGGACATTATCGTGCGCGACCAGTGGGCACCGTTAGTAACGCGCATTGCCAACGAAGCGCCGCCTCTAGACGAACGTTTCACGGTCGGCGGGGTAGATGTGCCGCACCCCGTCCAGGACGACGCCCAGGGCTTTGTAGACGTGCTGAATGAGGAACTACGCAGCCGCGACATCGCCCAGGAGTTGCGCGACGATACCGAACGGCTGACGCAAGCCAAGCCCAAGCGCCGCGTGGCACCGCTAGCACCAGAGGCGGTGACGGCATGAGCATCGCCGCCATTATCGTAGGCATTGACGGGTGGGAACAGTACACCGAGCCGCTGATAGAGAGCATCAAGCGCCACGAGCCTGAGTGTCTTATTTCGTTGGTGGACAATGGCAGCAAGACGCTATATCCCGATGACATAGATGTGCGTCTGATTCGCACAGAGCGCTTGTGCTATTCGGCTGCTATCAACATGGGCTGGCGACATTGTCGGCCAAGTGACTGGTACATCGTCCTGTCCAACGACGTGCTATGCACCGGGCCATTTGCGCATTTGCTAGAGGCTTACGGCGGCGGCGATTTGGTCGGGCCGCTGATGAAAGACGAGCTAGGCTTTCCATACCTCGAGGGATGGTGCGTGTGCGTGCCGAGTGCAGCCTGGCAGCCGTGGGACGAACGTTTCCTCGGTTCAGACTATGAAGATGTGGCCTACAGCACCGCAGCGCGACAACGGGGCTTTGGCTTAGTGGAAGATAGAGAACTGCCATTTAAGCACCTCGACCAGCGCCAACGCTATACCATCGTCCAAGACTTTGCGGGCAAGAACGCGCACAATCGCGAATTGTTCCTGCGCGAATATGCGGCGGTGCGCTCATGAATATCATAATCGCCAACGGGCCTGGCATCCTAGACAGCGGCAAGGAAGTCATTCTCTTTCCGTCGCGTTGGGACAGTGGCGTACCCGGCAAAAAGCCGTTTGCGTTCTATCCCTACGAACTGGCCGCGCTATCTGCCCTGCTCAAGCGCGAACTGCCGGGGCAAAGCGTCACCATGCTAGATGGCAACCTGGAGGGGTGGGACGGGGACAGGTACATTCGCGAGATAAGCGCGCTCAAGCCCGACGTGCTGATTACCGAGTGCAGCGCCCTGACCTACCCGACCATGACGCGGGTACTGCAAGCCGTCAAGCCGCGCACCTCTATTCTGTGCGGGCCAATGGGCGGCTACGATGCGGAACGCGCTTATCTGGACGGCTGGGAGCATGTGGTACGTGGTGAGTACGAACTGAGGGTACTTAACCTGTTGGGCGTAGATGTGCCGGTAGAAGCGCGCACCGAGGCGGGGCTAATTAACCTGGACTGGTTGCCCTGGCCGGAAGATGAGGACATAGACCGCAGCCGCTACTACGAGATCAACCACTACGCGCCGCCTGCCATGATTCAACTCTATGCAACGCGTGGTTGTCCGCTATCCTGTACCTTTTGCGTCGTGCCGACCTATTACGGCGGGCATGGCAAAAGCCACCGCAGCCACCGCACGCGCGACGTGCAAGACGTGTGCGACGAAATCGTGTATCTGGCGGCAAAGTACCCGAACTTTCGCGGCTGCTACTTTAACGAGGAAGCACACAACGCCAATGCCGAGTGGTTTGCCTCTTTCTGTGAAGCACTGATCGCGCGGGGACTCAACCGCTACGAATACGACGCCATGTGTGGCATGTGGACATTTACGCCGGAACTGGTGCAGTTAGCCAAGCGTGCCGGCTATCGTCAAATCCGTTTCGGGCTGGAATCTACCAGCGAGGCGGTGGGCAAGGCCATCAAAAAGACCTTGCACCGCGACAAGACAGAGGCATTTCTCGGATGGCTCAAGGACGCGGGGATTGGGGCGTATGCCACCATCCAAGTAGGCGCGATGGGCAGCACCGAGGAAAGCGACCGCGCCACGCTTGCCGACGTGAAAGAATGGATACGACGCGGCATGATCCAGAAGTGGCAGCTTTCGACCAGTACACCGCAGCCCGGCACGCCGTTTTGGGAACAGGCCAAACGCGAGGGCTGGTTGATGACGGAAAACGTCGCCTTGCTGGACGGCTACCGCGCCAACGTGAGCTTTCCTGACTATCCCGCCGAGCGCATCCAGGCGGTGCGGAATGGGGCGGGGTTATGAACGCGACCGGAATGTTACAACTCACTGAGCAACTCATCGAGACGGGGGACGGGCATTTTTATCGCCATATTACTGATGCCAAGTTAGTCGAGGGGCCGCCTATCGTACTGGTGAGCGATAGGACACTCAACATCTTGCCGGATTATGCCATCGCGATGGACGGGGAACTTGTACAGCTAGGCGAATTGGTCTTGCGCCGTACGATTGTGCGCGATGTAGCTGCGTGTGCAGAGTATTACTACATCGTAGATGGCGGTCTTGCCCACTGGTTGTACTGGCGCATCAACGAGGCGCTGGAACTGGTCTGGGCGCGCGTTATTTTGACGTTGGCGGTGTGGCGGTTGGCCGAATGGCCGCGAGAAGGGGCCGTGCCGTCGTGGGGCGATGTTGCGCGGAGGTGGCGGCGATGACGACCTTTATAGACCCGCGCGCCAAACTGTTTCAGCACATGACGACGCTTGACCTGATTAAGCAGGGGCAACGTCCTGCACCTGTCAACGTGGAGATTGACCTGTCGAACAGGTGTTCTCTAGGCTGTGCCTGGTGCCACTTTGCGTACACGCACACGCGCGGGCCATTAGCGGGCAAGGTCGGCAAGCCACACGGCGCGATAGACGGCGGCGATTTAATGGACTATCCGTTAGCCATGAGCATCTTGGAGCAGTTGCGCGCCACGGGCGTCAAGTCTGTTACCTGGACAGGCGGCGGCGAGCCTACGCTGCACCCGCAATTTAACGACGTTGTGGCGGTGGCGGCAGGCATGAATTTGGAACAAGGCATGTACACGCATGGCGGGCATATAGACGACACACGCGCCAAGCTACTCAAAGAGTCCTTTGCCTGGGTCTACATTTCGCTTGACGAATGTACGTCAGAAACGTATAAGGCCAGCAAGGGTGTGGACAGGTTTGACGCCGTATGCGCCAACGTGCGGCGGCTGGTAGAGGCGGACGGGAACGCGACCATCGGCGTAGGCTTTTTGCTGCACCCGCACAACTATCACCAGGTGCGCGAGATGGTCAAGCTGGGGCGCAGCCTGGGCGTAGATTATGTACAGTTTCGGCCAACCATCCAGTATCGACAGGATGCGCCGGGCGAACTAGCCGAGGATACCCAATGGATCACCTGGGCGGTGGGTTGGCTCAACGAATTTGCCGGGGACAGCTTTGTGCAGGTGGACATTGCCCGCTTTCGCGAATATCAGACCTGGAACGGGCATGGCTATCCAACGTGCTACTGGTCGGCGTTGCAGACAGTCATTACGCCCAACGGCAAGGTGTGGCGCTGCACCAACAAGCGCGAACATCCTGACGCCCTACTAGGCGATTTGAGTGTGGAGAGTTTTGCTGAGGTGTGGGCGCGCAGCGGCGGGCCTTGCGCAGTAGATAAGGGATGCCGCTTGCTTTGCAGAGGCCATTGGAGTAATCAGGTTTTGGATAAGGTCATGGCAGATCACCCGCACAGGAACTTTGTCTAATGGCGCGACGCATGGAACTCGACACAACGGTGCTAGACGGCATTATCAAACACCTGGATGGCAATGTCGCTAAGGCCGTGGCAAAGGTGGCGTTTGCGGTCGAGGGGCGCGCCAAAGTGTTGGCTCCTGTGGATACGGGCGCGCTGCGGGCCAGCATCTATACCAGTCTCAAGGGCAGCAATAAGTTTGACGATGCGCGCGCCAATGCCATCCAACGCAGCAACCGGCGCAATGGTGCGGGGCGCGTGCAACTACTCGAGAGTGGCGACTTTGTACCACTGCCCATGCCGACCAGTGACGCCGTTGCCTATGTGGGGCCGAGTGTCGAGTATGGCGCGGCGGTAGAGTTGGGCAGCGTCAAGCGCGGCGGCACGCCCTATCTATTGCCCGCCATGCGCCAAGTTGAAACGGACATGCGTAAAGAACTGGGCAAGGCGGTGAGCAATGGCAAATGACTTTGCGCTGGTGGGCAGCGCGCTCATGGGGCGGCTTGGCACCGTGCAATATACCTACACGACCAACAGTGGCACCGCCATCACGGGCAGCGTCAACGTCTATAACATGATGGCCCCACAAGAGACGCATCCGCCCTATATCGTGTTTCAGCACGCCGCCAGCGGGGACGAGTATGCGTTTGGTGCGCGTGGGGAGTCGTTGGACTACATTGTCAAAGTTGTGAGTAACCGCGCCTACCCTGGCGCGCAAGCCTATCCCATTTACGCGACCGCGCACGACAACTTGCAGGATGCGCCGCTTTCGATTGGCAGCGCCACCCTGATACGTTGCAGGCGACAAAGCCGCTTCGAGTACAAAGACGAGAAGGGCTATTCGCACACGGGCGGTATCTACCGAATAGATTACTGGGACTAGGGTACACGTAGGACAACCACATAGGAGGCGCAAAGGCGCAATCAACGGACGCGAGAGGCGTGTGACGATTGCGCTTTTTGTTTGCTAACTAGGAGGTTTTGAAATGGCAGGGCCTTATAGCGGTACCGCAGGGTCAGTGGTTTTGGTCAGTGGGGGCACAACCCTCGTCGGGTGGGTGACAGAGTGGAGTCTGGATAAGTCGCTGGAAACAGTAGACACCACGTCGTTTGGCAACAACAACCGCACGCGTATTCCTTCGATTAAGGACGCGACGGGCAGCTTCACGGGCAGCTTTGATGACGCGGACACAGCGCAATCGGCGCTGATTACCGCGTTTGAGAACGGCACGTTCGTAGGCTTGCGGTTGTATGTCGGCACCGCCAAGTATTTCAACATCGGCAGCGCGGTCATCACCGGCTACAACCCGACAATGGCAGTGGATGGCAAGGCAGATATTGAGTACGCGTTCGAGTCTAACGGTAGTTCAGCATTGGTTTAAGGGGATTTATGGCATACCTAACAAAAGCCGACTTTTTGGCGGGCATTACACTCAAGCCGCAGGATTTGGAAATAGACGGGTTAGGGACGGTGCAAGTGCGCGGTCTAGGGCTGGCAGAGATGAACGAGATTCGCGCCGCGATTGGCGACAATGAACTGTTGCTGGTGGTGCATGGTGCGCACCGGGGGTTGGTCAATCCGCAACTCAGTTTGGAAGATTTGACCGTGTTGGGGCAGGCCAACCCGCTGGTCGTGTCGGAAATCGGCAAGAAAGTTTTTGAGATCAGCGGCATGGGGCAAGAGGCAGGTGACAGCCCTTTGGCTGGTGGTGGTTCCTAGAACCACCCGACCCGGCCAACCCCACGACCGCCAAACCTAGCGAGGGTTACGCTTTGTTTGCCAACGCGGAACGGCTGCACATGACCGTTGCCAAACTCGTGACAGGGCAGGACATGCCGATTAGCAACCTGGAAATGGCGTTGTATGGCACGTTCGATAAGGTCAAACAGCGGCTGGAAGTGCAGCGCAAACGGGCCGAAGGGCACAGCGGCAAGCGTCGCTAGTTACATGCGCGCCACGATCTCATCATGGCAGCGGCGCGTTTTGCCGCTGCTAAAAAAGGCGTAACGGAATGTCTTGCCATCGTTGGTCTTGATTTCGAGGCGCTTTGTCCATTGCCCGACGCCAATCAGCGCGATGTTGCGGTAGGGGATGACCCGGCGCTTTTGCAGGGGCCAAATGCCGTCGCGGATTTCGAGGCGATTATCGTGAACATCAATGCGTAGAATCATGTTGGCGAATTTCATGCGGCCTCCTGTGATGAGTGGCGGGTGATGATCTCATCATAGCATAACCCGATTAAGGGGTGATGTAGTGGCAACAGAAATTGCGAGTTTTTTCGCCAAAATCGGGGCTGACGTTGGCGACTTCGAGAAGGGATTGCGCGGCGTCAAGTCGGATATGTCCTCGCTGGAAAAGACCAGCGCCGCGCTCGGCACCGCGTTTAAGGCGGCGTTTGCGATCGGCGTGGCGGGGGCTGTGGCCTTTGGCGCGGTCATCGGCAAGACGGTCAAGGCCGCGGCTGACTTTGAACAGGGCGTAGCGGACATCGGGGCGATGATGTCGCTAACTGCCGAAGATACGGCCACGCTAGGCGATCACATTATGGATTTGGGGCTTGACCCCAAGCTCAAGGTCAGCGCGGGCGAAGCCACTGACGCGATTATGGCACTCGGTACGGCTGGCCTATCCGTCACTGAAATCATGGGTGGCGCGTCCGAGGCAACGGTACTCCTAGCTAATGCTACTGCCGCCGACTTTGGCGACGCCGCGACGATTGCCACCGATGTGATGGGGCAATTTAATATCAAAGCGGGCGACATGAAAAGCGCCGTTGACCAGATTGTCGGGGTCACGGTGGCGTCTAAGTTTAGCATCAATGACATGGCCCTGGCCTACGGGCAGGCGGGCGGTGTGGCGGGGTCGGTAGGCGTCGCTTTCGAGGATTTTAACGCGGACTTGGCAGCAACCGCCACGTCGTTTAACTCTGGGTCAGACGCGGCGACTAGCTGGAAAACGTATATTCAGCGCCTAGTGCCCACGACCGCCGAGGCCGAAGGCAAGATGATTGAGTTAGGGCTTGCCACCGCAGACGGCACCAGCAAGTTCTTCGACGCGTCGGGGGCTATCAAGTCCGCCGAGGAACGCGCCGCCTTGCTCGCAACGGCCTTTGGCGGCCTGAGTGACGCGCAGAAAATTGAAGCGGCCTCTACCATTTTCGGCACCGACGCCATGCGTACCGCGCTGTCAATCGCCGCGGGCGGCACACCTATCATTACCAAAATGAAAGGCGAAATCGGCAAGGTAGACGCCGAGGAACTTGCCGCCAAACGTATGGATACGTTTAAGGGCGCAATGGAGATTGCTTGGGGCGTGATTGAAACGTTGAGTATTAGCATCGGGCAGAAGTTCTTGCCGGTGCTGCGTCCGCTGGTCGAAACCTTCACGCAACTGGCGCAAACCTACGGGCCTGGCATCGTCGCCTTTTTCGGGCAAGTCGCGGAACAAATGGCCGCCTGGATTACCGCCACGCGCGACGCCGTAACCAAAGGCATGGGGCCATTTGTCGAGCGGCTCAAAGAGTTTTGGGCAATCGGGATGCAGGTTAAGGGGCTGATTGCGCAGTTCGTAGATTCGTTTATTGACACGGTGGCACCTGTTACCAAGTCGATTGCACAATTTTTGGGCTTTAAAGATGTGCTAACCGCTATCGGCATCCTCCTGGCTCGCCCCGTCCTGGCAGCGTTGGGTGGGCTGATTGCGGCCTTGTGGCCTGTCATTAGCACGATTGCCGCGGTGACTGCAGCCGTGGCCGCGCTACGCTGGGCGTGGCAAAACGACTTTATGGGCATCCAGACATTTACGCGCAACACCCTCCAGCGCATGTCAGATTGGTTTTACAACGAGTCGGGCATCTGGAAGGGTACGTTCGAGAAAACAATGGACTACCTGAAATGGTGGGCCAATGGCGGGTGGAAGAACAATATCTATTTCCCGGTGCGCAGTTGGCTGTACGAGTTAAAAGCCGACTTTACCGTGTGGACACTGTGGCTGACCAACAAATTCACCGAGTGGACGCAGGACGTCAAGGATATTGTTTCCGGCTGGAAAAACAGCGTCGTTGCCAAGTTTTCGGAAATCAAAGACCGCATTGTCGAGGTATTCAACGACTGGATGTCGCCAATCAAAAAGAATATCAGTGATTGGCTAGCCGTCACCGACAGCAAGTTTAGCGTCTGGGTCGGCTGGATGAAGCGCTATTTCACCGATATTAAAGACTGGTTTGTCGAAAAGTGGCGGCAAATCCTCGACTGGTGGGATGACCATATTCGCCCCTGGGTAGACAGGGGGCGCGACGTGGTGCGCGGTCTGTGGGATGGCATGAAGGACGTTTGGTCTGACTTTATGCACTGGTGGAACGGCGTCTGGGGCAAAGACCTGACCAAGACCGTCAAGGTCGAGATGAAAACCAAAAGCCCTAGCAAGGTCATGGAGAAGCTCGGCGGCTACGTCATGGAGGGCTTTGGCATCGGCGCGGAAAAGTGGCTGCCGTATGTCGAGAACGTTATGGGCCAAATTCCCGCCACCTCAATGGCGGCGGGGCAAGCCGCATACATGCCCGCGGGCGCGGGGGCGTCACAGCCCGCGGTGAGTACGTCGCGCATCGAGGAATTGCTACTCATTCTCATCAACGAACTGCGTGCCAAGAACATGACGGCTAACGTCACCGTGGCGGGTGGGGGCAGTGACATTGCCACCATTAACACGTTCTTGGCGGGGAGTCGCATCTAATGGCCTTTACCCTGCAAGCCATCGTCGGCAGCACGACCGTCACCCTCAGCAACGACAGCCCGTTTGGGCTGCTGTCGGCACGCGGCATGGGCGGTGCGCCGGTGCGCCGTGTGACCGCACAGGGGCCAACACAGCATGGGGACAGCGATCTGGGCTACCGCTTGCAGCCGCGCGAAGTCGAGTTGGTGATTGGCTTTCGTGCCGACACAGACGCCGCGCTAGACGCGCACCGCGACACGCTGGTCAGCATTTTTAAGCCGTTGACTAGCACACCCGTCTATCTGCGTGTGACGCGCGACGATGGCGAGGTACGGCAGCTAGACTGCTATGCGGTCGGCGAAATCAAAATAGATTTGGTGCCGGAACACAGGCCGGGCCACTATCACCGCGCGACGGTGCGCCTGCGTGCGCCGGAGGCGGCCTGGTACGAGACGGTGCCGGGCACAATCACGGTCACGGGAACGGCAGGAACGGGCGAAAACTGGTGGTTGGCGGGCGGGGCCATTGGCAGCGCTCAAGTGATGATGAGCGGCGGCACGCCTGCGCAAGGGGCGGCATGGAGCTACACAGGCACCATCCCGCACACAAGTTCTTATACGCTTGTCTTTCGAGGGGGGCAGCAAACGACTGGTTCCGGCTCCACAACCTATGCGTTTCACGTGGACAACACTGGAACGGGTGAATCTGACCTAGCTTTTGTGGCGCTGGACGTAGTGGGATACACGCAGTACGGGGCCGGTTATGGTGGAGCTTATTATCTCGGCACTACCATAATGCCATCGGGGACGATTAACTATTTTTGGCGGCATGATGGCTCGGCGCAGATGACCACCGGTACCGGTGGCGTCATCCACGGAACAGACGCTTTTACCGGCAACTATTACATGTACGTTGGCATTGGCAGCGTGCCGATTTCGGGCACGGCGCGCAAGTGGCGATCTGATTATCTCAACTCGGCGGGGTCACGATGGGGTGCCACAATTACGCACTACGCGCTATACAGCCCTGGCCTGACCGGGGCGCAAATAGACACGCTCAACGCTTATATGAACAACATCAACGGCGGCACCGTGGGACAGGTGGCACCGGTTGACTACGATGGCGATCTACCGGAATCTCCGATCATCAGTATTCGCGGGCCAATCACTAGCCCGGTCATCACGAATTTGGTAACAGGGGACACGTTGGATTTTGGCACCATCACCATTGGCGCGGGAACCACTTACGTGATCGACACGCGTTACGGCTACAAAACTGTGACCGCTGGCACCGTCAACAAGCGCGGCGAATTGACTGATGACAGCGATCTTGGAGACTTCCATTTAGCGCCTAATCCGATTGCGCCGGGCGGCGTCAATACGATTGCCACCTACGGCACCAACATTGGCACGGCGACACAAATCAGTATCGTCTACACCAATCGTTATACGAGCTATTAGCTATGGCATTTTCTCTATACGCCTCCACGGGCAGCACGACCACGCAACTCAACAATGGCAGCCCTTTCTGGCTGGAATCGGCAGAAGGGCTTAGCGGCGCGCCCGTTGTTCGCCACTCGCAAAGCGGCCCATTGCAAAGCGGCGTCACCGATTTGGGCTATCGTTTGCAGCCGCGGGTGGTGACGCTAAATCTGCTGTTTTATGCGTCGAGCGATTCCACGCTGGACAGCTACCGCCAAACTCTAACAAGCGCCTTTAATCCACTGCCTGACATTAGCACGTTTTTGACTGTGCAGCGCGATGATGGCGAAATCCGCACGCTGGTTTGCCGGACAGTGGGCGAAATTAAGATCGAGTTGGTGCCGGAGGAACGCGCGGGTCACCTGCACCGGGCGACCGTGCAATTGCGCGCGGCTGACCCAACGTGGAAATCCAATAGTGTTACGTCGGCATCCTACGACTATGGGTCAGCTGACCCCTGGTGGTTAGCGGGCGGCACCATTAGCGAGTCGCAGATCATCTCCATTGCCGAGTATCCGGCACCGGCGCAACCGTGGGTCGGTTATAAGGGTACAACTTTGGCGGTCAATGCGGGGACGCCGTGGGCGGTTGCCATTATCACAGCCAAGCACACAGCCGACGCGTCAACGATTGACCAGTACGCGTGGGCCGATTACCTGGGCAGCGCAGGTCTATTTTACGACTACACCGCAAGTAGATTTATGTTCAACAGCATGACTAATTCAGGGGTGGGCTTCCTGTGGCCTGGCAGCGCCACCGAGAATTACCACGTTATCCAGAACACAACGAATAGCATGTGGACGTATGGCAGCGCGGGCACAATCGTGCATTATGCCGTGGGTGGGGGGCGCACGCGACTGGATAGCGGGGGCAGATGGCGCTGGAGATACGCTTCTAGCAATTGGGGGCCGGAACTTCGCAAGGCGCTGATTATACGCGACCAAACCGAGGCGCAAATCATCGCCCTGCGCGTGCATATGCTGGCTAATAATCTCGGCACGACCAACACATTTGGCAGCGTCAACGTCGTCAACGATGGCGATGTGCCGGTATATCCGCTGATTACCCTGACGGGGCCAATGGCTGATGTGGTCATCACCAACCAGACCACAGGCGACACAATTGACCTAACAGGGCTGAGTTTAAGCGGGACAACCAGCTATATTTTAGATTTGCGCGACGGCAACAAGGCACTAACCGACACGGAGGGCAACAACGCAATGGGCAGCGTCACAACTTCGCCTGTGGGCCTGGCAAGTTTTTATATTGCGCCCGCACCCACGGCGGCAGGCGGCACGAACGTTATCACACTCACATTGGGAAGCACCACCGCAGACGCGCAATTTTCGGTCGAAATCACTAATCGCTACCTGAGCTTCTAATATGGCTGTAGACTACGCAATTGTCATCAAGACACGCGCCGGAATCACTAAGCGCGTGTTGACGGGCCAAGAAAATGGCTTTCGCCAACTCGCCTACCGCAAAGAGGTCAACGCGGTGGGGCTGTTGACCTTTGACCTGGACGCTGACCACGAAGCGATTGCCGACCTGGAGCAAGACGGGCAGATCGAGGTGTGGCGACGCGACGCGGCCAACGGCGTGGATTGGTACGAGGACTTTAGCGCGCTTTTTGTGGACGAGGAGCGCAGCGCCAACGACGACGGCAACAGTACCTTCCGCGCCATCTGCCCCGGCCAAATGGATTTCCTGGCGCGGGTGGTGGTAGCATGGCCCGCGAACACAGCCAACCGCAGCTTATTTTCGGCAGTTGTGGCCTCTACCGTAATGACAAATCTTGTCACCTACAACGCGACCTCTAGCGCGACGACCGCCAACGGGCGCATTCGCACGACGGACATAACCAACATTACCTGTGAGGCCGACGATACCAGCGGCAACACGATCACCTTTGCTTGTGCGCACCAGCCGCTGCTGGAAGCATTGCAGGACGTGGCGCGTATCGGCAACAGAGATTTTTATTTGGTGCGCACCGGGGCACAAGCCTGGCAGTTTCGCACTGACAACTATCTAGGTGACGACCGCAGCACGACCGTCACTTTTGCGCTCAACTACGGCAATATGTCCAACCCCGTGTTCCGGCGCAACCGCCTCAATGAAAAAACCGTTGCGATTGTCGGCGGGCAGGGGACAGACGACAGCCGCACGTTTGTCACGCGCACAGGCACCAACTATAACGCCACCTATCGCAGCGCCGAGACGTTTTATCCAGCCTCGCAATACAGCGGTACCGCGGGCCTGTATGCGGCGGGCGATGTGCGCTTGGACGAACTGCGCGCCAAAGACGACCTGACGTGGGACGTAATCCAGACGCCGGGCAGTTTGTACGGGGTGCATTATTTCTTGGGCGATTTGGTGACGGGTTATTACCAGGGTGTGACCGCCACGAAGCAGATCACCGCGGTCAACGTGACTTTTGCGCCGGGCAGCGAAAAGGCGGAGACGATTAGCATAGAGACGGGCACAGTATGAACTATCTAGATGAGATCATGCGCCAGCTGGATGACTTGCGGCGGCAGGTGGCGGCATTGCAGCGTATAGAGGCGCTGACCGATGCCACCTATGTAAAACTAGCCGGGCGCAGCGGCGGCCAGCGTGTGTCAGGCATCGCCTCGACGGGCTACGCGCTAGAGGTATACAGAGACCTAGCCGCGGCGTCTACCAACTCGGCTGTCTTTGCGGTCACACAGGACAACGCTAGCGACGACCAAGACGCTCTACGCGTGCAGCAGGACGGCACAGGCGACGTGGTGGAGTTGTTGGACGGGGCGACGGTGGTGCTGCGCGTGCTGGATGGCGGGCGGCTCGACGTGTACAACATCATCCGTGCGTTGACGGCCTCTGGGCTGCGACTGGAGGATGATGGCGGCAACCTAGCGATCTTCGTCGAGGACGGCGGCAACGTTGGCATCAACACCAACAACCCATCCGAACGCCTCCATATTTCAGAAGGTGCGTTTCGCATCTCTCGCGATAGCACATCAGGGCCAGGCTATTTTGAATTCGAGGAGACGCAGGGCGGCGGCAAGATTGGCAAGTTTGACATCAACGGCGGCGTCATGCGGTTTGGCGAGCGGTTTGTCAGCAATATTTTTGGCGTTGATCTGGCGAATCAGCGGGTGGGTATTACCGAAATGGCCCCATCCGGCAAACTGCATATTGACCAGGCCAGCACGACCGCAGCTATACCCGTGTTGATCCTGGATCAAGCCGATCTCTCTGAAGAATTTATCGAGTTCACTGCTACGGTCGGCGCGGGCAATCCTATCGACACTGCGGCTGTCGGCACTTATTACGGCAAGGTGCGCGTCAACGTAACGGGTGTCGGCTACAAGTACCTAGCTTTGTATAATACGTGATCGGAGTAACGCATGGCCTTTCCGAAAGAAGCAGTTAGGATTCCCGTCGCCGTTTCGGATATTTCTATTCAACTTTACTCACCCGACCCGACAGGCAACGAAAGCCCGCACGCTGAATATTCGGTGCAGGTGCGCTACTCGGACAACAGCGTGCGCGTGGTGGCCGGGGATTTAGTCCCCCATTTAAGCCAGGCGCAAATCAATGGGCTGCTGTCGTTTTTGGCAGATATGCGCGTCAAGGCCAACAATGAGATATTGCCGTAGCGGGAATAACAAAAGCCCCGCGATTTGCGGGGCTACACTCACGGTAGCGGCACCAGTGCGCCGAGCAGCGTCACCGCGCCGATCGCAAACACAATAGACAGTATCATCAACATGCAGCCGTCGCGCAACGGCTGTCCTGCGCGGGCGGGGTTGTACGTGTGGCCCGCCGCCTCTACCTCGGCCTTGACCTGTTCGTTGCTACGCTCCACCTGGCGCATAGCCGACGACAGCCACAGGATGAGCAGGACACCTACAATGAGGACGAAGGCGATCATGGCTGCACCTCCCCCCCACTGTCGCTGACCCCTCCTATACCCTCCTGCCAGGATACCCTTCTCACACCTGTACGAATAGCGCGGATGGCAGCGTCGCGGTCGGGGTAGCCACTATATACGTCACTGTTAAAATACAACTGCCCACCGTCACCACGCCGTACAATCTCAAGCGCGAGCAGGTATTCAACGGCCTCATTGCTTGGGGACTTGTGCTGTATCTGTCCCTTGCGCGGGGTGATCTTCGTCGGTAACGGCTGGCCCGACCTGTCGAACAACTGCGCGATAAAGTTCAGCGCGTCCACCCTGACCATATCCTCGGTTGGCGGCACAGCCGGAACAAAGCGCGGCGTATCGGGCAACTGCAACGCCCCAGGCTCCGTGTAGGGGATCTGTAGCGGGTCAACGACACTGACACGCGGCGCGGTCTGGGCGTAGTATTGCAGCCGGTACATCTCGCGCATGGTGCGTTGGTTCTGCCCGTTGATCGCAACCTCTTTGATTGTGCCGGTTAGCGCGAGAATGACCACGCAGCCGAACACCAGGAAGAAGGCGACTCCACTGACTACTGCCACCGTTGCGCTGCCACTGTCTGCCCACATGCCCACTATCACGAACAGCGTCACCAACACGTCGGCACTAATCGCAAACTTAGCTAGTGCGTCGTGCTGTGCCTGAGCGACTTGCGCCGCCTCGGTCGTTTGCTTATACTCCATATGTGATTAGCCCTCCGTCGGCTAATTGCCAGGTGCGGGGTAGTTGACGCTACGCCCGCACCGCCTAGTTGGTTACTCTCTATCTAGCCAAGCAAGCGCGGTAGTCATGCGCTTGTACCAATCGTCAGTGCTATTGAGACTCTCGGACGATATGAGGCTGCGTCGTATGGTATCCATTATTTCATCCGGCATATCTCGCTCGGCTTCCAGTTCGCCAATTCGCTCAATCTGGTCGGCGATATATCTAGCGCAACTGGCGTTTGCTTCTGTTGCCTCCTGGAGTGTTCGCTCGAGTTTGTTAACCAGTTCGACAAATCGTTCAATGCGCTGGTACTGGTTAGCTAATGCCGCCTCGTAGTCAACGCGCATCTTTACGAGCAGTTGGCTAATCACATGGCGCACGTACATGCTACCGTCCAGTTCGTCTGTTGCCTCTGACGCCTCGCTACTTATCTTCTCGTCACTCCACAATAGTTCACTCATCTCCCCCTCCTTACGCTAACTGTGTGCGCAAAATCTCTACCTGTTTCTGGCACCACATTTCGGCGTCGCGCATGTGGTAGAAATGGTTTTTGTTGACTGGATACCCGTCAACCAAAATCTGACAACGCCAGCGCGCCCCGAACGCGGTAATGGTATACGTGACCTTATGGTTAGCCATTGCGCCCCCCTTGCTGCGCGTCTAGCCAGGACAAGGCGGCGAGAATACGCTTTTTGTTTATGCCCGACTGGTCAACAATCAGCAACGCCCCGCGCAACGTCTCGCGCACGTCTGGCGGGATGGCAGGGGCGCGATGGTTCCAAATCTCAGCCGCAAGCTCATACGTGGGCATCATCGGCGTACCGCACGCGCAATCTTCATTGGCACAATTGATACCGTACAGGCCATCGCTCGAAAATACAGTGGCTGCACCGTCACAAAACGGGCATGGCAGTAGTGTGTCACTCATGGCAATCCTCCCAGGGCGGAACGATGGGGCCGTACCATTGGCCCTGCATATCTTTTGCGCCAAGCCAGCCATCGCACCATGACGGCCAAATTTGGATGTTGGCATCGTTGCGCGGCACAGTAATGTTGACAAGCCCTTTTTCGGCGTAAGCACCAATGACTGTGCCACTCCACCAGTACCACCCATCCACCGTCGGCGGCTCAGTCTCGCCGTTCCGGTGCGCGTAGGGCGGCTGCGACTCGACCAGGCGACAGAGGCGGATATTGGCGGGTAGTGGGCAATGATGAAAATTCCCGTCATCTTCTCCCACAATAACGCTTTCGTCGTCAGCGTTCCATCTGACAAACTGCTTTGGTCTGCCTATGAGTCCCGTATCGTGTGTCAGTATGAAATTCGCGGAGACTGGCTGCCAGGTCTGCGCGAGTTGCGTCTCCAGTTCGGCAATGCGATTGTGCATCG
>ERZ869907.53-NODE-53-length-43234-cov-10.409991_pt1 | contig 43234 bp, 50 predicted proteins | sample MGYA00579309_ERZ869907 | MGnify/ENA primary metagenome ERZ869907 (study PRJEB32216, sample SAMN09231814) | wastewater metagenome | place: USA: Maryland | collected 2016-07-30 | study: EMG produced TPA metagenomics assembly of the PRJNA472060 data set (Reclaimed... | reverse complement strand
CGATTGGCTGAAAAGTACGCTTCTCCAAAGTTAAAGAAAGATCTTTCAGAATTAGGCTGGGGAAATAACCCAGAAGTAATCAGAATGTTTTCTAAAATTGAACAAGATCTGATGGCAAACGACACTCTCGTAAATGGATCTCCGAGCGGAACACGCTCTGGACCTAAAAACGATGAAGACGTTTTCTATCCAAAAAAATAAATAGGAGTAATTTAAAATGACTGTAAGAAATTCACGATATCCCACACTGTTAGACATTGCGAAAATGCTAGACCCCGATGGAAAACCAGCGCGCCTCATCAACATGTTGACTCAAGTCAACCCTATGTTTGATGACATGCCTTTTTTCGAAGGGAACTTAGAGACTGGCCATAGAGCTACTCTCGTTACTAGCCTTCCTGCGCCTGCATATCGCGCTATGAACGAAGGTGTTTTGAACACTAAAGGAACAACTGATCAAGTTGATTTCGGCTGTGCTCTCTTGAACGACTTCTCTTCAATTGACGTTGAGCTTGCAAACCTCGGCGGAAATTCAGGAATGGCTCGTTTGAACAACGCGCAACTTCACTTGGAAGGTATGGCTCAAAAAGCTGCAAGTACTTTCTTCTACGGAAACTCTCGCACTTCTCCAAAAGAATTCACTGGTATGGCGTACTACTACTCAGACGCTGCTGCTGAAAGCGGAGAAAACATGATCGATGCTGGCGGAGCTGGTTCTGATAACTCAAGCATCTATCTCGTTGGTTGGGGAATGGACAAGGTTTTCGGAATCTATCCTAAAGGCAGCCAAGTAGGATTGCAGCACAAAGACCATGGCATTCAAATTGAACAGAACGCTGGCGGCGTAACAGGCGCTCAGCTTTCTGTATTCAAAGATGAATGGATTTGGAGACACGGCTTAGTAGTTGCTGACTGGCGTTTCGCTGCTCGCGCTCACTCAATCGACATCTCTAACTTAACTGGTGGAGGCGCTGCCGATATCATTAACTTGATGAGCAAACTCTGGCACCGCATTCATAACATCAACGTTTGTAAGCCTGTTTACTACATGAACAGAACAATCTTCCAATTCCTTGATGAGCAACGTTATGACGGCGTTAAAGCTGGCGGCGGAATCACTTACGAAAATGTGGATGGAAAAGCAATCCCATTCTTCCGTGGTATTCCCATCAAGATCACAGATGCACTTCTCGAAACAGAAGCAAACATCTAAGAAGAAATAAAGAAAGAATAGGAGAATACAATATGTATTTAGATAAAGAATTACAACTTAGCGCATCTCAAGCAGTGACCGCTGATGCACTTTCTACAGACGTTCTTGACCTCGCAGTAGCGGGTCGCGCCCTTGGAAATGGCGAACCTTTAGCGATTCTTTTGAACGTTGAAGTTGCTGCTGATTTTACCACTGGCGATGAAACTTATGAATTTAAGATTCAAACGGATGATGCTAGTAACTTCCCTTCTGCGACAGATGTAGCTGCTTATACTAAAACAGCGGCTCAACTTGCTGCGGGAACAAACCACATTCTTCCTTTGCCAGCGGGAATCTCTCTTGAGCGTTACCTTGCTCTTTACTTCAACGTTGGAGGAACTTCTCCTTCAGTAACAGTAAGCGCATGGTTAATTCGTCAAGCCGATGCTGAGAAGTACAAAGCTTACGCTAACGCTTCTCGTATTACTGGTTAATAGAAGGATAAAGGAGAGGAATAGATATGAAAGTTAAAGCAATCAGAAAAGGATTCTACGGAGAACACTTTAAAGAAGTAGGAGCTGAATTCGAACTTGATAAAGCAGAAGACATGTCCTGTCTTTGGATGAAGCCTTTAGATGCAGAAGCAAAAAAAGCGTACGATAAAAAGAAAGCTGAATTCGATTCGCTTAATATGCCTGCAGATCAAAGAGCATCATTCTTAAGAAAGTCTCAGGGTTCTGAAGGTATTAAGTCTATGGGCGAGATCGTTCGCAATGGACCTAACGCTGAAAAGAAAAAATCAGGCAAAAAAGTAATCAAGGAAGAAGTTACTAGCTCTGAACCTTCAAAGGATTCTGAAGAACCTTTAATCTAAAAAGATCGCATGGAGCCCTTCTTAAGGGAGGGCTCCTCTATTTATGGAGGACTTATGAAAAAACTTCTTTTATCCTTTTTGCTATTAACTTCTTTAAGTTTTGCATCTAAGGATGGACCTGCAAAAGCAACTAAAATTCTTGATGCAGCAACAACGACTGCAACCGGAGACGTATTCCAACCTTGGGGGCCACAAAGAACTTTCTTTGCTTATGGCAGCACCTCAGCGGGTTCGGGCGCAAGTGTTATCGCTATTCAAGTTTCTAACGACTGCACAAACTACATTGAGATGGGAACTATCTCTTTGACTCTTGGAACCTCAACTGTAAGCGATGGCTTTGCAAGTGATGCTTCATGGAAGTGCATCAGAGCTAAAGTGAATTCTATCTCAGGAACGAACGCTGCAGTAACCGTGTGGATGGCAAATTGACATGGTTTTTTCTGATCTTCATATATGGAACTTGGCGCTTTCGTTCTTAGCAATTGGCAAAGAAGTAGCCTCGACTACAGAAAGAAGCCCAGAAGCTGAATGTTTAAAAAGGCTCTATGATACTTCGATTCTCACAACTCTAAGCGATGGCGACTGGCCTTTTGCAAGAAGGTTTAAAAGCCTTGCTTTACTTCAAGAAGATCCTACTTCTGAATGGGCTTATTCTTTTCGTCTTCCTATTGATTGTTTGAATGTTAAGAGAATTATCACAGGAGTTAAAAGCGACACTCTTTCTGGAAGAGTTCCTTTTATTCAAGGATCAGATTCTGCCGGAAACTTACTGTATTGTGACATTTTAAATAGTGACGGCGAATGCGAGATTGAATACACCGCTGCAATAACCGACACGAAATACTTTTCTCCTACTTTTGTTTTGGCTTCTGCTTTTAAGTTGGCAGCTCTAGCGGCTCCAAGATTAACAGGCGGAGATGCAAACAAGCTCGGAGCAAATGCTGAAGTTAAATATCAAAGACATATCGATATGTCTAAAGCTCAAGCTTACAACGCTGAACAAACAGGCATTCCCGCAGATCCTGAATCTATTAGGGAGAGAAATAGATGACCTTACTGATACAGAAAAGTTTTTCAGGCGGAGAGATTACTGATGACCTCTACGCAAGATCAGACCTTTCTCGTTATTCGATTTCAGCAAAAACCATTCGAAATGCTTTTGTTACAAAGCATGGAACAGCTTCAAACAGATCAGGGCTACAAATGATTTGCGAGCTTTATTACGCTGCAAAAGAAGCAAAGCTTGTTCCTTTCGAATTCAACACTGAGCAAAGTTATATGCTTGAATTCGGCGATGCCTACATGCGCGTTGTTAAGAACGGAGAACTTCTCACTGACTTAACTAAAAACATTTCTGCGATTACTCAAAACAATCCAGGAACTTTCACTAGCGTTGCACATACCCTTTCTAACGATGACCGAATTACCGTCTCTGGCGTTGGAGGCATGGTTAAATTAAACGAAAGACAATTCATTGTTGCCAACGTTACGGCTGATACTTTTACTCTGAAATATATGAACGGCAACGCTGTAGATACTACAGCTTTCCCTGCATACACTTCAGGAGGAACCGTCTCAAGAAGCTATAAAATAGCTAGTCCTTTTTTAGAGGCAGATCTTCCTTCTGTAAAATATGTTCAATCTGCAGACGTAGTAAACTTTGTTAACCCAAGTTACGCACCTCGCGAATTAAGAAGAACTGGCGACACAAGCTGGGCTATGAGTTCAAAAACTTTTACTCCTGCAATATTAGCTCCTACAGGGCTCACAACAACTCCGCACGTAGCGGGAACTGTTGAATGGGTTGTAACTTCAATTGATGCAAATACCTTTGAAGAAAGTCTAGCATCAGCAACGGTCAATCATAATACCGAACCGACATCGGGATCTCCTGTAGTTGTTTCATGGACTGCTGCAACTGGCGCAGGACAGTATAATGTTTACAGAAAAAAAGATGGAATCTTTGGGCTTGTTGGAATAGCAGGAGGCACTTCTTTCTCAGATGTTGGAACAGCTCCTGATACAACAGATACTCCTCCCAATTCAAGAAATCCTTTCAACGCTGCAAACTTATACCCATCAACCGTAATGTATTATCAGCAACGTCTGATGTACGGAAACTCGAACACTTATCCTGAAAGAGTTTGGGGTTCGAAGTCTGGTTTATTTAATAACTTCACAGTGAGCGCTCCGATTCAAGATGACGATGCGATCACTTTTGATATGAGTGGACGTCAAGTAAACTCCATTAAGCATCTCTTAGATCTTGGAACGCTTGTCATTATGACAACGGGCGGAGAACACAAAGCGCTTGGAGATCAGGCGGGAATCTTACGCCCAGGAGAATACAACACAAAACAAGATTCATACAATGGATCAGAAGATCTTCTGCCTGTTGTTATTGACAACACAGCTCTTTACTTAGAAAAGGGCGGTTCTGCAATTAAGGATATTGGCTATAACTCTGAGGTAAACGGATATGACGGCGAAGATTTAACTTTGTTTTCTAGCCATTTATTTGAAGGACACACGATTGTTTCTTGGGCTTTTCAGAAAAAACCAAACTGCATCTTGTGGGCAGTAAGAGACGATGGCGTTCTTTTAGGGCTTACTTACATCAAGAAGCAACAACTTTTAGCTTGGCATCGTCACGACTTTGAAGACACCGCAATTGAAGAAGTTGCAGTTGTTAGAGAAGACAATGAAGACGCTCTTTACTTAATCACTAACAGAACAGTTGAGGGATACACTCGCCGTTACATGGAAAGACTCTCTAGTAGATTCTTTACTGATATTCAGGATCTGCCGATTCTTGATTCCTTTAAAACTTTTGATGGGCGTAACACCGACGACTCTCATACTATGACAGTCTCTGGCGGAACAACTTGGGGACACGGCGAGAGATTAACTCTTACTTCAAGCGTTTCTTATTTCAACGTAAGTGAAGACGTAGGAAACCAAGTGATTCTAACTGGCGCTGATGGCACAATCATAAGACTTGAAATTTTAGATGATATTGCAAACAGCCCCACAGAAGTTACTGTTCGCCCTGATGCTACTATTCCAGTTGCAATGCGTTCAGCGCTTTCAACGTGGTCTCTGGCTAAGAAAACATTTAAAGGACTTTGGCATCTCGAGGGCTACATGGTCTCTGCTTTTGGAGACGGCCTTGTTGTGGCAAGTCCTAACAATTCGGAATACGTACAATACACTGTTGCAAATGGGCAGGTTACTTTTGATGAAGCCTATAGCTACGCGCACATTGGGCTTCCAATTACTTCAGATCTTGAAACTTTAGACTTCGAAAATCTAAGCGGAAAAGGCGAAAGCTTAGTTGATAAAAAAGTTAACGTTACTGGTGTGACTTTAAAAGTGAAAAACACTCGAGGAGTTTTTGCAGGATATGAAGCTCCTACAGGAACAAACCCACTCGAGTCTTTATATGAATTCAAAGTAAGAGATGCAGAAGGTTACAACGATCCTGTTGAAGCCAAAACTGCTGCGATTGACGTTAGTATTAATGGCCAGTGGACTCGAAGTGGAAAAGTTTTTGTGCGCCAAGTTGATCCTCTTCCGTGGACTATTGGATCAATCGCAGCTTCAGGTATCGTAGGAGGCAGAGGGGTTTAATATGGGAGCAACTGCTGCTGTTACAGCAATCAACATTGGCGGCGCTGCACTGGAAGCTGATTCCATTAATGCCCAAGCCAGCTACGCAAATAAAGTCATTGAATCAAATCAAAGGTTAAATGAATACAAAGCAGACTTTGCTGTTAAGCGAGGAAGAGCTGCTGCGAACAATTTCAGAAAACAAGTCAAGCAAACTAAAGCCTCTCAGCGTGTTGCTCTTGCTGCTCAAGGAGTTGATGTTAATACGGCTGATGCGATTGATATTCAACGCGAGACAGACGAGATGGGCGCAATGGATGCGCTTACAATTGAGAACAACGCTTGGCTTGAGGCTTTTGGATATAAGTTTGAAAATACTAATCTTGAAGCTCAAAAAGCTTTTAACAAGATAGGCGCTAAACAGCAGGCAACTGCGACTTTGATTAATGGCGGAATGAAATCACTGTCTACTGCAATCAAAGAAGTTCCAAGAAGCAAGAAAGATCCTAATCAATTAAGTCAGTCAGAAGCTGATCGAATTGAATTGTATTCGTCAAATCAAACTAAAAGGCGGGGCTATTAATGCCATCAGTAAAAAGATACAGTACTCCGCAAGTCGAGCAAGCAAGGCTTCCTGATGTTCAAACACAGAACACTTCAAATAACGCTGCTTTCGGACTTGATCAAAAAACCCAAGAAATAACTAACAACGCTAATGACATGGTTGTGAAGTTCAAAGCTCAAGCTGATCAATTAGCGGTTCTTGATGCCACAAATCAACTCGCTCAGGCTGAGAACGATATGCTTTATAATGAAAAAACTGGCGCTTTTACAAAGAAGGGTAAAGACGCTTTCGCTCTTCCTGATGAAGTAAATACAAACTTCAATAAAATCTCTGATGATATCGAAAGCAAGCTTTCAAACGAATCGCAGAAGGCTGCTTTCAGACAACAAAGAGAAAGTCGAAAAGTTGAAGTCGATGGGCAAATACAACGTCACGTATATGCAGAACGCAAGCAATACGATACTCAAGTAACTGAGAGCTTCAAAGCAAACGAAAGAAATGCTGCAGTTCAAAACTATTTAGATCCGAAAAGAGTTCAAAGCTCTATCGAAAGACAGCAAGCCGCTGATCTCGAGTTCGCAGATAGAAACGGACTTCCTGAAGAAGCAAAGCAACAACTCTTAGGTGAGTCAGTAAGTAAAACTCACGCAGCCGTTATTGATCGAATGCTGAACACTGGAATGGATCTAGTAGCAAAGAAATACTTTGATGAGCACAAAGATAAACTTAATGCTTCTGAGCTTGATGGATTAGAAAAACGCATTGAGGTTGGAAGTACAAACGCTGCTGCTCGAATTAAAGCAGATGAGATCTTTAAAAACTATTCAGGTTCTATGTCACAAGCCATGGAACAGGCCAAAAAGATTGAAGATACAGGCATTTACGATGCAACAGTTCAGAGATTAAAAGACGCTTTCAATCAAAAAAAGATTGAAAAGGATCAGTACGAAGAAAAGCTTTATAGCTCAATCTTTAATGACGTTGATAAAAATGGATTCATTAGCGATGCAACCGAGCAAAAACTTCATTACCTGCCTCCTGCTGAGATTAAATCAATTCGCGAGTACGCTAGAATCAAACAAACTGGGGGAGACATAGCTCCTAACGGAGATACTTATATTGACGCTAAGTTCCAAGCCGCAACTCCTGAACTTAGAGAGAAGTTCATGCAGACGAATCCTCAAACATGGAGATCCAAAGTTTCTAAAGAAGAGTTCAAAGAGCTTTTAAATCTTCAAATAGGATTAAAAAAATCAGACGTTAAAACAGTTCAGAACCTTGATGGAATTTATTCTGATCAAAGTACTGTCGATGGAATGCTTAAAGCAGCAGGCATCGACCCAGCTCCTAAAAAAGGCCAGCAAAAAGCAAACGAAAAGCTTGATATGTTTAAGAGATCTCTTGATGCAGAAGTTAAAAACTTGGCTGCACAAAAAAACAGAAAGCTTACAAATCAAGAGCTTCGAGGAATAACTGGGCAGTTACTTACTGAGGTTTATACTGACAAGATTTTTGGATTTAACGCACGCCCTAAGAAGAACTTTGAATTAACAAGCGGCGACAAGATTTTAGATATTAATTTCGATTCTATTCCTCAGAGTTATAGAGACCTTTACATTTCCGATTATAAGAGAAAAAATAATCGAGAACCTACTCGTGAAGAGATTAAGGGGACTTTTTTAAACTTCATGAGGAGTAAGTACAATGGACGGCGATAACACCGGATTAGATGAGTTCCAAAGTTTTTTAGATAACGATGCACCAAAGCCTGCTGATTCAATCAAGCAAGCTATGGTTTTAACGCAAGATACTCAGCCAGACCGACAGGCTCAAATCATTAATTTGTCAAAGTCTCTGAATCTTCCGCCAAGTGTTGTTGATTCTAACTTTGATGAGTTTCAAAAAAAGCACGCTGTTGAAAGTGTTCCTTATGATTCAATCGCTGAAGAAACACCAGGTTTTGGAGCGTGGCTTCAAGATCCAAACAATGCTGCTCTAGCTAAAGACGATCTTGAAGCCCTTGGATCTATCGAGAAAAAAGTTCGTCACGATAATTCTGTTGATAGTGTTTTTGACACGATCATGACAAACATGAATGAATCGATTCCAGGAATAACTAAACGATTCCTATACAGAACAGCTTCTCAGATTTCTAAAGTTCCGGCACTTGCTTACAACGCTTTCAGACAAGTTGAAAACGCACAGAGAGCAGCACTTGCCCTTGGAGGACTCGAGACAGAAGCTGGCGAATACGCTCCTGAGTCATGGGTTAAAAACAAAGCTAGTAATTATTGGAACGCAAAGCTTGCTGAAGAGCAGGCTAAAGTTCCTGAGCTTGGGCAAAGCGTTTTTGAAACTTACAAAAAAGATGGAGCTTCTGCTGCGTCTAAGATTTTATTAATGCAAGCCGCTGATAACGTTCCTCAGCAATTGGCACTTATTGCTACTGCGCTTTCTGGTTTTGGAACTGCAGGACTTGTTGGAATGGGTGTTACCTCTGCTGCTGATTCTTTAGAGCAAGGTTACAACTCTAAGGCTGGGCCTGAAGCTGCAACTTTTGGAGCTATAACAAAAGGTTCAATTGAAGCTGGCTTTGAGAGTTTAGGAACTCTTGGCTTTCTTCATCACTGGGAGAATGCAATTGCAAACTCTCTTGGGAAAAGCGCAAGCAAAGAAATCATTAAGGACTTCTTTAAAACGATTGCTTACTCTTTTATGGGAGAAGGCACTGAAGAGGGTCTAACAAGCGTTGCTCAAGATCTCACAGATTATTATACAGGTGTTAATCCTGATGCTCTAAAGGGAATCGGTCAAAGAGCTTTTGATAGCGCAATTGTTGGAGGCGTTATGGGCGGCCTCTTAACAGGACCGTCTGCAATTGCTAGCGGAACCGCGCGTTTCCAGAATCAACAAATACAAAACAAAGCCAATGTTGAATCGCAAGCTCCTAAGCAACAAGATGCAGCAGCTACTCAATCTCAAGAGGGAGAGATCAAAGCTCCCTCTCTTAAGACATACTCTCCTGATGTAAGTTACGCAGAACGCGCTCGAGACACTTATCTTCAAATCGGAGATGCAAGCGATAACAATAAACTCAAAGATCGCTCTCCGGAGAAGTTGAAGGAAGTCATCAAGGCTTCTCTTAATGGAACAGGAAAAGAAAATATCTATATTTCTCCTGAAGCAATCGATGCGAAGTTCGCTGATCCTGCTTTAAGAGATAAGTTCCTTCAGACTCTGAGCATTGCCAAACAATATGACGATGCGAAAGAAGCTGGCATCGCAATCAAAGTTCCTACTGAGGAATGGGTCTCTGCTCTTAAGGGAACTCCTGAATACAAATCATTAGCCGATGAGATTAAGTTCTCTGACTTAGCTGAGAGCGTGAGTGAAAACAAAGTAGCTCGCGAGAAACTCAAACAAGATACAAAACGAACCGCTGAAGAAGCGCAGAAAGACATGATCTCTCAAGGAGCTGAAGATGTTGCTAACCAAGTAGTTGCGCAGCTACAAGATACTCGAACTTATTCAAAGACTGGGCTTAACCGAGTTAAAGAACTCGTGCAGTCTCACTTCGCTACACGCGGAGAAATCCTTCAAAGAGATCCAAGAGAGATCTACAAAGAAGAAGGGTTCAACGTTAAACAGTTTGAAGATCTTCCTGCTGAGCTTAAGGGAGCTTTGGAGCAAAACGAAAACTATTACCCAGTTGAAAGAGCATCAGATGATGATTTGTGGGAAATAACTTTAGACTCAGAAAATTACGGAAATACAAGCGCAACGGCACAATGGCTTGGGCAGTATTATTCGCAACAACTATCAGCAGATGGGGATGAACAACGAGGAGAGGTTCTCGCAAACAAATACAAGTTCGATAGAGTGGTTGAAGTTCAAACAATTCAAGTTGACCCGTCTGTTCAAGGAAAAGGAATTGCTACAAAACTTCTTAAATCATTGTTGGCAGAGGCAAAAGCAAACGAAGCAGATGCTGTTATTTTAAACGCATCCCCAATGGGAGATGCGGGTTTAAACCTTAAAGAACTTGTTAGCTTCTACAAAAAGAACGGCTTCAAGGTAATAGATAAAACTAAATACAATCAAACCATGTTGTTTGATATGACATCTAAAAAAGCTACGGTTTATTTCCAAGAAGAATTAGCATCTAAGGTGCCATCGCAAAACACAGCTCCCGCCTTCTACTCAAAGTCAATTCAACTCGTAGAACAAAAGGTTGGAAACACTGCAACGCCTGAACAAATCAACGGCGTATTAAAAGAGATCAAGCCTGAAGAGCGCAAGTGGATGGGTATTGATGAGTTCTTGAAAGGCAAAACGAAAGTTTCTAAGCAAGAGCTTCTTGATCACTTGAAAGCTAATCAGCTTCAGATTGAGGAAGTTACCAAGGGAGCAGTTACGGATCTAGGTGACTTTCCTAAGCTAGCAGAACTCGATCAAGCAAATGCAGACTACGATCTTGCAATGAAAAAAGTGCAGGATATTAAAAACAGCATGGTAGATGACCTGCTGAAAACTGCCAAAAAAAGAAAGTGGCCTTATTCTAAAAGAGACATTCAACAAATTGTTTCTCAAATGTCCATGGGACGTGGGGAAGATTTGCCGAATAGAATGGACGCTTTTTTAAAGGATCGACAACTTGAAGGGGCTGTTGACGTTAAGCCTTTAGCTGAAGCGATTAATTCTCAACAAGAAGTTTTTTCTAAAAGATATCAATTAGGGATTGAATTTTCTAATTTCGAACAAACAAAACGAAGAGGATCTGATACTAAATTTTCCCAGTACACGCTTCCTGGCGGAGACAATTATAGGGAAGTACTGTTTAGGCTGCCAGATCGCGGCGTAGAGAAAATTGATAAAAAAGCAGCGCGTGAAATTGTTGAGGCTTATCGAAAGTCTTCTGTTGATGGTGACATGAAAGCTCTTGAATGGGGAATGTCACAAGATGAAGCCAATGCTGCTATTGATGCAAAAGAATATGACAAATACCGATCATCCCACTTTAACGAGACTAACGTACTCGCACACACGCGACTTAATGACAGAGTAGATTCTGAAGGAAAGAAAATTCTCTTTATTGAGGAGATTCAATCTGACTGGCATCAGGCTGGGAGAAAGAGTGGTTATGTTGGCGATGTAGATGTAAAAGCTCAAATTGCTGAACTCGATACTCGAATGAAAGAGCTTGTAAAACAGTATGAGCCACTTAAGGGCGAGGAAAGAAAAGTTCTAACAAAGCAATATATTGAACTTCAAAATCAAAAAACTGCATTAGAGAATACAGATTATAAAGCAAGTCGCGCAGTCCCCGATGCTCCATTCCGCAAGACATGGCACGAGTTCGTTCTCAAGAGACTTATTAGAGAAGCCGCAGAGAAAGGCTACGATAAAATCGCGTGGACTACTGGCGAGCAGCAGGCTGATCGGTATGACCTTAGTAAGCAAATCGATGCTGTCGAATACGTTAAACACGATAATGGAACTTATAACTTATTTGCTCGCAAAGATGGTGATTATTTAATCAAGAAACGAGATGTTCAAGAAAATGATCTTGAAGGATTAATCGGAAAAGAGCTTGCTGCAAAAATAATTGCAAACGAAGGAAAGTCAGAATCTAAAAAATATTCTTTAGAAAAATCTGAATTTACTGGTTATTGGCACGTTGCTGAACAGGGTAGGGGTGATGAAGGTTATTTTAGCGACGGATACACAACTAAAAAAGAAGCTCAAAAAGTACTAACAGAACTTCAGCTAAATCAAGCAGACGGAAAAACACTTGAAGGCCTAGACCTCAAAGTAGGCGGCGAAGGCATGAAGGGCTTCTACGATAAGATACTCGTAGACTTTGCAAACAAGTTCGTTAAGAAGTACGGCGCTAAGGTTGAGAATACGAAGATTGGCGATAAGCAATTACAAATGGCTGCAGAAACAGTCCACTCCATAACTCTCACTCCTGAACTAAAACAAGCTGCTCTAAACGAGGGCTTTCCTTTGTTCCAAGCTGATCAAGATACTCGAATAGTTCGCGGCTTCTTTGATCGTGTAGGGAATCTCATCGGACTAACTAAACACAAGAACCTTTCAACGTTCCTGCATGAGTATGGGCATTCGCTGCTCTCTTCTGCACAGAACGATTACAATTATATTAAATCCCTTGGCGACACTTTAACCTCTAAGCAAGAGCAGTTCGTCACGGACATGGATACGTTGTTAAAACATCTTGGAGCTAATTCGTTTGATAACTTAAACCGAGATCAGCAAGAAGAATTTGCTCGTAGTTTTGAAGCATATTTGATGAAGGGCAAGGCTCCCACTAAAGGGCTTAAGAAAGCTTTTGCCACATTCAAATCTTGGATGCTTAAGATCTACGCTCAAGCAAAGAACCTTAAAGTAAACTTAACACCTGAACTCTCAGAAATCTTTGATCGCATGATCGCGGTTGAAGATGCAATCTTTGAGCAACAGCAAAAGTTCCCAGCTCTACTTCGAGAAAGTACTGGGGATATTCCTCAACCTTCTGAGGGCAAGATGGCTGATCTTATGAAGGACGCTAAAGACTACTCGCTCTCAAAAGTTAGCGAGCCAAGTCTCGAGTACGTTCTTAAGAAGCAAGAGAAGTTCTACAAAGAAGAACGCAAAGTAGTTAAACAAAAACTTCTTGAGGAACTAGACAAGAACCCTAATCAAAAAGCCTTGCTTGATATTATCAACGAAAAGACTTCGATTGAAAGTGCAAGCCTTAAGGATCGCGGAGATCTTCCATCTAAATACTTCTCTACTGATGGAACTCCTGCGTCTGTGCTCGCTGACATTTATGGCTATCACGATGAAGCTCTCTTTGTTGATTCCCTAAAGGAAGCTTACAGGCTTCGCACTGAAGGCGTTGAAGCTGAAGCCGATGCAGAGATGCAGCGTAGATATAAAGATGGTTTTACTGATCTTGAACAGAACGCGCTTGAAGTTATTCACAACGAATACAACAAAGAACGTTTACGTTTAGAGGCTGAATTCTTAGCTGAGAAAGCTGGCGGCGATAAGAAAGTCGCTGAGCAATTAATAAGGAGACTTCGTTCCGATGCAGAAATTAAAGCAGAAACGCAAAGAATCATCAGTCAAACCACAACGAAAGACATCAAGCCCTACATCTACGAAAGGGCAGAAATTAAGTCAGCTCGCGAAGCTGCTGAGTTTTATCGCAAAGGCGATTATGTTTCTGCGTTCGAAGCCAAAAGGAAAGAAATCTTAAATCACGAGCTGTTTAAAGCAGCTTATGAAGCGCAGAAGAACATTCAAAAAGCAGCGGGCTTGTTTAAGAAATTCTATAAGCCTGATGAAAAGCTAGCGAAGTCTAAAGATATGAACATAATCAACGCAGGAAGAGCTGTGCTAGTTCAGTACGGATTTGCTGCTACTGATAAAGCTGTTGAAGATTACTTGCAGCCTTTATCTACTTACGATCCTGCGGGCTATGAATCAGTTAAAGCAATCGTTGAGAGTATGACTTTGTTCCCTGGCTACTGGGCAGACATTAGCTATGGTCAATTCTCACAACTCAAAGAAGACGTTGAAGCTCTCTATTCTCTTGCTGCTGAAAGTAAGAACTTCGAAGTTAACAAAGAGAAGATGCAACTCGAAACAGTTGTTAACTCTTTTGTGGAACAAGCCGCTCTACATCCAGAACGCAATCAAGTGTTAGCGAAAGACGCTACACGTTTTGACAACTTCAACGCTAAGTTCCTATCGAAGCTTGCAAGCTTTACTCGCATCGAACACATGACAAAACTGTTCGACCTTGGAACTCGCGGAGTATGGACGAACTATTTCTGGGAGCCAATTAACCAAGCGTTTATTAAGTATCAGGCAGCTCGTAATGAAAACATCAAAGAGCTTTTTGATTTAACTAAAGAGTATAGAAAAAATCTTACTTGGGAAAAGATTGATGGAACCAAAGAGCTTGGATCGACAGGAGTCTTTAAAAACAAAGCTGTGTTGATTGCAGCTCTTAAACATATTGGAAACGAAAGTAACCTTAGAAAGCTTCTCGTTGGATATAATTGGGGCCAGCTTCAAGAGGATGGAACTTTAGACACAAGCCGTTGGGATGCCTTCATTAAACGAATGCAGGCTGAAGGCGTGCTTACAAAAGCAGACTACGATTACGTTCAGGGGATATGGGACTTACACGAGAAGATCAAACCTGAAGCTCAGAAGGTTCATAAAAAAGATACTGGCTACTACTTTGATGAGATCACAGCCAGAGAAATTCAAACTCCGTTCGGCACTTACAAGGGAGGATATGTTCCTCTTAAGTACGATAAGACTGCAAACAGAACTGTTCAAAGGAACTCTACTAAAGAATCAATTCTAACTGGCGACTTTGGTTTTGAAATGCCATCAACCTCCAAGGGGTTCACAAAGTCTCGTGTAGAATTCAACGCTCCCTTGTCTTTGGATCTGTCGCAAACCCTTCAGGACTTTGATGACGTTCTTAAATATATTCATTTAAGGCTTCCTGTTAAACAGGGAGTGCGTCTTCTTTATAACAAAGAGTTCTCGAACATGGTTGATAAGCTCAACCCTCAATTAATGGAGAATGCTCTCGAGCCTTTCTTGTTGAGAGCAGCCCAAAACAAAGTTGAGTTCAACGATCCAAGAGCAGATAAAGAATTCGCAGCAGCAGCTAGATTCCTTAAGTCATATTCAACAGCGAGCACTATGGCGTTGAACATAACTAACGCATTGCAAAACTACTCGTCTCTATTTCCTGCTCAAGTTCGAATTGATCCAAGCGCAGCGACTTCTCTTAACCAGACACGCCACGCCTTTGTTCAATACGTAACAAACAGAAAAGAAACACTAGACTTCATTGCTTCTAAGTCAGCCTATATGAATACCGAGATGACCGATGGAGCTGCAGAAGCTCAACGAGATCTCAGAGATATAGCGCTCAAGCCTGGGCTTGTAACAAGTACTACAGAGTTCTTGCAGGCAAACTCTTTTGCTTTGATGCAGATGACTCAGAAGCAAACGAGTTCAATCGTTTGGCTTGCTGCTTATAACGCTGCCATTGCCAAAGAGAATGCAACCGATGCAGAAGCGGTCGCGCACGCTGACTCAGTTGTTCGCACAACTCAAGGAGCGGGAAGAGCGATTGACGTTTCTAAATTCGAAACTGGATCTGCATGGTGGCGAGCTTTTACAATGTATTCAGGCTTCTTCTTGAATTTAGCGAACCTTAACGCTTCAGAGATGACTGTCGTTAAGAGAACTCTTGGAATGAGAGACGGCGCAAGTCGTTTGTTCTTTGTTTATAGCTTTGGCTTTATGCTTACTGCTGTTTCCGCAGACCTTTTAATGAAGGCTATAAACGGACGCGGCTTTGATGAAGACGATGACGAAAGTTACTTGGATGATTTCATCGGAACCTTTCTTGATTCTCAATACAGAATGGGCACAGCAATGCTCCCACTTGTCGGGCCAGCGCTTAATGCTGCGAAAAGTTATTTCAACGATAAGCCTTATGATGACAAGCTTTCCTTAAGTCCTGTTGTCAACACCTTAGAGAGTGCGGCGCATGGGCTTTATTCAGGTTACAAACTTTTGACAGACCCTGAAGATTTTAAAAAGAGAGACCTTAAAGACGGATTCACTTTGCTTGGGCTTGCAGCAAGTGCGGTTGCAGACAAAACAGTTCCACTCTCAGCGTTAAATAAACCCGCAGGATATTTATTAGATTATATGAACGGAGATGCAAACCCAGAAAATCCTGTAGACTTTACGAAAGGACTTATTAGAGGCCGCGAAGTTTCTAAATAATTGGAGGCAAGATGAAGAATTTTAGATCGCTATTAATACTACTGGTTCTTTTCTTTGGGGTTCATTTCTCAAATGCAACTATCTCAACAGAGACAAACAGAAACGATTACGTTGGAACTGGGGTTGTAGATGTCTATCAGTACAACTTTAAGATCTTCGATGAAGGCGATCTTTTAGTTACGACAAAAGATACTACAGGAACAGAATCAACTCTGGTTTTGAATGTAGATTATACTGTTGATGGCGCAGGCGATGATGCTGGCGGAGAGGTTACTCTTCTTGATGGTCCGCTTACTGCAGATTACGGCATCACAATAAGACGTGTTCTCGAAATTGAACAACCAACAGACATAAGAAACCAAGGAGCATTCTTCCCCTCTATTCACGAGGATGCATTCGACAGGCTCACAATGTTAGTACAGCAGTTGCAGGATCAGGTTAACAGATCGTTAAAGTTAGCTGAGACTGATTATCTTTCTTCTTTCTTTCTGCCTACTGAAGTTGATCGCGCAAACAGATACTTAGCTTTTGATGCTGATGGAAACCCGATTGCTGCAACTGAACTTGGAGATGGGCTTACTGTCTCCGCTTACATGGAAAGCTTCCTTGCTTCTACAAATGCTTCAAACGCAAGAATAGCTTTAGGGATTAACGGATCTAGCCAAGTCATTGCAACAGGAGACATTGCTGATCTGGGGATAACTACTGGAAAACTTGCAGGCTCTGCTGTTACTAACGCAAAGTTTAGAGATAGCGCAGGACTCAGCCTTGTTGGAAGAGCAACCAATAGCACTGGCGCAGTTGCAGATATTACTGCAGCAAACGATTACGAAGTTGTTCAAAGAATTGGATCAACCCTTGCGTTCGGTTCTTATAAATTAAAAGTTAGATCTGTTACCACAACAGATTCTCCTACAACCGCAGACGATGTTTTAAATCTAAGCGGCGCATCCTTTACAGTTACGATTCCAACAGCGGTTGGAAATACTGGAAAAGTTTTAACCCTTAATCATCAAGGATCTAATCTCAGTCAGATTTATACCCTGAATAGTACAAGTGGGCAGACTATTGGCGGCCTAGCTAGCGGAGTTTACAAGCTCGCAACAAACGGCGAGAAGCTTGAAATCTACAGTGACGGCACTAACTGGCTAATTAAAAATCATGACGCCAACACTGATTGGATTGATAGTGGCGAAGGGCTAGCAAGCTATTACACCTATACAATTTCATCAGGTAGCGCCACGCTTGGAGCTACTTACACAAACAATGGAAACACATACACTGTAGCAAAAACAGTAGCAGCAGGTCTTTCGGTAGTTATGCAAGGACCAGCGGCTCCAGCTGCTTCTGGAACTCTAACAAAGAGTGGTGGAACTGGTGATGCAACTTTAACTTTCTCGGCAGTAAGTGGAAGTGCTTACAGAATCGGTGGAACTACAACAGCACCAACTCTCTATGGAACTCCAACAGTAAACCAAATGATTTGGAGGAGAAGTGGAAAATTTGTTACAGTTAGGGCAAGGTTTCATCAAACTTCTGCAGGTGTAGTTGGTTCTGGAGATTATATTTGGCCTACTCCATTAAACATAACAATTGATACTACTTACTATTCTACTTTTACAGGTGGAACGGTTCAGGCGATTCAATCACAAACAGCTGCTTCAGGTGTTGCTCTTCAGCATTCTATAAGTGGTAGGGTAACAAATGAAAGTAGTCCCGCACAGGCGTTTGTTACTGATTGGGCTCCTTATACATCAACAAGTTATAGAGTGTATTTATTGTATGTAAACGGAGACAGTGCTTATCCAATTGGTTCTACATACGAAGCAGCAAACATAGCAATTTTATCTTACAACTGGGAAGTTACTTTCCCTGTGTCAGGATGGCAGCCGTAAATTATTTAAAGGGTATTAAATGAAAGGGAAAAACATGAAAACAATTTTTAAAAGTTTAATTTTAGTAACGCTACTTTGCTCTCCAATGTTGAGAGGCGCTGTTAGTGTTGTTGATACTGTCTCAGGAATAAATCTTGGAGGCGGCGGAGGCGGCGGAGCTGTTGATTCTGTAAATGGATTAACAGGAACCGTTGTTCTTGATACTGATGACATAGCAGAAGCAACCGCTCAATATTTCACAGAGTCTAGGGCTAAGTCTGCGTGCGTTTCTGACACTGCTTATGACGCTACTTCATGGAACTCTGTTGTAGATGTAGCAGCTTCTAAAAATGCAGTAAGAGATCAAATAGAAGTAATGCTTACAAGCATTTCAGGCAAAGCAAGCACGTCTCATACACATGCTGCAACTGATATTACAAGTGGTTCTCTTGCTCAGGCTCGAGGTGGATTAGGTGCAGATATATCTGCAGTCTCAGGCGTTCTCGTAAACACAGCGGGAACAATCTCTGGCGTAACTGCGGCTTCTGCAAACACCGCAAGTGCAATCGTTCAAAGAGATTCTTCTAAGAACTTTTTAGTTAATAACGTTGGAACTACAACAACAAGTACAACTGCATCAAACAACGGCACGCTTACTTTAACTGCGGCTAGTTCACGTAGACAACGTATTGGCGGAACGGCAACAAACTACAAGATAGATTTGCCAGACGCTACAACTCTCGGACAAAACGGATTTTCTTTCTACATCGATAACCGAGGAAGTACGGATATTACTGTAAGAGATGCGGGCGCAAACGTTCTTTTTACAGTGCCTACACTTTCAGCTTCAACCGTTATTGCTACATCAACAGCTTCTGCTAATGGCACTTGGGAAATTCAAACTGCTGTAGGGCAACCCGCATCAGATTCAGCAAGTGGTTATTTAAGTGCAGCAGATCATACAGCATATACAGCAACCGGAACTACAGTATCTGCAGCGACAAATGCGAACACTGCAAGTGCAATTGTAAAACGCACAGCAGATGGAAACGTTTGGGTGACAGGTGCTCAACAAAAAGCAACTTCTACTGCAACGGCAGCGGGAACAACTACTTTGACCGTTGCTGATTCTCCGATTCAAATTTGGACAGGCTCTACAACGCAAACAATCAAGATGCCTGCGGCCAATACTCTTGTTCAGATTGGTGCGACTTATCGCTTTATAAACAAATCGAGCGGCACACTTACAATTCAAGATAACTCTGCGGGCGCAATTACAACTGTTGCGGGTGGAAGTTCTGCTGATATTGTTGCAACAAATATTGGAAGTGCGGCGGGAACTTGGATTGCAAACGCTGCGGCTGCGGGATCTCCTTCTCTTACAAATACCTACGTTGGTTTTGGAGCTTCTGGTGTGTTGTCTGGATCTTCTAACTTTACTTGGGACGATACTTCTAACAAATCTTTAATCTTAAATGGAGTTGCAGGCACGGCTACTCCAAGACAGATTCAATTTCTTCATGACACCACATCAGGAACTACCAGCACAGATGGCGTGATAATGGGATTTAAAGGAACAACAAACGACTTTGAAATTAAACACCAAGAAGCAAACGGATTTAGTATTTCATACGGCAGCACTCTAATTTTTAATGCTCGTGGTGCTTATACGCAATTACTTGATTCAGGTAACACTGGAAGCGGCCTTCAAGTAAGCGCTGCAGGAGTAAAAATATTTGCTTCTGTTATAGCAAAACCCACATGTAACTCAACAAATAGAAGTTTTATTTATTTAACAGAAGGCGCTGCAGGAGTAGCAGACTCTTTAGAAATTTGTCGTAAAGACGCTGCAGACGTCTATGCATGGGTAACTTTGTATTAATAGCTATTGACGCTGCGCCCTTAGTCTCTTGATTCAGGGCGCATATATAATCATAGGAGTATTTATATGCTTCAAAGCGTTGTTGATTTTCTATCATCTATGACAGGAACCTTTGTTAAATTTATGATGTCTGCAGTCATTCCTCTTGTGGTGTGGCTTGTAGTTTTGCGAGATGACGTTAATAATCTTAAGAACGAAACAGCTTCTATTAAAATTGAGCAACGATATGCCAATGAAAAAATGTGGCAGCAGTTTGCGCGCAATGAAGAGTCTGTACGAATTGAACAGTCGAAGATTCAAAAGAACTTTGAAGAAATAATGAGAGCCATTGGAAGGCTAGAGGGAAAGGTTACTAATAAATGAGGAATGTTCTAAAGTCACTGTTACTTATCTTATCTATTCAGTCTCTGTTTGCGGGCTCAGCTTGTAAGTCTCCTATTAACGGAAACGTAGCGCCAGATTCTTTTTTACAAGAACTTATTACGTGGGCAAATCAAGCTCCTAATCAAGTCTTTGAATCAAATCCTAAATCTGATGTTTACTCTTTCAGTAAAGCAAAACTTGCGCCTAATGGATGGAAAAATTTAAAACATAGAAAAGCTGCAATGCTTGAAGTAATGAGAAATTTAGCAAGCTGGGAATCTAGCTACTCTTGGAAGGCTGGTATTGATACACAAAATGCTAGTAGTGCAAAAAACAAGTGCAACGAAGAGGCTGGAATATTTCAAACGAGCGCGAACATTATGGCGTTCGATAAGTCCCTAAAAGACTTGTTCGATAAAAGATGCCGTCAACAATACTCTGGAAATTCAGACTGTATAAAGTTTATTAAATGCTCAAAAGACCCTCATGCAGATCACACGTTTACAATAGAGGTGACGGCGCTTGGGCTTCGACAAACTATTAGACATTGGGGCCCTTTACTGAATAAGAACAAAGTATATAGGGGCCTGAGTGCGGCCTGTGTAAAGGAGTTTGAACAAAAACTTTTATGAATAAGCCAGCTAATTACTGGAACTTCAATACTATTAATGCTGTTGCACAACAATGTAAAAGTATAGCTGAGTTTAGAGAAAGATTTATGTCTGCTTACACAACGGCTCATCGTTTAAAAATAACTAAAGAAATTTTTTCTCACATGAAACCGCGCAAGTTGCCTATAAAAAAAGAGCCCATAGAAAAGCGTTTTTTTAGTAAAGTAAAAAAAACCAAGGAATGCTGGGATTGGATTGCGTGTAAAGATTCAGATGGGTATGGCGCCTTTTGGAAGAATGAAAAAAAAAGAGCTGTTCCTGCTCACAGAATGAGCTTAGAGCTTGCAGATATAAACATTCCTAAGGGTTTGGTTGTGGATCATATTTGTAAAAATAGAGGATGCGTAAACCCTAAGCACTTAAGATTAGTAACTCCGCGAGTTAACGCTTTAGAAAATACTAATTCTATTTGTGTTAAGTTTAGAAAAAAGGAATAGAAATTATGACGCTTAAGGATTTTATAAAAGCACTACAACGCGCACTCAATGCACAAGGCGAGAATCTCGAAGTTGATGGAGATGCAGGAGCTAAGACACAAAAGGCTCTTAGCAAATACGAGTTTGATGTTGTTTTGAAAAAAACAGAAACTCCCATCGAGCCACAACAGCCAGCTCCTACAGATAGAAAAACTCCGCCTTGGTATTTATTTGCTTTGCAATTCAAAGGCAAAAAGGAAACTGATAGAGACCTTTCAAATTACCTAGTTCCTAAATGGAAACTGTTCGGTATGGACTTAGGAACAATTGCTACAAGTTGGGCTGCATGGTGTGGCTTAGCAATGGCAGTTGCTCTTTCTGGCGTAGGTGTCGATTACGCTAAGAACGGAGCGCTCGCTAAAAACTGGAAAGATTACGGCGTAGAAATTAAATGGAAAACCGATGGCATTCCTCAAGGAGCTATCGTTCGAATTAACCACACAGGAAATTGTGCAGCTTCTTCGAGCAACCATGTAGCGCAAGCCAATGGAGATTGCTCAGTTAATGACTTACTTAAGCCAAGAGCTTCAATAGATTTATATGGCGGGAATCAAGGAAACTCTTGGAAAGTTTCAACCTTTCCAGTTGCACACGTTTGCGATGTTAGATGGCCCAAGGATGTAAAAGATTTTCCAAAGCCTGCGCCTATAACGAAATCAAAGAACTGTAGCTCTTCAGGATCGGGAGACTCAACTCAATGAGAAGCCATGTAGCTAGCGTTCCCAAAAAACTAGGTCAGTGGGTTGCTATTATCGTCACGCTTCTTTTGCTTTTGTCTCTTATTAAAAACTACTAGATCACTTCCAAGTTCTAAGTTCAGCTCTTAACTGTCTCTCAGCATCTATTCTTGCAACTGAATATTTAACTCTTACTTGTGATGGATAAATCTTGATTAACTCTCTGTGTTTTTTAACAGAAAAGACTCTCATTAAATGATAAGTGTCTGCACTGATTTCTTTATTCTCTTCGCAAACTTTATCGTCATATTCCTTGCACGATTTGAGGAACTCATACCATGCTTTTTTTAGCGCGATGTAATCAGGATCTTCTTTGAATCTTTCGATTAATCGATCGTGTACTTTCGCTATCGCTGTCGCCATAATATTTACATCAGATTACACGCTGATGTGCCGTGGGGTGAACTGAGCTGCCTCGAAGAAGGTTTGATTTTTCTCGGCATCTTCGAACCTAGTGTGTGGCCCTTAAAAAATAAAGAGCTAAAATACAAAGCCCTGCAATAGATATGACTTTGAACGTTAAATAATCGTGCTCACTCATCTTGAAGAAGCCTTTTAATTTCTACAATTTTTTTTGATAGGACGGTTATCGGAGACCAGTCTAATCGATTGTTCAATATTCTTACTTGCTCTTGAAGCGAAGCAAGATATTCCCATCCATCAGATAGTTGTTCGTCTGTTAAATGAACAGAACAAACCTCTCGAACGTACTCCGTTTGACAGTCATACCAGTCACGAGGATCTTTGACCGTTGTTAGTTTTAATTCTTTAACCATGTTAAAGCTCGCTTAAGATTTCTTCTGTAGTGACTTCTTCAAGAGGATAGCTTTCATCGTCTCCTGTATCGCCCACTACTTCTATGCTGCTAGAGGAACATTCAGGACACACAAGAACTTTCTCTCTGTCATACCACTGCCATTTGCAATCCTTGCAGAGATATTCCAGCGCGTACATTACTTGAAGCCTTCTTCAACCTTTAGAAAGAAGTACGATGTTTTTATCTTCAACGCCTTAGCAATTTTTTCCACTGTATTAATGTTGGGGACTTTTCTGTCACACTCAATAAAAGCAATTGTTGGCTGTGAGAGCTTAGCTTTTTTTGCAAGCTGCACCTGAGACATTCCTGCTCTTGCTCTTAAAACTTGTAGAGTTAATCCAATTTTCATATCACTTCTCCCTCTTCTGAACTTGGTTCTTGCTCAGATACTGGCTCTTCTTTTGATTCTATAAGACTTGTTAACCTGCTAGAGTTTGTTGCTGCAGGAGCTGACGGCTGGGCGAGGGAGAAGTCAGTGTCGTCATCTCCTGCTTTAATAACTTCTTCGAGGTCAGTGCTCATAGGAAGTCTTTTTGAAAGTCTTCTGATGGCGCTCTTCTTCCACATTTCTAATTCGAAAGAACCTTTCCAAGGGCCAGAGTCCTTTGATCTTGAGACATTTTTAATAGCCATGACCTGCTCTTTGGTTAGAATCTCAGAATATACAGCGCCGTCTTTGGTTTTAGCCAAAGCGTACACTGCCATAGGCTCACCTCTATCTGATAAAAAGTTTGGCTCATGGTTTAAATGTGGACCGTTCTCATCGATCCAATATTTAAAGATGTCGTATTGATGAACGACTTCAGCAGAGATTGATGCAAGCTCGCCTGAGTTCCTAATCTTTTTAAGAATACCCTTAGTCATTGGCATGAGCTGAGCCGTTGATCCAAAGGGAACGATTGCAGCTTCTTCTCCATCGGGGAGAAGCCCTTGCTGAGCGCACTTCATAACCGCTGAGAACAAAGAGTTCCGCTCGCAAAGAAGAATCTTTTCGTTGTTCCGAATTGAAGTAAGAAGAACCCTTGTGAACTTCTCTGGCGTAACGTGTGCGGGAAGGGCGGCCTTGAATTGATCCTTCATGTTATTGAGGCTCAGTGCAAAAGCTTCTACTGGGGCCAGTGCTTTATCTTTAGACATATTATTTTTCTTCCTTTTCTTTTTTCCAGAACACTCTGAAATCTCTATAGCCTTCTCTCGTGTATTGCATAACACACGGCTTGATCATGCTTGCTGATATGGAGAAGTCTTCTGCTTTGCATTTCTCGGCGTTACCTATGAGGGTTAAGATCTCAGCTTTCGCTGCATCCTTCTCGGCCTTAGCTTTCTTCTCAGCCAACGAGGCTTCTTTGTATACTTTAGCTAAGCGTCTTACGTCATCGTTCGGTTCTATGATCTTCCCTTGTTCTGCATATCCGTAGAGCTTTGATATGATCTCAGCGTCTTTAGCAAAGTTTGGCTGAGGAGGCATGTTACGCTCTTGGCTCATCCAGAAGTGTTCAATCTTTGCTTTGATCTTAGCGGCTACTTTGGCGTCTGGCGTGCGTGTAAGAAGCTTGACGTCGTTGCCTCCAATGAAAGCTGCAATGTACGCCAACGGCAACCCTGTAAGCATTAGCTGATGCTGAACCTGCAGCTCTATATGAGGAGGGGCTTCAACGTTTTTGTTCTCGTCTACGATCCAACCGTTTCTAAATTGCATCCCATCAACGTTCTTGATCTCAAGAATTGCCAAGTCCTTAATTACTTCTGCGTGAATTGCGCCCGCCTCCATAGAGGGCTGATGAAAAGAGTCAACTACTGCAAAGTCAAAGCTAGAACCTATTCGAAGCTCTGTATCTTGAATGTATTCTTTCATGGGCCGAATTTTCCATTCTTTATCCTCTGCCACACCTTCTGCGATAGAAGTCTCTAGCCTCTTTCCCCACTTGGATCTTTGGTTTTCTTGGAAGTTAACAACTACATTTCCCTTAATGCGGTGCCAGAACTCGAACTCTGTTGCGTAGGGGGACAATCCAAAGAGAGCTGCAATATCCGTTGAGTTCACGTTCTTAGCTCTCAAAGCCAGCCATTCTGTTTCATCTTTCGGTATTATTTTTTCGATCATTACTTCTCCCTGTAAAACGTTTGATTGATTCCAAGATCATTGCATCCAAAGTTCTTGAACTCTTCGTTGCCCGATAGGTGACAATCGGGATTAGTTGCTTCTGTGGTTTTAACGCCTGCGCATGTCTCGCTTATATGCCAGACAATGGCTCCGTTTGGGGCTTCATCGTAACTGCCTGAGAGGCTGCATTCACTTGGGGCTGGCCTGTAGAACTTAATTGTTTTATCGCAACCAAGCGTGAGCTTCTGATCAAAGATAGAAACCCAGTGAGAGAAGCACTCGTCTTTGGATTTCTTGGAGCACGATAGAACAAGTAGGATTATGATTGCACGAGCCCTCATGCTTTAAGTCCCTTGACGGTATCTAGGGCAACGGTTGCAACAGCGACAGCCTGAAGCTTGTCTCCGTTTATAACGTGCTGAGAAAGTTCTTCTAGTAGGTTTAATAAATCAGGGCTTGCAGCAAAGAGCTTAGCCATGCGTTCTCTATAGTCTGCATGGACGTAAGCTTGAACCATAGGAACAAGGTGTCCCTGCTTATCGCTAACGACCCAAGAGCCGTCTGAAAGTCTTTCTGAGTATAGTTTGTATTCCATATTATAACTATAGTTTATAAATTATACAAAGACAATAGGCCTCAAGTGCCCGAATTACAAGCCTTTGATTAAACTTTAGTTAACGCTAATGAGTTAAACGCACCACACAACGCGAAATATTCCTTAGTATGTTGCATTTAATCCAACGAGCGAGGATGCTGGCTCCTTGTTAACTTGAGGGGAACGAGTTTAGAGGAGGGGTTTTGAGCGAAAAGGATTTGCAGAACGCTATTCAAGCTGCGTTCAATTATCAGAAAGCCGTGTTGTTCCGCAACAACTGCGGCTCACTTAAGAATAAATTCGGAGGCTGGGTTACGTATGGAATCGGCAATCCAGGGGGTTCTGATCTCATAGGTATTTCAGAAGTTCTTGTGACTGAAAAACACATAGGGCAAACACTCGGAGTCTTCACTGCGATAGAGTGTAAGTTCGGAAACAACAAAGCCAGCCCTGAGCAGATCGAGTTCATTAAAAAAATAAGAAAACTTGGAGGCATTGCTGCTGTTGCCTACACGCTCGAAGATGCCTTAGAAGTTCTTAGGGCAAAGCGCGGAGATGAAAGCTGCTCACTTCTATGACAAAAGATTTCGCAGGCCTTGTTAATTACCTAAGACCCAGACACAGAGAGCTTCTTCCAACCATACTTCCAGGAGGAAGGCTTGTTGGGGGCGAATACACTTGCGGATCTCTGTCTGGCGGTCAAGGAGATTCTTTTAAATTCAATATTGAAACAGGCAAGTGGTGCGACTTCGCAACCGGAGAAAAGGGCGGAGATATCATCTCTCTCTATGCAGCCGTTGAGAACATCACTAATCCCTTAGCTTTTGATGCCCTTGCTGAAAAGTATAGTTTTGGCGGAAGCTTCAGAAAGCCCATCGACAAGTTCGTTCCTGTGCCTGAGTACGTTGATCCTCCCGATTGGGGAAAGCCATCGGCCATCTACGAATACAAGAGCGCCCAAGATAAGCTCCTTTATTACATCGTTCGATATGACGATGGAGACTCAAAGAAGTTCTTTGTTCCTTGGAGTTACACTTCCAATAACGGCTGGGTTAAGAAGGCTTGGAGTAAGAGAACCCTTTTCGGTCTCGAGTTACTTCTCAAGAAACCTGACCTTCCTGTCATGATTGTTGAAGGCGAGAAGGCCTGCCTTGCTGCTAGGGTAATCTGTGGAAGATCCTACAACGTTCTAACTTGGCAGGGCGGAGCGAAGGCCGTAGACAAAACAGACTTCACAATACTTGCTGGGAAATCCGTAGTTCTCTGGCCTGATAGGGACCGTCACAAGGTAAAGACTTTAACTCAATCAAAGCAATTCGGCTTAGAGATTGGCGATGAGATACCTTACGCCTTCCAAGCGGGCACTCGTGCCATGTACGATATCGCTAAAGTTCTTGTTCCGATCTGTTCTGAAGTGAAGATTCTAAACGTCTTTGACGAGGTTGTGGACGGCTGGGACGCTGCCGACGCATTGGCTCTCGGATGGAAACAGGCTGATCTAATAAAATGGGCAAAGCCGCGTGTTGAGCTTCTATCGAAAGAAGGGCTTCCAAGTAACACACCTCAAGCTGGGAGAGTCCCAGTTCAGAAAGAAGCGCCAGCGCAGCCATCAAAGATCACTCTAGCAGTAATTGAAAGCTCCGTTCCTGCTGACTTTAGAAACTGGCAGGCGTGGAAATCAATCGGCATAAAGACCTCAGAGAACGGCTCGCCTTTTGTAAACATAAACAATGCAATCAAAGTATTCGAGTACTTCGAGGAGTTCAAAGACCTTGTTTGGTTCGATGAGTTTCATCAGAAGTTCTTTACTACTTGGAGATCAGAACAAACAAGAGAATGGACTGAGCATGAAGAGTTAGCTCTAACGCTTTTTATGCAGAAGCATCTTGAGATTGAGAAGATGTCTGTCAGCACCGTTAGAGACGCAATCCATTTATATGCCAAAAGGAACATCAAAAACGAACCAAAGGACTGGCTCACAAGCCTACAGTGGGACGAGGTTCGCCGCCTTGATACCTTTCTTATCGATGCCTTTGGCGTGAAAGACACTGAGTATAGCAGGCAAGCCTCAAAGAACTTTTGGATTTCCATGGTCGCTCGAATTATGCGCCCTGGCTGCAAGGTCGATCAAATGATGATTCTTGAAGGCGGGCAGGGAATGTTCAAATCCACGGCCCTAGATATCATCGGCGGCCCTTGGTATGGCGTTTGCGAAGGTGACATGGAAAGCAAAGACTTCATCGTTAACATGCAAGGCAAGCTCTTGATGGAGATGGCTGAGCTTGAGAGCTTTAATCGCAGTGACGTCAACACAATTAAACGCCTTCTCTCAACGAGGATTGACCGCGTTCGCCTTCCTTATGGCAGATACTCTCAAGATCTTCCGAGGCAGGGAATATTCGTTGGAACTACAAACAAGGAAGAATACCTTGGCGACTCAACAGGAGGGCGCAGATTCATCCCTCATGAGGTTAAGCGCGTAGACCTTGATTTCATTAAAAACTTTAGGTCTCAGTTCTTTGCTGAAGCCCTAGTGCGTTTTAAAATGAATGAATCTTGGTGGGAGCTTCCTGATGAAGCCTTTATGGAACAAGAAGCCAGAAGAGAGCATGACGAGTGGGAAGATGTTATTGCTGACTGGTTGATAGGAAAATCAAGAGTCACCTCTATTCAGATAGCTATAGGTGCGCTTGGATTAAAAGAAGCCAAGGACTTTGATCGTAGAATGCAACTCAGAATGTCTAACGTAATGCGCGTTGTTGGATGGAAAAAAGCCGTTCTTCGCGAAGATGGATTAAATCGTAAGTTCTGGGTCAAATCTTAATTGAGGGGGAGGACAGCCAAAGCGGAGAGGAATAGTTACTCCGGCTGTCCCCCAAAGACCGAAACCAATAACAACAAACAACCAAGTTTCATTGTGAAGTATTTTTGAGTTTTAGAAACAATTGCAATGTCAAAAATTTGCGCCTGAAGGTGTTCCTGATTTCTCCCCTCAAGCGCATCGATAACTAATAAAGTTATGAAGATCCTATTTTATTGAGCAAAAACAGAAAAAATCAACATTCGTTGCACCGTGTCTGCTTAGCTGCCATTTAAACGCATTTAAAGCCTGCTACCCTTCTTGCTACCCATCTATAACCGATCTGCTACTGATCTTTTTTTGTTAAAAAACCCAATAATATCACTGTTGTAACCGTTGCTACCGATGCTACCGATCTTTTAAGAACTCTTTGGTAAAGTAGATTAATATATAACGCAGTGTGTCGTGTAAATAATAGTGATTGTATAATGTTTCGAAAAGTACCGGTAGCACGGTAGCACGGTAGCAGCTATGAAATCATTGGGGATTTCCCGCTACCGACCTTTTTTGCTACCGATAGTTTTGGCTAAAAACATGAGTAGCAGCCTAAAATGCAGCTTTATTCTTCCTATTGGTTCAGTTAGACAAACAGTAGTTCGCAGCCAACGGATCTCCTTATACGTAGTTCGTGCTTCGTTGGCTGCGAACAATATTTATGCTCTAATTGCGAATTGTGACTCCATTAGAGAAATGCATCTACACTTTGAAGAGTACTGATACACCCATCGAGAGCTTGCGGTTATTTCGAATGCGAGGCCGTCCTCCTGAAGTTTTTCACACATGGTTGAGCGATTACCTCAAGCGATTGAACGAACAGTTTAAAAACGATCTTGAGCGCTTCGAGAACGAAGTCCTTGGCAATCTCCCTAAAGAGAGCTAATTCGTAATTGATGAGTTGCGATTCGCCTGAATGTAAAGTCTGCAATAAAACTAAAGCGAAAGAAGTTTCTATCAGCCCTGATCTTTTAGACTTTGCTTGCAGATACCTTGGAGCTGAACCTAACGAAGCGCAGATCGAACTCATGAAAGATATTCAAGAGAAGCTTAATAGGTTTAAGAAGTTTAGATGGCCAAGGGTTTTTGAGGGAGTAACAAACGTTGGATGGAACTCTTCTACTCCTGAAGACTGGCGAGCCTTCTGTGATCACACGTTTCTTCCTAACAAGAAGCTTCGAGTAACGGTTGAAGAGATAGAATAGTTGAACTAAGCAATACCTGTCTACGTAGCGTTAAGCTGTGTGATTGCGTGATCGTCAGAACGTAACCGGCTAAAGCTGGAATAAGTTAGTTAAATTCTAACATCATACTGGATAAACGCATCGACGGCGGATGGCCCCACTAGAACCGTCTGTAACAACCGAAAGAGGCTTTGCTAGAGTCGCGACTAGCCGTAGACAACTTCCTAATTAGCAATTAGACCTTTGCTATGGAAAACAACAACAACAAACCCAACCGATTCGATTATGTCGCTTATGATGAAACTGCTACAAATCTTCAAGCTGATTTCAAGTTTGCGTTCCAAGCAATTGAGAACCGTTTAGCAACGCTTGGCGCTACGAGACACACCTCGCTTGCTGCAACTAAACTCGAAGAAGCTTACATGTGGATTGGCAAAGCAATTCGTGACGATCAAATCAATCGTAATGGATCAGCTCCATTACAAGAAGCTAGAAATAACGGCTAAGGTTTTGAGCTGTGGTTGCGGGGATCGTTTCAATTATTTCTTTAATATTGTTTGTGCTGATGGTTTTATTTCTCGAAGGTGCAAATCCTAGATGGCGAAAGTAATGACCCGCCGACAACATTTAATCATAGATATATTAGCCGTGACGTTAATTTGTTGGGCTTGTTTGAAAGGGTAGAGAATATGATAAAAATTAAAAAATCAAAAACAGCAGATACAAGAACGTGTGACTTCGCAAATGTAACAATGGAAACCTTGTTAGATTCAAGTCTCCAACACATAGGAGATATTCAAAAAGCGATGGCCTTTTTTATATCGTGCTTAGTAGAGGCATCGGGCAAACATGACTACGATAAGTTAACTAAGATCAATTGGTTTCATACTGATTTTATAACTGGATTTAAATTAACAGGTTGGTGGGATAACCATAGAAAAATTCATAGACACCACCTAGAGCAAGCAGATGGAATTCCTAAAGATGTAAACTTATTGGATTTGCTTGAATACATATCAGATTGCGTGATGGCAGGAATGGCGCGCAGTGGAAGCGTTAGGGAGTTGGTTGTTACTCCTGAATTATTAGACCGAGCATTTAAAAACACGGTTGATCTTTTACTTAAACAAGTAGAGGTAGACGAATGAACCCCGAACAAAACGAATCGCAGCGTGAGTTTGAAAAAGCATATGAAAAGTTTAGGCACGAGCATATCAATGCATCGTTTATGCCTAAAGAAATGGCCTTAGCAATGTGGCAAGCGAGTGAGAAAAGATTGCTGGCGAGTAAAATTGTTGGGCCGAGTGATGAAGAAATAATTAAACTTGCTGGAATGGCCGATGATCCAATTTCAATACGCGCAGCTATTACTTGGTATCGAGACAACTTAAAGCTATTGCCCCTGACAATCGATAAAAGTGATATATCGCATAAACACGAAAAAAATGACATATCAAAAGTATGTATCGATAAAAGAGATATTCTTCGACATATCGAGAAACTTTTGCCTAGTGATGAACAAATAGAAATTGCATCTATAAAAGACTCTGCTTCTTTGAGGTACGACAACAAAGAAAAATACTGTACGAATAAGGATTTTGTAGAGGCTCGTTCAAGCGCGTTTACTCGAGGTGCTAATTATATCCGCGATTTCATCAGTAAAAGATTGGCGGGAATGTGATGTTTAATGCTGAAGATAAAAGACAAATAAGACATGTATTGAAAAAACTAGAAAACGCAATGCAAGAATTTCCAGAAGATTGTGGTGAATACATAGAAGATCAAATAAGTAATTTTGATTACGCGATTTCAAAGATTGAAGAGTTTTTAGACAAGCCCGCCCCAGACGGAAAGGACGGTTAGGGTGTTTAATGACGTAGTAAGAAAGTATTTCTTTAACGTGAATAACTCTCAATATATCTATGCTCAACCTTGTTATTGTGGCGGTGTTATTTGGACAGAGTTATTAGATCGACCAAGAAAAAAATCACAGATACTAAACTGCTATCACGATTGGCCAAAGGTTAAGGCAGGTTGGATTTATTTAGATGGGATAATCTTAGAATGAAAAGCGTTCGCGGAAGGATGGCGGTTTATGAGTGAAATAGAAAGATTAGATAATTTTCTTTTGGTATTAGAGTGGTGCGATAAAATATATGTTGGTTTAAACACGCAAGAAGACTGGCCAAATACTTCTTTGATTTTCTCAAATGCCCAAGAAGCTTTAGCAGTTAGAACACATTGGAAGTTGTGGATTGCGGGGTTAGTTGAATGAGCCCCACAAAAGACGGCTTAGACTTCGAGGCGATTGCAAAAGGAATTTATAAAACATGGCTTAAGAATGATTTTGACATTCGCATGTCAGATGAAACACCTATTGATTCTGCTCGTGAATCTTTAATTGATAAAATAAACCGAGCATTACAACAAGCTTATGCCGAGGGGTTGAAGAAGTCTGTTGTCGCGAAGGTGCCTAGTGCAATTGATATGTGGGCAAAAGCTATGTCCATTCAAAAAACAAATGTGAATCTAAATGGACCAATGGAAGATGTAAAAGTTTTTCATGCGTGGTTGATCGAACAAATAAAAGCAGTCGAACTGAAAATGCCGGTGAGAAGACATCTTGATGATTCTGTTCTTGCTAATAAATATGATTATTTTGGTAACGAAGGTTTCAACGATGCGTTAGATCAAATTGAACAAATGAATCCTGAATTGTTTGGGGATATTAAGAAATGATTTATCCAGAATTACATAAACAAATTGATGATTTAATTTGGAAGCATTTAGAGAGTACCGAACCTGCTATTAAACAACTTAAAAAAGAAAATCTAACTCTTAAGGCAGAATTACGTTGGATTGCTAATAATTTACAAAACCTTTTAAATTGGCCAAGAGATAAGCAGGAATTAGAGGTTATTCAGTTAAAGAAAAGGGCAAAAGACGTTCTCGAAAAGCCGCAAGCGTTGAACGATAAGGATGGCGTGTGATGAAAGAAGCATTTAAAACAATTCACGGCAATGAGTTTGCAACTCCTCAATGGTTGTTTGATGCATTAAATAAAGAATTTAATTTTGAATACGACCTAGCTTGTTCAATGGAAAACGCTAAGTGCAAAAAGTATTTAGCTTATCCCGAATTTGATAGTTTAGAGGTTGATTGGCATAAGCTTGGCGTTGGTTATTTGTGGCTTAACCCCCCATATTCCCCTTTAAAGTGTTGGATACAAAAAGCACAACAAGAATTTCTGAAAGGTGCAAAAATAGTTATGCTAGTTCCTGCTATAGTTTCTACTAGATATTTTTCTCAAGTAACGCCATCAGAAATTAGATTTATTCTTGGCCGAGTACCTTTTATTAAAGATGGCGTTGAAATGAAATCAAACACACACGACTCAATGATAGTTATTTACGATAAGCCATCAGTAACAAAAATATCTTATATTGAAAGAGAGTCTTTAAAATGACGACAAGCCTAGCGGATATTAGGGCGCGTGGTTAATTGACTTTTGCCGTAGAAGGTATAGCTTCGAATATGGATTGGAGAAAAATCACATGGCTAAAAAAGCAAAAAAACCCGCTGGCAAATCTAAAAAAGGAAAGTGTTAATGGGAGGCTCCGCTTTAATCGGCGGAGCTATTTAATCTATGAATGAATTCTTCGTACAATATCAAGGAACTCCAAAGTCAATTAAGTATCAGCACGTCTTCGTTGATCCTCAAGAAACAGGATCTGCGTGGTGCAAAACAAATATTAAAAACACAATGCTCTTTGGTTACTGCTCTATAGGCACTTGGGAGAACTGGCGCAAAGACGCTAAACAGTTTCCTGCTGCGTCATTAGGTTCTAACGTTGAGGGCTGGGCTGGCGAGAAATGGCTCAAGCCGAACTCGAAGCTTGCGCAAATATACACTGCAAGAATTATGAACCTGAGAGGACTCGTTGACGGCATTGATTTCGACAACGTTGAAATCTGCGAGCGTGAGCCTTCTATGAAGAAGTTCGTTAAGGACATGATCAGCTTTGCTAGAAAGCAGGGCTTCCTCATTTCCTTAAGAAGCTATCACTCAGGCGAGATTCCTTATTGCTACTTGGCTGAGCAAGTGAAGTCTCAGAACACGTTTAATCTCTACAAGCCAAAGGCAGCTATCTTTAATCTCGAGTACAAAACTGTTAGCGCTGACTCAAGATTCAGGACCGCCGTCACTAACTTGGCGCTCGATGGAAAAAAATGGAACTTACTATAAGATTATCCTGAAGGAGAATTTTATGGATCAAGCCAAAGTAGGAATCAAAGAAACACAAGAAATCGCGGAACTCGTAGTTGAAGTCGTTAAGGGCATTCAAGCTGCACGCAAAGATGGGAAATGGGATGCGTCTGATATCGCGTTCTTGCTTCCAGTATTCGGCAAGCTCGGACCTGCTCTCGAGAACTTCAGCCAAGTAGGCACTGAGATCAAAGATCTTGATGCAGAAGAGATCAAAAGTCTCGCTTCAACATTGCTTACAGGAATCGTTCTCGGAGACGGCAAGATCGCTGTTTACGTTGAAGAAGGTCTCGCAATCGTAGTTTCAATTTTCAAGATAATTAAAGCCCGCTGATAGTTATGGGCGTAAAGTGGAACCTTGAGTTAGTACAATCCGAGGCCCATAAGTATACAAAGCGAAACGACTTTTTTCTAAACGCTAATAAAGCGTATTCGTGGGCTTGGAGAAGAAAGCTACTTGATATTGTTTGCTCTCACATGACCCCTCAATACGCTCCCTTTTTTGAAAGGTTTTGGGAAAAGGTAGACAAGAATGGGCCTAACGGCTGTTGGATTTGGAAAGGTTGTAAGGTTTCATTCGGATATGGACGTCTTGGAAAAGGCAACAAGAACTATTTAACTCACAGGGTATCTTGGGAAATGACTAATGGGCCTATCCCGAAACAGCTTTGTGTCCTGCATAAATGTGACAACCCTCCATGTGTTAACCCTGAGCATTTATTCTTGGGAACGCAAACTGACAACATGGCCGATAGAGATAAAAAGGATCGCAAAAGAACGCTTAAAAACGAAGAGCATCCTAATTGTAAGTTATCCAGTGAGCTGATTAAGACTATAAGAAAGAGATATTCCAAAGATAATGTTAGCGGAAGAGCTTTAGCTAAAGAGTACGAAGTAGATTTTGGACATGTTTATAGAATTTTGAAAAACAAGAGTAGGAGATACACATAATGTGGGGAAGTATACTTGGATCAGTCGTTACCTTAGCGGGGAAAGTCTTAGATCAAATCATGGTTGCAAAGCTCATGGCTCACGTCAAAGAGATTGCAGACTTGGAAACAAAGCTCAACGCGGAATACGCCAAGCCGCTTGATCTACAAGACGATCTATTGATTCCCTACTTAGAGGGAAAGCTTGCTGTAGAATTGGATGCCTTCGATAGACAGTTAGCAGTAGGAGTGAAGGCGATTCAAAAATGAAGTACTTACTTTTATTTTTGTTCGCCTGCTCTTCTGCTCCTGAAGTCCTTGTACGCGGCGATTTAAAGGACTTAGTTCTAAAGCCTCGAACTGGTTATGAGGATTACCTTACGAACCAAACGTGCGCTGAGTACGACAAGAAAACGTACAAGTGTATCAAGTGGGACATCGTTAAGTTTCAATTATCAGACAGGCCTACAAGAGAAAGGCTTCGCGCCTTGAAGTTTCACTGCAATGTAAACGGAGAAAGATTTCGGATCTGCGAGAACTCTCGGGGATTGTGCCAGCAAACAATTGATAAAGGCGGAATCTTCTCTAAAGATAAAGTTGTGCTTACTAAATACATCTCAGGCCTTAAAGATTACCAATTCTTGATCGACTCAAAGACATGGTGCGCAGCCCAAGATTCCAAAGAGGGTCAAAGAATGTTCGGAGTTAAATCTAAAAAAATAAAGAATTAGTTTAAACTGTCGGGATGAAGAGACTTAAAACTCAATTCCTTGTTTGGCTAATGCAAAACGAAGTGTATTTGTTTCTATTGCGCTACATTTTACCGAATCTTAGGTTCCTTCAACCGCCAGGGCCCAGCTATTTCTACAAACAAAGAATCAGAGATAATATGCAGGCAGGCGATATCTTGCTTTCAAAGAGTAAGTTCGCACTGACAAACGTTCTCATTGGCGGAGACTTCTCTCATGGTGCCGTTGTTATCGGGCCTGATGAAATCGCTGAGATGACAGCAAACGACTTCGATGTTGTTGACGTTGATCACTTCTGCCACGGAACAACTAGGATTGCTTTGCTCAGGATCGTTGATCAAGAAAACGATTACGGAAAACAGGTTGCATTAAAAGCAATGAGCTTTGTTGGAGTTAGATATGACGCAAGCTTTAAACTTGGAGTAGAGGCTCTTTACTGTTCAGAACTTTGTTATCAGGCTGATTTCGAGCGAAGAATGCAGGCAGATCTTACGGACCTAGTAGATATGGGCCGCCCTTATATCTCTCCATCAGGACTCTACAAAGCCAAAGGACTTGAGCTTGTTTACGAGTGGAAAGACGATCCATGGTCATAGCCAGTTGCGTCTTGGAACATCACGGAACACCTGTAAAATGAAACCATGAAAAAACTATTATCCGTATTAAGCGTTCTCGTTTTAACAAGTGCTTGTGGAATGTTCGGCGGCGGTGACTCTGATAGTGGAAACTCTGGCGGCGGCTATCCTGATCCTTCTCGCGTATGTGTTCAAATCACTGTTGAAAACAAAGAACAGATCACTTCTGAATTCGGTCATTCTTGTAAGGTTGGGGACTGGCTCTCTAAAGGTGCGCCATCGTGCTCTAGCTCACAAGAGAAGTGCATGTCCAAAAAGTACTAAGCAAAAAACATTTCTCATATTGCTTAGCGCGTCTAGTAATTACTAATTAGATTGAGAGATAATAGGGCATCTAGTGACAGATCATGACGATGCCCTTCCGGCAATTTACGAAGAGAAAGTAGCAAGGCAATCAAGGGCCCTTCACACTGAAAGCATTCTTGCTCAAGATACTTTTCTTGAAGATCTTTGCGAGCACGTAGCCAATGGCGGCTCAGCCATAGACTTTTGCGAATACACTAAAGAGATTCGTTACTCTGCTTTTGTGAAGTGGGTTAACAAAGATCCTGAACGAAAAAAACTATACAATGAAGCTGAAGAAGCTCGCGTTGAGTGGTTCGTAAGAAAGATTATAGATGAACTTCAATCTGTTGGAATGTCTGACATTCGTGGCATCTATGGCCCTGATGGAACTCTCTTGCCTCCTTCAGACTGGCCATCAAGCATTACGAAAGCTATTGCGGGCGTTGAAACCGTAGAGCACTACGACAAGGATGGAAACGTTTTCGAACACACAAAGAAGGTAAAGCTTTGGGACAAGATCAAAGCAATTGAACTTCTTGGCGTTCAGTTTGGAATGTTTAATAGGGTTAAAAAGTTTGAGGGCAAAGTTACGCTAGAGCAGCTCATTGCTGGCTCGTATGAGGAGAAGAAATAATGGAAATGTTTGATAAAATACTCGGTGCTTTGCGAGTAAAAAACTTTGAAAAGGAAGCCGAAAAGGAAGTTGAAGATAAGGCTTCTGTTGGCTTTTCACGTAAGGGTATTGAGAGAAATATCCCTGTTAACGCAATCATTGTTCCTAAAGATGGGCTAGTTTGGAACCCGCTTCGTAGCTATCCAAGAAACCTAAGTTGTTTTTGTGGCAAAGAAAAGAAAGCAAAAAACTGCTGCTTGCCGAAAGCAAAGGCTGCCGTTCCTCCTCACGTTGCTGCAGAAATCAAATCATATATTGATGGCGTGAAAGCGAGACACGGCAAATGAAGTGTTGGATTAGAAACCTGATTACAAAAATCAAAAGCATATTTGTAAAAACACCAAAGATTCCTGACCGCTGTATCGGTTGCGAAGGCCCATTAAGCTGCAGGTTGTTTAAGAAATGAAACGATTCCTTTGTTTGGTTGGATGCCTTTGCATCCTGCCTTTTCTTTATCTATTGAGACTTGGAGATAAGTAGTGACTCCTGCAGAATCTCGAATCAGGGAATGGAGACATAACCCCTGTAAGTTTGTTTACGAGGAACTTGGAGCCACGCCTGACAAATGGCAAGAGCAACTCTTAAACGCATTCGGAGATCCTGATCCATCAAAGCAACGCATAGCGATGAAGGCTTGTGCGGGCCCTGGAAAAACAGCAGGCATGGCAATGTGTGCTCTTAACTTTATCTCTTGTCATGGAACTATTGGAGAGCATCCAAAGGGCGCGGCGGTTGCTGTTACTGAAGGAAACTTAAAAGATAACTTCTGGCCTGAGCTTTCTAAATGGCAGCAGAGATCTCGAACTGGATATTTAAAAGAAGCTTTCAGGTGGAACAAGGAGAGATTCTTTGCAGTAGATCATTCAGAAGATTGGTTTATCTCAGCAAGATCATGGCCTAAAACCGCATCGGCTGAAGATCAGGGAGCTACGCTTTCAGGTTGTCACTCTCAGTATGTTGCTTTCTTTATCGATGAATCGTCTGGTATTCCTTTAACGGTTCTTCGAGCAGCGGAACAAGCACTCTCAAACTGCACCTTTGGAAAGATCCTTCAGGCAGGAAACCCTTCGAACAGAGAAGGAATGCTTTACGCTGCTGTCACTAGACTCAGACAACTCTGGCATGTCATCACTATCACAGGAGATCCTCTTGACCCTCATCGCTCTCCTCGTATTGGATTGCAGTGGGCACAAGAACAGATCGACACTTGGGGAAGAGATAACCCTTGGGTCATGGCCTATATTCTTGGAGAGTTTCCTCCAAGCTCTATCAACTCTCTATTCGACATCGAAGAAGTAGAGAAGTCTGCGAAGCTCAACCTCTTGCCTCCTGATTATGAAGGAGCGCAGAAACGTCTAGGTATCGACTGCGCAAGGTTCGGAGACGATAGAACTGTCATATTCCCACGCCAAGGACTCAGGGCTCATATGTACGTCACAATGAGAAACGCTCGTTCAAATGAGATTGCTGCTCGAGCTATCGTTGCAAAAACTCGCTACGGAAGTGAAGCTGAATTCGTAGACGGCACTGGCGGTTATGGTTCAGGTGTTATCGATTCCATGATTCAAGCTGGCTATGCTCCTCATGAGATTCACTTTTCGTCTGCAGCAACCGAGGCTCAACGTTACCTAAACAAACGTGCAGAAATGTGGTTCAGAATGCGAGACTGGATGCGAAGAGGCGGGCAGATTCCAAACTCTCAAGAGTTAATCAAGGAACTTGTTTCTCCTACTTACACCTTTGTAAATGGAAAGTTTCAACTCGAGCCTAAAGAACAAATCAAAAAACGACTTGGATTTTCTCCTGACATTGCAGACGCGCTTGCTTTAACGTTTGCGCATCCTGAACTTCCTGCCTCTATGGAATCTCGTTTTCCAAGCATTAAAATGCATGGATCAAACGATGGCAGATTCGGAAGAGCAGCGAGTGAGTGGGAGCCAACGTTTGACTAACGCGCATCGGCTTGCGGTTTAATATCTCTATTACAAAATACTAAGTACATGGATAGTTCCTTCCAAAAGATTTCTGAAGGGATTGACGTGCAACCTCTTCTAAACAAGCTAAAAAGCTTTCCGCTTTTGTGGGGAGAAATAACAGCTAGGCAGCAAACGCCTGGCTCCGCTCATGCTCACACGAGAGCAATCTTTCTACGATGGGCAAAAGAACTCTCCATTCACGCAACCTTCAACGATTTAAAGGCTGTGAACTATCCTGCTTTAAAAGTATTGGAGGATGAAGCTGTTCCTCTTGTAGATAAAATATTCTTAGAGGTTGAGGGAATAGAACTCGGAAGGGTTCTTATCGTTGACCTATTACCGTTTGGAGTAATCCAAGCACATGCAGACGAGGGAGCTTATGCAGACAAGTTCGAGCGTTTCCATCTTTCCATGGCAAGTGACGAAGGCAACGAGTTCTTCGTTCAAACAACTCCTGAAGTAGGAGAGTTCGTTCACATGAAAGCTGGCCAGTTGTGGTGGTTCGATCACAAGAAAACTCACTGGCTCATCAATGACTCGGAGCATGCAAGAACTCACTTAATAGTAGATGTAGTTGCTCCAAAGTACAGAAGAGAAAGAGAAGCATGGGTTACGCAGTAGAGAAGTGGAAAGACATTTCAAAAGAAATCATGGCGCTCTCGAGTGAGCACTATGAAGAAATAGCTCATTATAAGGACATTCCCCTAGAGCCTGATGAGGAGCGCTATAATCAAATTGAAGAGGGCGGAATGCTTAGGGTTTTCACATTACGCAATATCGACAAAAAATTAATTGGATATGCTCTTTTTTTTGTCAATAAAAACCTTCATTATAAGAGTTCGAAGCAAGCTGTGCAGGACGTTATCTTTATTCGTAAAGAAAACAGAGGGCGCGGCGGGCGATTTATAGCGTGGTGCGATGAACAGTTAAAGGCTGAACAGGTTCAGGTTGTTTATCATCACGTTAAAACAAAACATGACTTTGGAGTTCTATTAGAACGACAGGGCTATGAATGCGTAGACAAGATCTACGGTAAAAGACTCGACAAGGAAGTGGGGTAATTTATGGGAGTATCAGCCGCTATTGTTGTCGCTGCTGCAGTTAGTGCAGGATCAGCCGCATATTCAAACAACGAAGCAAAAAGAAGCGCTAGGATTGCTGGCGATAAACAGAAGAACGCTCAAGATAAACTACTTGGAGAGCAAAAAGCTAAAGAAGATGAACTTGCAGCCGCTCAAGATAGAGCAAACGCTCGAGCTAGACAACGCGCGTTAGCAGCAGGTGCTCAAGGAAGAAGCGGAACAATTCTTACTTCTCCAACAGGCGTAGCGGGTAACTCGGACCCTGCAGCAAATAAAACTTTGATTGGATATTAATAGATGGGTGACTTAACAAACCAAGCTGAACGAGTTCGTTATGAGGCTTTGAGAACTCAACTTGCTCTTGAACGCGCAAGCTTTGAACCTCAATGGAGAGACGCTCTTGATTTAACCTCTCCTACGCGTGCTCGTTTCTGTTTGGGAGAAGGTAATCGCGGAGACAGAAGAAACCAAAAAATCTTAGACTCCCATGGCTCTATGGCTTCTCGCACATTAAGCGCAGGACTCATGAGCGGAGTTACTTCCCCTGCTCGCCCTTGGTTTAAATTAACTACTTCAGATCCTGACTTGGCTGAATTCAGTCGAGTTAAAAACTGGCTATCTGCAGTAAGTGATCGCATGAGAACTCTCATGTTGAAATCAAACCTGTATAATACTCTGCCCGCTGTCTACAAAGACCTTGGAGACGTTGGCACTGCGCCCTTTATTGTTGAAGAAGACTTTAGAACTGTCTTCAGAACACAAAGCTTTGCGCCAGGAAGCTACTACATTGCAAAAGATTATCGCGGGAAAGTTAACGTTTTCTTCCGCGAGTTTAGAATGACAGTCAGAAACGTTGTTCACATGTTCGCCGTTGATCGTATTACAAATAAGATCGATTGGAAAAACGTGAGTCCTACGGTTAAAAACCTTTGGGATCAACAACAGTACGAACAGTGGATTGATATCTGTCACGTCATTGAACCAAACGAATTCTATAACCCAGCACTCGCTGACAGGAACAACAAGTTCAAGAAGTTTAAATCTGTTTACTACGAAAGAGGAACAACTTCTGCAGCGAAGAACTACAGCAGCAGTATTGATCCAAACGTAATGCTTAGACGTGGGGGATATGATTATTTCCCAGTTCTTTGCCCGCGTTGGAGTGTAACAAATGAAGACGCTTACGCTACAGATTGCCCAGGCTTTACAGCTTTAGGAGATCTTAGACAGTTAATGTGGTCACAGAAGCGCAAAGCAGAAGCTATCGAGAAGAAGGTTCGCCCTCCTATGGTTGCGCCTACTAAGATGAAGACTCAAAGAGTTTCTATTCTTCCGAGTGACATTACTTATGTTGATACCGATGGCGGAAGTCTTCCTAGTTTTAGACCTGCGTTTAACGTGGTGTTTGATATTAGAGAATTGGCTGAAGACATTGCTCAAGTTAAACAAGCAATTTCTCGCGCTTATTATGAAGATCTTTTCTTTGCCATTACCGAACTTGATCGCAGACAAGTAACCGCTCGTGAGATTGATGAGCGCAGAGAGGAAAAACTCTTGGCGCTTGGGCCTGTTTACGAACAGCTCAACCAAGATCAAAACGATGACCTTATCGATATCGTTTATGCGCTTATGGAAAAACAAGGAGAGTTCGAAGGAAGCCTTAAGCCGCCTGAAGAACTAGAGGGTCAAGATCTTAAAGTCGAGTACGTTTCAATCATGGCGCAAGCTCAGAAGCTCATCGGTGTTTCAAGCATCGAAAGATTCTCTGGCTTTGTAGAAGGTATAGCGGGTTACGATCAATCCGTTCTTGATAAAATTAACAATGACGAACTTGTTGAAGTTTACGGAGATGCACTTAGCATCAACCCTAAAATTATTCGCTCTCAAGATGACGTTGATCAAATGAGACAGCAACGTGCTGAAGCTCAGCAACAAGCACAAAGAGCGCAGCAAGCACAACAGTCCGCAATGGCAGTAAAGAACTTGGCTCAAGCACCTATCGAAAATGATAATGCTTTAGGACAGATTCTTGACTTTGCACAAGCGGGAGCGGGGGCTCAAGTAGCATAATATGTACATCGAAGAATACGGACATTCTCTTGTTCATAATGCCTCAGACGAGGAACAAGTAGAAGACGCTTTAATTTCAGAAGAAGAAAACGGAGAAGCGCCTTTAGTTTCTAATGCTTCTGATGCAAAGCAGTTAAAAAAAGCAAAAGCAAAAGTTAGAAACAAAGAGAAAGAAGATCTAAATGACTTAGCTTTTATCTTAAGCACTCGCCAAGGAAGAAATTTTATTTGGCGTCTTATGAGAAGAGCTAAGGTTTTCGAGAGTACTTTCAATGGAGAGAGTGAAAGATTCTCAAACTTTTTAGAGGGTCAAAGAAATCTTGGCGTTGCGGTTTTCGCAGACGTTATGAAGATTAACCCTGAAGCATATTTGACCATGATTAAGGAACAAGGAGAAAGACAATGACCACACAACAAACCACAACAGAAACAAAAACAGTGACGCCGCCTCCTGCAGCAGCAAACAATACTGCTATTTTTAAAGAGGATAATCCTCCTGTAGTAGCGCCTGTCGTTGAGACAAAAGTAGAAACTAAAGTTGATGAAGTCGATCCGAAACAAAAAACGGAAACGAAAGTCGAAACAAAAACAGAAGAAAAAACAGCAGACTCCAAAGCTGATGATATCGTTTACGATCTCAAAGCGCCGGAGAATTCTCCATTAAAAGCCGATGACGTCGCGAGGATAGCCGCCGATGCGCGAGAGCTAGGACTCACAAGCGAACAAGCTCAGAAGCTTTTAGAGCGAGAAAGTGCTGCTGAAGTAAAAAGAAACGAAAGATCACAATTAGCTTTTGAAGAAGTTAAGCAGGGTTGGAAGGACGCTTCTATGAAAGACCCTGAAATCGGAGGAGACAAGCTTGCTGAAAATGCAGAACGTGCTCACCGATTGGCTGAAAAGTACGCTTCTCCAAAGTTAAAGAAAGATCTTTCAGAATTAG
>ERZ869907.52-NODE-52-length-43326-cov-12.258626_pt1 | contig 43326 bp, 51 predicted proteins | sample MGYA00579309_ERZ869907 | MGnify/ENA primary metagenome ERZ869907 (study PRJEB32216, sample SAMN09231814) | wastewater metagenome | place: USA: Maryland | collected 2016-07-30 | study: EMG produced TPA metagenomics assembly of the PRJNA472060 data set (Reclaimed... | reverse complement strand
ATTCTGTGTAATACGGATTGCCGTCGCCTTCGACGGACAGATCGGCCATGTATATCGGCCACTGTTTGCCAGAAAAACCTAACGTAATGGTAGCGCTGATCTCGCACGGCGGCCTGTCAATGTGAACTCGCAACACGTCGTCAGGCGCATAAATGCGAGCGTAAGAATACGTTGGATGAAGTCGCTTACCGGTTGCCTGCTCCATGTACGGATGCAGCTGCTCCAGCAGGCTGTCGAACGTAGCGGAGCCGTGAATAGATTCTGACAGCGGGCACTGCTGGTCTTTGCGCGTGTAACCTAATGCAACAAGATTGCGGAATTCTTGAACGTACTGTTTACAGTTTTCTTTATCAAGAAAATTCGGTAAATGAACGTAGCCGTTTTCATCAAACTGTTTCGCCGTGTCTGACATTGTTTTGCCTCTTTAAGCTACCGTGTGGTTTATCTTTTCAATGCTACCGGTTTCTTTATCGTAATAAAAAACACCGGCTACACAGTCGTCTTGACACGAAACCCAAAAAAGCGGAGCCGCTACCTCAAACACGTTTTCGTCTTGTTCTACCTGCGCAACGCGACCGGCATTAGGAATGGGTTCAGTTCTTTGAAACTTGACACCGGTGTCCTCATCGATTTCTATGCTGCAAACACGATAAACAAGTTCAGTTGGGCTAATAAGAGCTTTCATCAATAGAATTCCTCTACGATTACCAAACCGGCAGCGCCATTACCGGCGTTACTTGCGGAAGTATTAATGTTGTCGCCACCACCGCCGCCGCCATATAAGCCGCCCGGAATACCAGTTGCGTATGGGCCGCCAACACCATACCCCCATGCCGAATCGCCGCCACCAAGTGCAGGAGTTCCGGGGGAACCGCTTCCAGAAATGATACTGGAAGCGTTGTCGTTAGCGTAGCCGTAACCGCCTGCACCAGCTGCGCCGTTCTGCGCTGGGCCAAATGCGTTGCCGCCTTGCGCGCCGCCTGTTGCAGTGATCATGCCACCAAAGGATGACGCCTGACCTGCTACACCACCGTCTACAGCACCTGCTACGGTTACCGACACAGACGGCGGTAAATCTGACGCCTGAATAAGACCAACGGCTCCGCCACCACCGCCACCACCACCGCCACCACCTGAAGGTGGAGGCGGACGAAGACCCCCACCGCCACCGCCACCGATAGCGGTGACCTTAATGTATTTCAAGTTCGCCGGTTTGTTCCATGTAGCAGGCGACGTATAGGTGTTTGACGCAAATCCGCTAGTAGTGCTTATCGTCACGTCGCCGCTACTTGCGCTCAAAGAAATGCCGTTGCCAGCTGCGAGCGTTTTTACGCCAGTGTTCGTAATGACAGGGTCGCCAGCGACACCGTCTCCGTTGGTCACGCTTATGCCGCTGCCAGCAGTTATCGATCTAGCGGTCAGTACGTTGGCCGCAGTTCTAACGGCTATACCATTACCGCCCGGGTCTGCAACAGTATTTAGGTTTGCGCGCGCCGTTACGAAATTCGTCAGATCAGAAAGATTATTTGACGAAAGCAAAGCGCCAGACAGCGAAGCGTAAGCCGCTACCCAGATGCTGCCTTCATACACTTTCATCACGTCATCGACCGTGTTGAAATACAAAGCCCCGGCAACCAAGGGGTTGCCGTCATTGTCTACCATAGGGTCGGATGTTTTCTGTCCAAGGTAGCGATCGTCAAAAGAATCCAACGCTGCAAGCGTAGCGTCACGCGCTGCCTCAGCTGCTGTCTTAGCGTTAATAGCCGCGGTCGCATTCTCTTCTGCATTTTGAACATCAACGATATTTGCAGAAACAGTAGTGACATCAGAGCTAATGCTCGACACGTTAGTCACCGCCGAGCTTATGCCAGCTACAGTGGAAACCGCGGTGTCTATGCCGGCAACAGATGTTACATCAGCGGCGATATCTTTTACCGCAGTAACGTCGCTCGCAATTCCGGCGACGGTGCTGACATTACCCGCTATCCCAGCGACGGTAGTCACGTTGCTGCTTACGCCAGCAACGGTAGCCACGTTTCCGCTTATGCCGGCGACTGTGTTTACGTTGGTGATGTTTGTGCCAACAGTATCAACATTCGCTATGCTAGTAGCGACGGTATTGATTTCAGACACCGGCTCAAGCAGATCACCAGCAACAGCATCGATGTTCGTTTTATTTGCGTTGACCGCATTGATGTTCGTTGCGTTGCCTGCTACAGCGTTGATGTTCGTGGCGTTGCCAGCTACAGCGTTGATGTTTGTGGCATTGCCAGCTACAGCATTGATGTTCGTCGCGTTGCCCGCTACGGCGTTGACATTGCTTATGCTACCGCCAACCGTATCGACATTGGCGATACTGCCGGCCACGGTATGAATTTCTGATACCGGCTCATTTAAGTCGTTCGCGACAGTAACTACTTCAGTGATATTGTTGTGCAGAACTGTGAGCTCAGCAATGTTTTCAGCCAACACAGCGATGTTGTCGCTAAGCTGAGCTGCGTCCGCCGGGTTGGTAACCGGGACAACAGCTGCGCGCGAGACAGCTTCATTCAGCTGCTGAATCTGCATGCTAAGGCTATCGAGCGCGTTCTCAAGAACCGTCGGGTTAAAGTCGCCGCCGGTAGGAATATCCGTAGCCTGTTCGTAAGGTACGTTGCCAGTAATAGATAGACGCTCGCCAGTTGCGAGCGGGGGAAGCGTTGGGTCGCCCGGATTCTCCGGCGGGATCGGGTAAGTAATTTCGCCGCCGGGCGTAGACTCCTGATCCTCGTTCAACGTGACGAAGTAGTCCGAATCGAGGACGAGCACGCTCTCGACACCGTTGGTGTCAGCAAGCGTTATTGTAATGTCTTCGGTCGTGAAGACCTTGAACTCAAACGGAAACGTGGTTGTTGCATCGTTTCCGTTAAAGGGGCCTGCCCTCCGAACTGTTGAAGGGATCGTCATCGTGCGTACTCCTTTGATTTAGCGGGATTATCCGTAGCCGTTGTTCTCATATCCGCACCTAGTCTTTCGGCGGGCCAGTCAGGATCACCAGCGGGTTATCTGTCTTGCCTTCCTGTAACGCGATGAATCCTTCAACCGCGCGGTTGACTGCGCCTGCAGGATAGTGGAACAGGATGCCGGCGGTGTTGTTCATGGCCTTGATCAGCGCCATGTCAACCTCGCCCTGCTGTACCTGCTTTGCGAGCTTACCGACCTCTGAGAAGAAGCGGGTACCGGTCGGGCCCTGATAGCCGCTGAAGCCGGTGACAGCTGCGCCGATCTCGCGCAGGCCGACCATCGTGCCAAGCAAGTAGCTGAGCTGTTCCTTGGCCAGCTTCTTCAGCAGCTCCTCTTCGTCATCGTCGCCGCCCTTCAACGCCTCCTTCAGCGTGAACGCAAGCACAGTCGGCACGACGTACAGCATCAGCATGTCAACCGCGAAGCGGCCGACCTGCAGCGGGTTCTTGAAGTTGGTCGCGCCATACCGCTCAGCCGTCAGGTTGAAGGTCGTGCTGAAGTAGGAATAGAAGTTCGTGAAGAGCTTCATGAGCGGACCACCGCGCTGGATGCGTGCTAGGTCTGCAACCTGACCGGCGCCCTGCGCGTCGCGCACAGCCTGATCGGCCAGAGCGATGGCTTTGCCCTCATCGCCGTCGGTCTCCTCCATGACGCGCTCGTACATGCCGAGCCATGTCGGAAGGTCAGCGATCATCTGGCCCTTCTGGATCAGGTAGAAGTAGCTCTCCTGCAGCGCCGTGAACTTCGCGCCCGCCACCTTGTTTCTGATCTCGTTGATCTCACGCTGCATCGTATCGCCGCGCAGACGCATGAAGTCGGACTTCGCGTAGACATCGGCCACGACGCCTTCCATCTTCACAGCGCCACCGAGCCAGCGCGCCATGCCTTTGCCGACCCACTTCGGACCGATGCGGACAACCGACTGAGTCAGGCCCAGCGGCTGCATCAGCGAGGTCATCAGGTTCCAACCCATGCCGATGACCGTCACGCCATTGCGCAGGTAGTTCAGGCCGCGCTCCATCTCGCTCTGCGCCGGCACCTCGCCGGCAGCGATATCGGTGACCGCCTTCTTCAGCTCGCGCAGGATAACCGGGCCGGCCGTCTCGCGGATGGCGGCGTCGATCGGCTCAGCGCGCAGCAGGCGGGTGGCGTCGATCAGCCACTCATGCCACGACAGATCGTGGATCACTTGGTTGATGTGCTCGAACATCACACTGATGTCCTTGCGCACCGCGCGGTTCACCGTCTCGGCACGGGCCTTCGTGTGGCCACGGCGAGTCGTCGCCCGAGTGTACTGACCCTGCATCATCTGCTTGGTCACCTCGGCCTCGGTATCCGCCTCAGCCTTGCTCGAGCGGTCCGGATCGTACTTGATCGGGTAGTAGCCGCCGCGCATCTGAACCACGGTACCGTCAGCTGCGGTGACCTCGAACGGGGCGGCCTCGACCTTCTCCGGCGCCACACCGGAGACGCGCTCCTCCTTTGCCTTGATCGCCGGCCAGTAGCTATCGATCAGGTCCCACGCCTGCTGCACGAAACCGAGCTGCTCTGGCGTCAGGGTGCTGAGAATAGCCTCGACCTGTTGGCGGCTCCACTTGTCGCCGTCCATGACGCGCTGCTGGTTGGCCTCGTTGCCCCAGTTCAGCGCGATGACGAGACGGGTCTCGAGCGAGAGGCTCGCGTCGATCGCCGGGATGTTGACCTGCTGGCGCATCTTGCCGCTCTTCAGCAGCGGCTCGAAGATGGCGGCCAGCTTCTGGGTCGCCTCCTGACGCATGACCGCCTCCATGTCGCCGGCGCGGTTCATCGCGCGCACGAAGACATTCCAGAAGGGGCCGCCCTCTTTGAAGCCGTCCATCTGGCGGATCAGCGACGACAGCTTGCGGTGCGAGCTGAAGAAGCCGCGCAGCATGTCGGCGCCCTTCTGCAGCTTGGTCGGGGCGTCGATGCGAACCGGGGTCTCCTTCGTGGCGTTCTGGCGGATCGAGAGCTCGATCTCCTGAACGACAGCGGCGAAGGCGCGCTCATCCTGCAGCGTCAGCAGCTTGTCCTTCAGCTTGCCGAGGTGCTCGATGTTGCGCACGGTATCGACCAGCGCGCGGAACTCCTCGACCGTCATCTCTTTGTACGAGATACGGTATGCCTCGTCCAGAAGATCGTCCGGCACCACCGGGTTGTTGCCGATCTCGCGCTGGTTCTCAACCCAGTCGCGCAGTGCAGCGCGACGCTCGAGCGCGCGCAGCGTCGTACCGCGGCGCAGATCGAACCGTTCCAGCAGCGCGTCGATCTGGGCGAGGTAATCGGCCGGCAGCTTCTTGCGCACGCTCTCCTTCTCGAACTTGCGCAGGTAGTCCACCTTGCGCTCGACCTCGGAGATCGCGTCTAACGTAGCGCGGCTTGCGTAATGATTCAGCAGCTGGTCGCGCTTGGCGGTGACGACAGCCAAGTTGTCGCCCTTCTTTTGGGCGTCGGCCGCCTTCTTCGCGGCGCGCTTCTCTGCGGCCGTGTGCTGACCCGGGCGCAGATCGCGAACCCGGCGGCGGGCGATCATTGCGTCGGCGAACTCGCGCGCAGCGCGCAGCGCCACGTTGACGTAGCCGCCTCGCGCGGTCTTCTCGGTTCTGCCGAGGGCGTCCTCTGCGAAGCGCATCTCTGTGGCCACAGCGCGTGCGCGGGCCTCGTTATGCACTGCGCGGTCGGCCGCCTCATTGATGCCCCGCTCGGTAACCAGATCGCCGTACCGCTCCAGCAGGCGCTGGTCGGTCAGGCCATCGATCATGTCGCTTTCCTTGTCGGCGGCTGCGATCGCGCGCACCATCTCGTCGCCGTTCTTGTAGCCGAAGAGCTCCGCAACCATGTTCGGGTGCAGGCCGGTCTCGGCGTCGGCGGTGACCATATTGGTCGAGAGGTAGCGCCACAGTGCTGCCGGCTCCTCGCCGTACAGCTCCTTCAGGATCGGCAGCGACAGCTTGCCGGCTTCAACCTTGGTGCCGTCCGGGAGCTCGCCCTTCTTCAGGAAACGCTGAGCTGCGTAGACCGGCATCTCGCGGACCTCTGCGGTGACCTCCTCGCGCATTGCCTTGCGCTTGGTCTCGACGTCGCGCTGCAGCTGCTTCAGGATTCGGGAGCGGGCGTTAACGGTCCACTTCAGATCGCGCAGGCTGCGGGCCTGCAGGGAGTCGATCGCGGTCTGGGTGCCGGATGCGGTCTGGGCCTGATACTCCGCCCACTCCGCATCGGTCATGCCCTCCGGCTTCGTCGCATAGAGCGGCTCGTAGCCGACAGTGCGCTCAGCCGCCTCGATCTCCGACTTGACCGCCAGCATGCGGTCGAAGACGCCGCGCACCTCGTCGGTGAGCTGGTCGCCGTAGGTCTTGATGAAGCGATCGAGTGACTGGTAGGCCGAGATCAGGAACTCGCGGAAACGCTGGAACAGCGGGCGCAGCTCCGGTGTCGGGGGCTGACCCTCGAACATGTACTGCTCGAAGCTCTCGGCCCACTTCTCGTGGTGCGGGCGGCGCTCGTCCAACGTCATCTGGTTCCATGTGGCCAGACGCTCGGCCGGGGTGTCGCCCGGAATCTTGAACCAGAGGAAAGCCTTGTCGAGGTCCTCCGTCACCCGGGCCGGCGCGTTCGGCAGCGCCGCAAAGCGGGCCATGCCCTCGAGGAAGAAGTGACCCATCTCGTGAATCACGGTCGAGAGGTCGGCGTCCTTGAGCACATCGATGCGCAGCTGGCTCGGGCTGAAGGTGCCGCGCGCAGGTTGCGCGAGGGTACCTCCCGGGAGCTGCACGCCGAGGCCAGCCAGTATCGGGCGGGCGGCCTCGAGCTCGGCGCGGTCCATGACCAGATTGCCGGACTTCACGGTAGCCGACGGGGCGGCAGCGCGCACAGCCTCGATGTTGGCGTTGATCGCCTCGATCTCGTTCGGCATCAGGCCGTAGCGGAAGGGCGCCTGCGGGGCCGCAGCGGCGCCTGTGGCGCGCGCAGGGGCCTTGTCTAGGGGTTGGACCGCAACGCCCTGCGAAGCGGCGCCAAGGACCACTGCGACCCCTTGCGTGCCAAATACACCGCGGGCGTAGTAGCCGTCGAAGCCGGCGTCCAGAATCCGGGACTCGCTCGCGTTATGGTCGCCGTCCCACAGGCGCATCGGGTCGGCCATGACATCGTACAGGTTTGACAACTCTGCACTGTGTGCGATCGGGCCGACCCCTTGCTCCGGGGTGACGCCCTTGCCTTCGTCAACGTAGAAGTAGACCCGGCTCTTGATGCGGGCGTCGCGAGCGCGCGCGAGGCGGTCACGCTCCTGACCCTGCAGGCCGGTACCGTAGAAGCGACCGTCGAGATTTGTGCGTTGCTGATTGCTGAAGTGATACCCGGTTACGCTCGCTGCCGCTTGAGCATATCCGCCAGATACTTGTCCGCCAGCGACAGCTCCGGCGTCACCAGTACCTTCTCCGGTGAATCGTCGCGCCCCGTCGCTAAAGCCAAAGCTCTGGGCGCCGGTACCGAGTTGGTTGAAGAGCTGCTGCTCGAAGAACCAAGCGACCGACTGCGCTTGGTAGCCTTTAATGTTAAGCCTTTCTGCTGCGGCATTGAATAGCTCCTTAATGATCTTGCGCTGCGCCTCGGTCGGGGCGTCAACGATCTTTCCGTCCGGGCCAATCATCCGACCAAAGAGTCGGTTGAAGGTACGGGTCGCCCACATGTCAACGGTAATCTCGTGGATGCCGTTGATGTTCATCACGAATGGTCCCACCTTGGGACCAAAGGCGCGCAGACCCAGCGCGGTGTCGGTGGCTTTGCCATCGACGCCCGGGCCCATGTTGCCCCACTTCTTGCGCGCAGCGTTCAGTTCCTTGACGGTGTGCTCGCTGAAGAGCCACTCGATCGTCTGCGCCTCGCCCAAGTCCTGAACCATATTGTTCAGGAAGTTGAGCGCCTTCTCTTTGTTCACCGAGGTAGTGCCGCCCTGCCACAGCGAACCGGTGGCCGGGTTGCGCCCCGGTACTGTTCCGGTCTCTTTGTAGCTGCGGAACGCCTGCGCCGCGATAAACCAGTTGTCGCGCGCGTTCGTCTGCGGCGACAGGATACCTGCCATGACAGAGAACAGCTGGCGCTGTGCCGGATTCTCGAGCTCCGGGATCAGCTTCTGCGTTTCCGCGAAGGCCGCTCCGATGTCCTCTTCGTACCAGTCCAGCCCGTTCTTTTCCTGCTGCATCTGATACTGCAGCTCGCCAACCAGCGTGTCGAGAGCGCGGCTAAATTCAACCGGATCGTCGTAATCGCGCAAGCCAGTGATGCTGTCGAAATACTCGCCGACCTGCTGCACCGACATGCCCTGTTTACCGGTCAGCGGCGAACCCTTGCGGATGTCAACCGCGGTCGTCGCCGTCAGCTCCTGCGGCAGCTCAACCGTCGAGGTCGGCTGCTGCGCCTTGGCGCGGGCCTGATTGTAGCTGCCTAGCTGCGCCTCGGTCGTAGCTGCGAAGTCCAGATCAACGCTGAAGAACGCACCGGTGCCCGGCACCTCGGTGTAGTAGTTGCCCGGGGCGGTGTCGAAAATTGATACGCCCGTGGACGGGGTCTGACGGCCGTCGCGGTACAGCAGTCCGCGGCGGGTCAGAACCGAATCCTGCATGTACTTGGCGCCAAGCTCTCGCGCCTGCGCTTCAGTGATGCCGACGACAATGAAGCCGGGCTCCACGTTGTCGTAACGGCCGGTGCTCGGCAGGTACTCGAGACCCATCTCCTGCAGGTCCTGCTCGAGCTGCGCATTCAGCGCGGCGTTCTGCTCATCGGTCTGGGTTACTGCGTCAGGGTTTGCTGCAGTAAGAATCGCCCAGTTTCCTTTCTCCAGCAACGAAGGAAGGTTCTCTGAAGTGAAGTCGTCGAGCGATGCGTCAGGCGGTACCGGGATCGCGTCGAGCGCGGTATCTACTCGATCTTGGAGGTCGCGCTGTTCAGCCCGCTCACCAACTCCTTGGCCAGCTTCTCGCTCCACTCCTTGTGCGACATCTTGAGCGGTTCGGCCGCTGGTCGCGCGGTAGACCTGCTCGCTGATTTCGCCGGAGGCGTAGGCGTTTTCAAGGGCTTCATTCAGTTTCTCCTCGAGTCCATTTTCGTTGATCTGGGGGATTTTATCAAGTGCTACAAGCCGAGCGTTGCCGGCCCCACGGGAGTTGTCGATCGCGAAGATCGTGACCCGCTCGTCGCCTGCGTACTTCTGGGCGAGCTGGTCGATAACCTTGCGGGCGCCGGTGTGGCTTTCCTGCAACACCGACAGCGGTGCGGTGCGGCCGGTGCGCATCGCGCGCGGCAGCGCGCCGCCGGACAGCGCCTCAACCGGATCGCGGTAAACGTAGGCGATCGTCACGCTGCGGCCGGAGGCGAGCGCCTGCTGAATCTTCTCGTCGCTCGATTTGAAGGTGCTCATCGTCGTGTCGTAGACGATGTCGGCGGTGTCTGACATCTTGCCGGTGACAGCCGCCACCGAGCTCTTGCCGGCGCCGGTACCGCCTGCGGTAAACAGGACGACCGGCACCTTGCCGGGGGCGGTAGGCGCCGCCAGCCGGTCGGCATACAGGCGCTTGGTAAACGCGCTCGCTGCGCCGTGGACCTCAGAGGCCCGGCTGCGGTCGGCCGCGTATTCAGGGCTCAGCTCGCGGGCGATGTCGGTGTTGATGACCTGCCCGCCCTTGGTTTCCTCGAGCGCGTTGTATTCCGTAACCACGCCGGCGTAGTCGGTGTCGATACGATCCTGCAGCGCCTTGTTGATGTCTTGGCTAAGGGTCGGGCCCTCGGTGCCTTCAGCGCGAATCTGCAGCTGGAATGGCGCCTGCACATTACCAGTGGCGTCGGTCCAGCCGCCGGTCCAGAGCTGCTCCGGGGTGATCTTCAGATCGTTGGCCAGTACCGTGTAGAAGTCGCGGGCGGCGTTGCTGTATGCCTCGTTGATGTCAGCGGTAAAACGATTCGCCTGCGCGAACTGGCCGAGGATATTGTTGCGCACCACGTCCGCGCTCGCGCGCATCTGCTCCGCGTTGTCTGCCTCCTGAATGACGAACTGCGCCATCTGCTGCAGATACTCCTGCGCCTTCTTGCTTGCCTGCTCCGCCTCCGAGCGCGACAGCGCGTTGACGTCGTCGGAATCGCGCAGGTGCGGCAGCAGCAGCGGCTCGAGATCGGTGCCCGCGACATTGGTCAGCAGCTCGCCGATAGGGATAGAGACGGTGCTTTTCGTTTCAACAGCGTCCTGATACTGCGGAACCAGACTCGGAATCTGGCCGAGTAGCTCACCTTCAGTAATGCCTGACTGCTCGAGTACATCGCTCAGCGTCTGGGCGTCGATGAATACTTGAGAGATCGAATCGCCGTCGGCGTCTGCCAGCTCCTGAACGAATTGTGCAAAGGTCTCGGGCGCGCGCGTGCGCAGCTTCGACTCCGTTGCGCGCTTCATCATCTCAGCCAGCTTATCGGCCGAGGTGATCGCGTCCTGCACGCGCATGCCATCCTTCGTGGCCTCGGAGACGTTCATGGTGAATACGTCCACCACCGCGCTCGGAATCTCGGCGATCATTTCCGCCAGCACAGCGCCCGGTTGGATCGGTTCGCCTGCAGCAAGCGCGCCCAGCGCCTCGCCCGCGCCACCGCCGCCTGCCTGAACTACTGTCTGCGCGCCGACGTTGACTGCAGCGCGCTGGCCCGGTGTCAGTGCGCGACCTGCGATCTGACGGGGGGCAAGGGTCTTTGTAACAAGCCCTGCGGTGGCGGCGTCGAATAGACCAATGACGCCGGCCTTCTTGGCCTTGTCCGCCATCTTCTGCTTGAACTCTGGCGACGCGATTGCAGCGCGCGCAGCGTCCATGTTGTTCATGTCGATCTTCATCTCTTGGAAGACCTCGGTGAACGACGTGCTGTATTCAGCCAGCGCGGACGAAATGCCGGTCATGCCGGCTAGACCTGCGCCACCCTTTGCGCGAGCGGAGGCCAGAATAACCGGCAGCGACGGCGCCAGCAGGCCGATGGATTCGGACAGCAGTTCTGGCAGGATGGTCGGGTTCGATGCTGCAACGGAGAGACCTTCAGCAAAGCCGGTGGCCGAAGTGAATCGCGTCAGCGCATCGCTGGGCAGCAGCTCCTTGTTTCGTAGCGCGCTTGCCTGCTTCATGCTGGAAAGGGCGGCCTCGCTCAGCTGTCGCTGATACTGTTTTTTGGTCGCCTCAAGCGCGCGCTTCTCACGGCCGACGCCGATCATCAGCGCGCCGTAGTCGGAATAGTTCAGAATATCGAGGTCCGACTTCAGCTCGCCGGATTCGATCTTCGAGATGGTGTCGAGAATCTGAATCGCGTCGGCGGCTTTCTTGTCTTCAATGCCGCGCATGAAGGTGCGCAGACCGCGCTCGGCGGCCGGGATCGCGTCCTTCACAAGGCCGCGCTTCGAATCCGGTGCGCTGACCAGATACTTGACGGCGGCGCCAGCCTTCTTCAGCCCCGCCTCCCACCAGCTCAGGTTGTCCGTGTCGTCCTTTCCCATGTGGAAAAGATCGACGTTCTCAGACATAGCCTGCGCCGTCTTCGGCGAGCGGTTCGATACGTTCTTCCAGTCAGGCTCATTGGCCTGCATCTCTGGTGTGAACGGGTTCTTTACGGTATCAATAACCGGAGTCCCGGTGGCCGCCGACAGCTTCTTGTTCTTGGCGTACACATCCGGCAAAGACGTGTTCTGGCGGTACAGACCGCGCAGCTTGTCTTCGTGTGAGTCCGGGAGAAAATCTAATCCAGTGGTTCCTGTTACGTTGCCGGTTTTGACCGAGGCTTCCGGGCCCCTGTCAGGCAAGTTTTCCAGATCGAGCACTTTATTGACCTTTCATCTGAGCGATGACCGCGTTGATGTTTGCAATGGTAATGGGTTTGTTGTTCTGTTTCAGCACCGCATACGCAGCAGCGCGCGGGCCGCTAACCGTCTGTCCCTGCGCAGAGAACCAGACGGTCGCGTCCTTGTAGTAGTTCGTGTACAGCTCGTCGCCTGCTGTCTTGCCTGTCGGAATATCGACACGCGCATTCGGCAGTGACTTCTTGACCTGTCGCATACTCGACGCCATGCTATTGACGAAGGGCTCAACCTCCTTCGGCGTCTTAAATACGAAATCAGTCACGCCCTTAGTGCGGGCTTCGCCCATCGTCATTCGGCTCTGGAAGAAATCGTCCGCCTCAGACTTACGATAGCCGCTGCGGAACCACTTATCTGCCCAAGCGTCGATGTCCTCCGGGCGCTTCGTTTCTTTCACATTCGTGTTGACGTAGTTCTGATAGGCGACCCACTGTTCGTAGTCGGTCTTCTCCCACTTGCTGCGCGGCTTGCCAATGCGATCCGAGAAGCTGCGCTCGACTTCGGTGTGCGGAATCTCGCCACGCTTGTCCAGCGTCTTGCGCAGACCGCGGAAGGTCTCTGCGCGCAGGAACGGAGCGAACCGCTCGAGTTGCTGCGGTGACGTAATCTCGCCGGAGTTGATCGCCGACTCGGCGATGTCAAGCGCCTCGTAGTTGTCTTCCTTCGCGTGCAGCTTCCCGCTGCGCTTATCGACCGAAGCCTTGGCGCGCGCCTCGTAGTAGGTATTGACCTGCACGCGCTCTTTGCCGTCCATCGAATCGAGATCGGCCTGCGAAGGTTTGCGGCCGTTGGCGATTGCCTGCCATACCCGATCGGACGACGCCTTCTCTTTGCGGGCCTTCTCGGCCTCCTGCTCGCGCAACAGAATCTGCTTGTCCTGATAGTTTTCTTTGAACCGCTGGCGCGTCTTATCGCGCAGCTCCGGGTTCTCTATCTTCGAGATTTCTTCGAGACCCTTGTCATACGGCATGCTGGCGATAGAGTCCGCCTTTTGCAGCGCCTGCTTGTCGGTCATCTTATCGTTCAGCTTCTTCTCGATCTGATCGTAGAAAACCGGGTCGATGTCTTTCTGGTTCTTCTCGAAGTACATGCGCGCGGCCTCCGGGTTGTTCCCGTCCAGCATGCGGCTCAGCACCTCGCGATGAATAGTCGTTGTGTCTTTGATGTTTTCAGCCGCCAACTGATCAGGGGTCCAACCCTTGCGCGCCGCCTGATACGCGTTCTTCTGCTTGATGTTTGCGACGGCCGTGTCAACTACCTCCGGCTTAGGATTGGCAATCGCATTGCGCGCCTCGGTTGCCTTGCTCGCGCTCCAGCTCTCGTCGTGCGAACGCTCGAGCTCCTGATTCTCGTAATCGCGCACGCTGTTCGCGCTCTGCGAGCGCAGCTGCAATGCGGAGCGGGACAGCAGCCGGCGCTGACGATCGTTCAGGCCCTGTGTGAACCGGCTCTCGGCGTCGGCCCACCACTTGTCTGCATCCTGCATCAGGCCCTTCGCGTTCACGCCTTTGCGATTCTGGCGGGCCTCGTCCTCGAACTTCAGATACTCTGTCTTGAGCGCGGTCTCTGTGCGGAAGACAACGTCGGCGTCCTCGCGTTCCTGAATCTTCTCGAGCACGTCGGCGGCCTGACCGAACGCGCTGCCGACCTGCTCGAGCTGGCGAGCGGCGGCTCCGCCGAACGGTGCGTCCGAGGTGATGCGGGTCTGGTATGCGCCCTCGAGCGCGCGCTCTTTAAGCTGCGGACCGTCGTAGGTAGGAATAGTCGCCATGATCTCTTACGCGTAGGTGCTGCCCCAACCGCTGCCGGCCGAAGCGTTTGTGCTGCCCCAGCCCATGCTAGGCGTGTTCATGTTGTACCACTTGTCGGCGACTTTGCCGGAGCTGGACAGAAGTGTACTGGCGCCTGCCATCAGCGGGTTAATCGAGCTGGCCGTCGCGCGCTGAGACATCGCTTCAGTTTCGAAGTTGGTCTTCTGCATGCGGTTGGCCCATGCCTCCTTGGCCGCGTTTGTGCGCGCTGTAGCTACGTCAACGGCGCCGAAGTATTCGGTCTGCTCGAGTAGCGACAGCGGGGTGCCCTCGCCTAAGCTTAGACCGCGGGCGGCTAGGGTTGCGCGCTGGGCGCCGCGGACCTGCGCAGCCTCGCGCTGAACGCGTTGAGCCTCGAGCTCGCCGCGCTGCTGCGCGTCCTGAGCCTGATACTCGGCGATCTTTGCGTTGTTCTCTGCGACAGCTGCGTTGTAGTTGGCCTGATCCTGCGCGGCCTGTGCCTGCTGGATAGCGCCGACGGTGGACACCACAGCACCGATCGCTTGGAAGGCGGTGCTAAGGCTCGGCAGTGCCGCTACAAGGGCGGGAAAACACATGGTTACGCTCTCATTTCAAAGGGGTGAAACGGCAAACCGAAGGGCCCGTATGGTGTAGCTTCACTCAAGACAAAGCCGGATCGCTTCAACCACGCTATCGCCTTGCGGTTTCTGACGTCCACGAAATTGAATAAATGCGGGAATTCCCGCAGCATGCCGTGAATGTACGGGGTTGAATGGCGGATAAACGCACCCGCATTTTTCGGTATCAGTTCGGTGCCCAGCAGCCACGGGCTGCCGATACCACACAGCATCGATACTGGCACCACGCCGAAGATGCAACCGGGCTCGCCGTCGGCGCAGCCGGTCCAGCAGAGAACTGAGTCCTTGATGCTGCGGGTCAACGCCTCTACCGGGTCTGGCACTCCGGTTGCTGCGATCTCATCTAGGTCGGCCTGACGCATGTGGGCGGCGACGTGCTCAATGTCGCCGGGTTCCACTGGGCGAACCAGAATATCAACCGCCAATCGCAACCTCCGGCGTCAGCGACAGCAGTGTCAGCGGCAGCGGCTCCTCCTGACGGATACAGACCGAGCCATCGGTGTTCCACGATGGGCCGATCGTCAGGCTCAGCTCGCCAGTGCGCAGTGCAGGCGCGTCGCCATAGTCGTCGGTTACATTACGCGCCGGGTATTGGACCAGCTTATTGAAGGCCGGGCCCGCCTTGATGCCGGAGCTCTCGAACACCCGCATGTGCAGCTTGTTCACGTTCTTCATCGTGCCCTGACCGCCGGCCTCTGCGCCCTCGAACGTGAGAGGCAGGGTCTTGATGTCAGCTGTGATCGGCAAGCCAATGTGCACTACGCTGGCCGCAGCATTCAGAACGACCTGCCCGCTCGTCACTACCTTCTGCGGATGCACAGCGCCGTCCGCGAGGATGTTGACGGTCTTGCCTTCGAGGTGGCCGAGACCGGAGATCGTAGTCGCCGGCGTGCCGCTGTAGGTCAGACCGCAGTCAACGTAGTAGGCATCGGCCGGGGTGGTGAAGAAGCGGGACTCAAGGCGCTCAATATACTTCTTCGTGGCGGCACCGATCGTGCGCTCGACGATAGCGTAAAGCGCGTCGGTGTTGCCCTCAGCAATGGTGCAGATCGACTTGAATGTGCCGTCGGTGTCGTGGCGGTGCCACGCATAGACCTGATGCTCAGGCACATAGGTCATGCCGAGCAGCACGCCGTCATTGCGCACAGCCCACGCGATCTGATCAGGCGCGCGCGAGTACGCCATGCGGTCGATCGTGTAGCTGTTGAACATGTGCGGGGCCATGATCGACATGTCGATCGAGCGGTAGGCGCTGGTCTCCCAGTTGTAGGAGAGTTCGCGAATATGCGAACCCTGCGCCTGAACGTACAGGATCGAGCCAGAGGTCACGACCGGCTGCGTCTCGCTGGCACCGGAGTAGCCCTGCGGCTTGACAGAGATCGATGTCGGGGTGATAGCCTCGGCGCCTTGGTTGAAAATGCGCCACTCGCCGCCTGCTGTCAGCGCGATCAGATCGGACAACGGCACCAGATGGCGCACACGGTTCTGCTGCTGAGCTGCGATGGTGACCTCAATACCGTCGTCGGCCTGACTCGGAATAGACGATGTCAGGTTGGTCTCGGTCGCGGTACGGGTCGCGAACAGCGTCTGCGGTTGGTTCGAGGTGCCTGCGAACCAGCGGCGCTGTTCGTGGTAGGTGCTGACCGCGGGGTAGTTGCCGGCGCTGTTGTTTAACGTGATGATGCTCTCAGGCGGAACCTTCGCTTGGTCGCCCGAAAAATTGTCGTCCTTGAAGGTGGTGCCGGACGCCTGACCAATGTAGGCGTACACACCGCCGGTCAGCTTGTAGACGTTGTATCGGATCGCGTTCGTGACCGCCGCCCACGCGATCGTGTTGTAGTTGCCGGCGGTCGAGAGGTTGTTCGTGCAGGTCGCGGTGGCTGAGCCGAGCGATTCGTCGATGCCGTTCTCCGCCAGCGCAGTGACCTTGTAGCTATAGCTGGTCGTGCCGGTACCGGTCGCGGTGGCCGTCACGCTTGTGGGCGCCGCCAGCGCGGGGGCAAACGAGGTCGTCGTCAGGGTCCAGCTCAGCGCACCGAGACGGCGCAGCTCGCGGGTGGCGTAGCTTGGGTGCGTCAGCGTCAACACGTCGGCCGACTGCGTGAACTTCAGCAGCGGAAGATCGGCGTGCGCGTAAGGCGTTGCCACCTCGTAGGGTGTGCCCGGAGTTGACTCGAGGGTGCCGCCCATTGTGTGAAAGCGGACGTACTGATTGCCGAACTCGAGCGCCATCGTCTGGTCCGCGCTGAACGCGAACGGGATGAGCACTGTGGTGTGGGCGCTGTTCTTCACCTCGCGCACGAACTTCGTGCCGGGGCGTCGCGTCACAGGACCGTGCGGCAGCACGATGAAGTTGCGGCAGAGCGCGAGGCCGGTCTGGAACTTGCCCAGATCGATTCGACCGTAGAGCTCCGGCGTGATCTCGCCGCCGGCAAACGAGCGCGCAATGAGCTTAGTCATTAGCGGACCTTCAGGTGTTGCGGTACGAATTCGTCGGTGGTGACGTCAGAGCGGTTGGCGTCATTCGCGCCGGCTGCGCGAGCTTCCTGCATCGCGCGCTCGAGCAGAGCGCCCGCGGCGTTCACGCCGGCGGAGCCTTTCAGGATCGGGCCCGCAAGATAGGACGCCAGCATCCAGCTCAGAGCCGACACAAAGGGCTCAATGTACTTGGTAGTGTCGGTCACGTCGCGGGTGTACTTCAGCACCGCGTCGGGTTCGTTTGTCAGGATGACGCTGTTCTCGACCTCGAACTCAGCGGAGTCCTCCTCGTCGGCGCCGGCCTTGAAAATGTGCACCGGCTTCAGGCAGTCCGCCGGCTGTGCGTAGGCATATAGCCAGATCGAGCTCGGGTTGGTCACCTCCGCGAGCGCGACGCGCTTCGTAGCGAAGGACCAGTTGGTGGCGGAGAGCATGACCTTGCGCGCAAGCGGATAGAACCGGGCGCAGTAGCCAGCCTCGACGCTGCCATCGGGCGGGGAGATCGCTGTCACCACGGCGTCGGAACCAATGTGTGAGAGCGCGAGATTGCAGATGTCTACGGCGTTTGCCACGTTTCACTCCTCGTTACGAACAGGGCCGCTCGTGGCGGCCCTGTTCTTCCTGCTTTCGGCCTTTAGGCCAGATCGTCGGCTTCAGCGGAATGAGTGACTTGCGGCTCGTCCCTCTTGCCTCCGCCCTTGTGGGGCTTCGGCGCCTTCAGCTCTTCTACTACCGGGGACATCCAGCTACCGATGTCGCCCTTGGCTGCTACAGAGAACTCATCGCCGGCCGAGTAGAGTCGGCCGCCGTAGAAGCCACGCTGTGTCGCTTTAACCTTGATCGTCATCGGCTACCCCTTAGATTGCGTTCGGGTATGCGCGCTGGCGGTTGTAGTCCATCACGATCTGCGCGCTGAACTTGCCGGCAGTCAGAGGACCGGTGCCAACCGTGTAGTACACACGGATATAGCGACGCAGGTTCGACGGCAGCTTCAGGACTGCAGCTTGCGCGCCGGCGGTCAGCGCGGCCTTGCCGATAGCGGCCGAAGCCACCACGTCGGTGAAGGTCGAGTTGTCTGCCGAGTCTTGCAGGCTGAAGGTCACGGTCGCTGCGCCGTCCGCGGTGGCTGCCTGATCAACAGTGATCACAGCTGCCAGCGAGGTGACGTCGCCGATTGCGCGGTTTGCTGCGCCGGTGTCGATGACGTCGGTCGATGCGGCCGAAGCCGTCACCGCCTGAGCGTCGGACACCTGAAGGAACTTATCGATAATCATGGTTCTGTCCTTTCAATTCAATTAGGAGATGGTGGCTTCGGTGTTCAGCAGCGCGTCGGTGCGCTTGAACGGGATGCCGTCGAAGGTCAGAACCTGCTTGCCTGCGACTTGATCCATCGTCAGGGTCGAACCCGCAACCTTGTTGGCGATCTGACGACGCAGGAAGCTGGTGATCGTGCGGTTCGCGTAGAACACCGCGCGGCCCATGCTCAGGTTCGGCGGAATCTCAACAGCTTGCGACAGCAGGTCGATCAGGTCAGCGCCTGCCGATGCGTTCTTGGTCAGGTCGCTCACATCGATGTTAGCGATGCGGACAACGTAGCGCCAGTCGCGCAGGGTCAGACCGCAGTCCCACTTGTAGTGGGTGCGATACGCTTGGAAGCGGCCGCCGTTTGCGTCATACACGGTGTCTTCGCCGAGGTCCTTGACCTGCAGGCCAGCGGTGCTGCCCTTCGGGTAGATGCCGTGGATGGTGTTCGGGCCCCACACGACCAGATAGATCGAGGTGTTGTCCGAGCCAGAGCCGCCGCCCAGCAGGATGTTCTCGCCGTTTTCAACGCCCGACTTCTGCGAGAAGCGTGCGGAGAGACCGGTGAACTTTTCCGGGTCGAGCGATGCGTCGCCGTAGAACAGCGTGGTCGCCATCGTCTGGTTCATGCCTTCGATGAACGCGCGGTCTTCCGACAGACGGAAGGCTGCTTCGTTACCATTCAGCTTGACCAGATCGACGTCAACTTCGGCGTAGCTTTCCAGCATGCCGGTGGTGTCGGTCACCTGAACGGTGGTCGATTTCTCCGGCTGAACGCCGTAGTTCAGTTTACGCCAAGTGCCGGTCGGGAGGCCCGAACGGATCGTGGTTTTGTGGCCGGTCGGCAGGTTGCCCTCGATCCACGTCATGTCTTCGAGGATCGGGTTGGTCTGGTTCAGCAGCTCAATGACTTGAGCGACCGAGTTGTCCGGGTCCAGACGGGTGGCGAGGTCCGCCAGCGTCGGCATAAAAGTGTTCAGAGTTGCCATGATTTACCTTTCATTTTTTAATCATAGAGGGATACATAATTTCCGCTGCTGACTTCGGTGCGGTAGTGTTGCCGCCGCGTACAAAGCCATCATCAGAAATTGCTTTGCCGACCTTCACTGCAAACTTCACGACCTCCGGGTGGTTGCCTATGCCCCACTGGTTGAAGAGGTCCTTCAGTTCGGGTGAGCCAAAGGTATCAATCGCCTTGCGCGCTGTTGCGAGGTTCTCGTTCAGTGCATCGCCGCCGATCTCTTTGTCGGTTTTCACCGTCTCGATCCAGTCGGAAACCAGCTTCTGGTGGGCTTCGAGTTGACGCTGGGCCATCTTAGCCCCCACGTCTGCCACCTTCTGCGCTTCCTCTTTGGATAGCTTGAGCTCTTTAGCGATACCTGCGAACTCTTCCGCAGCTACGGTATCGATCTCTACACCCTCGGGCATCTCGAAGTCGTAGGACTCGGGGACGACTTTCTCGTCTGCCTTGCCCTCTTCGTTCTTGTTGCCCTCGGAACCTTCACCGTCGGTGTTCTGGCCTTCTTCGCCATCCAGCTTCGGTTCGTCGGTTACCTTCGTCTCGCCGATATTGTCGGCATTTTGCTGTTGTATCCCGGTGTCAGTGGAATCTTGACCGGTAAGCAGCGATTCAGTTGTCATCTTTCTGATGCTCCTCGACCATTACTGCATAAAGTTCGGGGCAGATCGTATGGAGTTCTCCGATTAGGATCAAGCCGATACTTCTCTTCCCCTCCCTGAAAAACGTCTCGCTGTTTCCGGTGAAGCTCGAATGGTAAACGCCAGTCTCGCTCAGCAGGCGCCAGATAAACCGGCGGCCCTCCTTCAACTTCATCAGCGACTTAAAATCTTCGATGTCTATCCGACGCTTAGCTTCGGCGGCGCGTTCTAAACGCTCTGCCTCCTGCTGATGCTTCCGAATGTCGATCGGGTCCCGTTGCGTATTTGGTCGCACTTTAGTCCTTGCTCAAACAGATAACCGCACCATTACCCAAGCATCGACGGGTACATCTTCTTCGCCATGTCTTCGCCTTTATCCTCGCCCTCCTCCTCGGCGGCGGGCATCAGCATCATCTGCTCGATCTGCAGCTCGACATGGCGACGCGGCTCGCCATCGCTCGACTCGTTCTGGCTGACAGACACAGCGCAGGCGAGAGCGACCAGCTTGAACTCGGCGTCGATCTTCGGCAACTCGGTCATGCCCAGTTTCATCATCGTCTCGTTGTCAAGCGTGATGCGCAGCCCCCACGGGTACTCGTCCTTCATCTTCGGGGACAGCATCGTAGAGTCTTCTGCCTCAGACTGGCGCTTCATGTCGATCATTTTCATGGTTTTTCCTTACGGGGTAGCGTTAATCCACAGTCCTGTGGAGGCTTGGTACTTGAGCACCTGACCGTCGGTCGGGCTCGTGATCTTGACGTTGTGCAGCTCCTCGAGCTCGTAGCCGTTCTGCACCTTGACGAAAATGGAACCCAGAGTCGGGTGGCTTCGTATGCAGTAGCCGATCAGCACGAGGTGATTCGGGGCGCTAGGCTTCGTAGTGGTCACACCGCCCGGTGTCGTCGGCGACAGCCAGACCGCGGCACCCTCGGTCAGCGCCGAGGTGTCAATATCGCGCACAAGGCCGAAGGTCGTGACGTAGCCCTCTTTGTTCTTTTCCACATCCTGTGTGGTCATGCCGATGACGACCGACGAGCCGACCTCGCCGTTGGCCTGAGCCAGCGACATGGTGGCAAAGATACCGGTCGAGCCTGTGATATAGACCGCCTTGCCGTTCGCGATGTCGGCGCCGGTGTTGTTGCGGAAGAGTTTGTTCTGCTCCTGCCCGACCTGCAGGGTAACGCCATTGTTCAGCTCGATGTCGAGGGTGCCGTCCATTACGTTCCAACGCAGCTCGCCCGGCGAGAGCGGGATCGAGGTATCCGGCGTGGTGTCGAACTGGATGCTGTTGGCTGGCTCGCCATCGAAGACGAACAGGTGCTCCTGTCCGTCGTTCGCGTCCTTGACGCCGACTATGTTGCCGAAGTCGTCTACGACATGTGGGACAACGCCGCCGTGTAGTCGGTAGGCCATCGCTTACGCCTGAGCGGGCGACGGGGTGCCGTAGCCTTGGAACATGTTGATAACGTCCTGCACGCCTTCGGTATCCACCTCGCTCGTGGTCTTCGCTGCGTCGGCCATCGTCGGCATCATGGCTGCCATCTGCTGGGCCTGCATCTGCTTCGCGCGGTCGGCGCGAATCTGGGCCACGACGTTGTCCGGCAGGATCAGCTTCGGGTTGACGCCAAACATGTCGCCGGTGTCGTCGATCATCTGATCGAAGTCGATCTTGTCGATGACCTCCGGCTTCATGCCTGCGATCGCGCCCACACGGGTGATCAGCTGGTCCATGCCCTGCGCCGCGACAGCGCGCTGTGCCTGCGCCAGCGTCGAGATGAACTCGATCTCGATCTCTTTGCCCTCGAGCTCCTTCGGGATAGGCGGCAGGATGCCGGCCTCAACGCAGGTCTCGAAGGTGATGTCGATCATCGGCGACAGCAGCTCATTGTGCAGACGCTCAAGCACCGGGCCCAGCATCAGCAGCTTCTCTTCGTGGCGCTCAGCGACCTCGGTCGCGGTGATGCCCGAGCGGGTATCGTTGGCCAGCATCAGGAAGAGGTCGGCGTAGTAGGCCGACTTGATGCGCTCGCGCACGTCCTGAATGTCAGCCAGCAGATACTGCAGGTTGAGGTTGACCTCGAACGCAGAGCGCACACCGCCACCGGGGCTGGTCGCATCGACGTGGAAGACGCCGCCCGGCAGGCGCGCCTTCGTGTGATCCTTGTACTGGCTCGGCACCTGCAGAGGCGGGTTGACCTGATAGTCGATAGCCTGCGCCTTGCGGAACTGTTCGTGCTGCAACTGCTTGACGTCGCCCAAGCACTCCATGCCCGGGCTGGTGCCGTAGATATCGTTGCCTGTCACGACCCATCTCGGGGTCACAGCCGGGAAGCGGTTGAAGCCTGACTCGAGCAGGAACCTGCTGGGGTTGTCGCTGCCGGCCTCGAAGTAGACCGACGAGAACTTCTTGTTCTTCGCGTCCTTCTTCGTGACGTCGCGCTCACGGCGTGGCTCGACCATGTGGATCACCGTGATCCATGCGTCGTAGTTGCCGTTGTCCCACATGTTCTTGACTGTGGTCGTGACGTTGTCCAGACCGAACTGTCGAACGATCTGGGCGACGGTCATGTCCACCTCGCGCACGATCGTGTCCACCTCACCCTTGTAGTTCGTCGCCAGCGCGTACTCGCCGACTGTCAGCGGGTAGTTGTGGATGACGTTGTCGAAGTCGGGCAGCACGAAGTTGGCCGAGGTGCCGAATGCGCCGAGCTCCTCGTAGATCGAGTGCAGCGCGCGGTAGGTGTTCGACTGGGAGTAGATCGCGCGGATCAGCTCGGCGGTGTCATGCAGCCAAGTCTTGACCGGGTACGCCTCCATCAGGTCCTTGTCCTTGATGCCGAGGCGGAACCACGGGCGCGCCGGGCTCGTCATGCCTGCCATCATGCCGGCTGCGAGCGTGCGCAGCGAGAACATGGCCGTGTTGTCGTAGATGCTGTTATGGCGCTTCTTGCCCTGATTGCGGTCAGTGTGGAAGAAGCGACCCGCACGCGGCAGCTGATACTCGCTGATCTCCTTCCAGTGGGAGTCCCAGCTCGAACGCTCAGAGTAGAGCGCCGACTTGCGGCGCATCTTTACTTCGCGAGGGGTCTGATATGCCATCGTTTATTGACCAAGCAGAGACGGGCGCGACACGCTCAGCGTGCCGGCTGCGATACCGGAGGGGCCCGTTAGCAGCGTGCCACCACCCATGCCGCCTGCGCCGGGGCGGCGCTTGCTGCGGGTGTACTCTGCGATGTCGGGAGCTTTTGCTGCCTGCGGCGGTTCCGGCGGTGGCGGCGGTTTAGGGGCTGAGCCTCCAAAGCACATGTCGGTATCCTTTCGGGGTGATTGCCCGGACTTTAAGCGTTCGTGTTGCCGATATCCGAACCTTACTTCTTCATCTTTTTGCGCACGGAGTCTGGCAGATTCAATTTAACGCCCGGCTCGTACTTGTCGAAATACCGTTGCAATTGATCGGCTGACATGTTTTTCAGGTTGGCTTCTGATGGGGTGAAGGTCACATTGCCCTTTGCGTCCTCGGTCCACTTGCCGCCCTTGTTGGTGGCCGTGCTGTACTGGCTCTGGTCGCTGAAGGTCGGGTGGTTTGGCTTCTTGTACCTGTCGCTGCCGTGGCCGTTATCGGCGAAATCTTCCTTGTTCTTCCAGAATCCGCGCAGGTCGTAGTCGTAGGTATCCTTCGTGCGATTGTTCTTCGCGGCCCATTCCTGATACTGCTTTTCCTCTGCATCCGTTAGCTTGGTGTTGTACTGGCTTGACGGGTCAACCGGCTCGTTGCGTGGCGCCGTCGTGGTCGTGCCGGGATTGCGATTTGTCGGTACGCACATGGTTGTCCTCTTAGATGTTGGCGTAGGGGTCGTGGTTCATCACTTCCTCGCGGTCGTTGCCTCTGCGCAGGTTGTTCGCCTTCGGGGTGTCCATCAGCGCCAGCAGGTAGGCGGTCGCACGGTCGGGGCTGCGCCCGATGCGGTCGATGATGTCGTCGCGCGACTCGACCTTGATCGTCGTCCCGGACATCGACCACCGCGGGGCGCAGAGTTCTGCCGCCAGTTGCGGGTCGGGCGGGAGCTGTATGCCGGTGTCGTTGGCTGGGTCGAGCGCCTCGCGCATGGCCCACCAGAGCTGGGTGCGCAGGTTGAAGAAGACGAGCCTTCCCGTCTTGTCGGAACGTGTCGGGCGCTCCGCGACGTTGACGCCGTACACGTCCTGCCTCGCCTCACGCAGGAAGTCATAGGGCGATGCGCCGACGCCGATCACGTCGAGGTGGATCGGTGCGCGATCGCGCACGGTGGCCATGACTAGGCCCATGACCTTCGGCCCGTCCGGGGTCTCGCTGCCCGGGAACACCTGCGCGCGGTCGAACCACATGTCGGTGTGCCTGCAGGCGATCGTCGTGTTGTCCTTGCCGCCGCGGGCGACGTCAACGCCCACGCTCATCATCTCGCCCTTCGGACTGCGGTCCTTCCAGCGTGCCATCGCCTGATCGACCCACGCGGTCGGGATCACCTGCCAAGGGTCGTCCTCCATGCCGGCGTGGAAATCGCCCAGCAGCATCTGACTGCGCAGTGGCTCGGGCAGCGCCTGCAGTTGTTGCAGATAGCCGGTCGATACGAGGAAGGGGTTGTCGGTGATGCGCGACGGGATGAAGGTGCGCGACTCAGGGCGCACGATCTCTTCGGGCCTGTAGTGCTGCGAGTTGAACTCGTACACGCGGGTCGGGCCCTGCAGGATGAATGGTCTGCTGTCGTTGTCCTCGATCCAGACGTCCTTGCCGCTGGCTGGGTCAACGTACACATAGCGCAGCGCGCCGGGGTCGGTCGGGTAAAGCTGGTGCTTCTTGTCGAGCCAAGGCCCGAAGAAGTCGATGATCCACCTGCCTTCGGCCGAGGTCGGTGGGTTGAATGTCAGCAGCGTGCGGGTGCGCTGGCCGGGCTTGGTCGTTCGCACCCAGCCCTTGACGAATCGCACCTGCTGCTCGAGAAAGTTGGCGGCCTCGTCGATGACCAGCAGGTCCTTCGGCCGGCCCTGATACTTGGTCTCATCGCCGAGGTTCGGCATCGAGTTGAACTCGATCTGGCGCTGGCCATCGTTGTACACCGGCGGGTTGCCGGTGATCAGGTTGTGGTCAACCAGCTCCTTGATGCGGTCGGTGATGCCCTTCAACTGCGGGCCCTCGCGACGGAATACCTGCGATCGGGTGTGCTGGGTGAGCGCAAGGCCCACGGCCAAATCGGTCTTGCCGCCACCGGCTGCGCCACCAAAGCCGATGACGTCGGCACCGCTCTCGTAGGCCATCGTTTGTGGCCCGGGCAGCGGGCGCCACGCGTGCTGCTTCAGGTCGGCAGCGATCAGCTGGTTCAGCTCATCGCGCTCGGCATCGGTCAGGTACCGCTCGAGGTCCTTCGCCTGTTGTGGGGTCATATCACCAGCGCAGGGTCAGCATGTCGCCGATCTTGCACAGCGCCCACGCCGCAACGCAAAGCGCGGCAGCGATGCCGACGGAGAGCCCGAGAAAGAATGCAATCATTGCGCTCATGCTAGGTCCTCGTTCTCTTTGCGTTCAGCGGCCAGCGCCATTAGCTGGGCGATGCGCGATGCGCGCGCTGTGTCGTCGATAACCAACGCGCCGCCGTCGGCGCCTGTGATCTCGGTTTTGTCGCCGAACTTCTTGCGACGGTAGCCCTTCAGCAGGAACTGGGCGAGGCCGTCGCTGTACTTGCGCACGACGCCACACTCCATGCCTTGGTAGAACACCGGCTCGTCGACGCCTTCGAACGCACGGCGGCGGGCCTCTGCCTCGAGCATGTCGTAGGCGTCCTCGAGCGCCTCGTCCCACGAGGCAGCGAAGTCGGCGTCGCGCTCGCGCAGGCCGTACACCGCGCTCGAGCTTACGCCGACGGCGCGCGCTGAGGCCGAGATGTTTGCGCTCTCACGCAGGTGGTCGAGGAAGGGCATAGCCCATGCGGGGTAGTTCATGTCGCGATTCTCCGTTTAGCTGTTGCCATTATCCGAACCCTTGAGGATACGCCATGAGGCCGGCGTCTGCGCTCGCGTGTCGTACCTGCAGATGTCGCGTATGGTCGACTTGCTAACATCGAACATTCGCGCGAGCGTCCGATACCCGAGACCGTCGTCCTCATGCAGGTCCCGAATCTTGTCGACCTGCGCGTCGCTCAACTTCGCACGATGGTGCGTCTCGCCGACCCGATAGCTGCGCTCGTTCAGCGCCAAAAATGTTTTGCCCATTTGACCTCTCTCGATTTAACCCGTAACCCATGTAACCCAAGTTACCCCCCTTGCTCCAACCTCTCCCCCATTTTATATATATCCTACTGTTTTGTAGGGTTATTCCCTTTTTTACCTTTTATCCCTTTAAGTTAAAAAGAAGGGTTACAAGGGTTACAAGAGTGCATGCCGCATGTTTCCTGCGCTTTTTCGTTACCCTACTTTTGCGCTGTAACCCAAAAGTAGGGTAACAATTTACATTCTGACATGTGAGTGAGCACTCACAGACTCTCCTTATGAATTTGCCAACATTTCTGAACCTGTCCTCCGACCCTCACTGGGCCCTTCTGTAACCCAAGTCCGCGCAGCACGCGAGCGGCCCTTAATTCTTCCCTTCTGCTAACATTTTTGGGGTCCAAACCGAGCGCCGAGGACAGCATTTCGTGCAGCTTGAAGGGCTTCATTTTGCGTGGCTCCCCCTCCTCCGAATCCATCTCATCGGTCTCAAGCCAGCGCCTGATCGGGCCCTCCCAGCTGTCGTGCACCTTGAACTCAGCGTGGTGCTCGACCGCCAGCTCCTGCGCCTCCCGCCAGATAATTCCTTTCTCTTTGAACAACACGACAGCCTCAGCCCACAGCTGGTCGCGGTCGCGCTCGATCACCGCGATGTCGCTCTCGCCTACCCTGATCGGCAGCCAGCGGCGCTCGCCGGTCGAGTCCGCCAGAAACTCGTCCTCGTTGGTGGTGCCGATGAACAGCAGGCGCCGCGGGAAGCGGACCGCGAACTCCTGATACTTCGGAATCCACTCCTCGTGGGTGCGGGTCATCCAAGCCTTGATCGACTCAGCGTCGCGCGTCATCAGGCCGCGAAGCTCGGCGAGTTCCCCGACCAGCTTTCCGCGAAGAGCGCGCGCGAGGTTGTCATCGCGGTGCTCGAGGTTGACCTCGACGAAGCTGCCCTCCTCAGGCGCCATCGCCCGGATGCCGCGGGTCTTGCCGGTGCCCTGACCGCTGACGAAGATCGGCGACATGTCGGCCTGCACACCGGGGCGCAGGCAGCGCCCGGCCAGCGCCGTCCACATGTAGAGCGAGACCGCACGCGCGTAGGCGGTGTCCTCCGCCCGGTAGTGGGTGGACAGGAACATCTCGACCCTCTCGATGCCGTCCCACTGCAGCGCGTTGGCCCAGTCGATCGCGCTGTCGAACCGGTTGCGGTGAGCGATCAGCTTCACGCCCTCGCGAACGATCTCGGTGCCGGGGTTCTTGAACCCGCGGCGCTCGAGCTCGATCTTCACCGTGGTGTAGTCGGTATCGGTGAACGGCCTCCAGCTGGAGGTCGTTTCAGGTGCGACCATAAGTGCGTCTTTAAACTCGTCATAGGCTATCCGGCAGCGAACGATGTCGGGCCTTGCGATCGCCTTCGTGACGTTGTCCGCGGTGCTCTCGATCCTGCCGTTCTTGTCCCGGGTAAACACAGGCCAAGGCTCCGGCTCCTGATCCGCGGCGTCGGCCACCGTCACCTCGAAGTCCAGCGCCGCGTAGCCGATCGCCTCGAGGAAGTCGCCGTCGGTGCGCGATGCGCAGTGCGCGTGCAGGCACTTGAAGTGGCCCTGCGCAAAGCCGCCCACGCCTGCGGGAAACCAGCTTGTCGCGCTCGGCCCGCTGTCGCTGGTGTGCTCGTCACTCCACGGGCACTCGACGTGAACTCGGCCGTCCCTGCTCCACTCTCGGACCATGCCGACGTCCTGCAGGTAGCCGACCACCGGGTCGTTCACGTCGTCGCGCCTGCGGGCGACCGTCGGCATGAGCCCGTTGCGCATACGCTGCTCGCCATCAGGCAGCGCGAACTCCTCAACCAGCGCCGCCCAGAGCGACTCGAACTCGGCAGGGGTGACCTCCGGGAACTCAGCCGGCAGCCCGCCGGCCCAATCGTAGCGCGCACCGCCGGGGTGTGTGCCGAGCGCGATGAACTGTTGGCCGGTGGCCAAGAACTCAATGATGCCGTGTTCGGTGCGGATAATCCGTTTGGCGAACTCACCCGGCATGCGGAACGCCAGCAGTACCTTGCCGCTGTCGGCCCTGCTGCGCGCAGGCATGGAGCCGAACGCAAGCTCGATCAGGTCCACCACCCGCTGCGCCTGCATGGGGTCGTCGATATCGATGTCGAGCGCGCGGACCTCGCGGGTCTGCAGGCAGATACCGTAGTCGCTGTTCTTGATCCAGCGCGCGATGTCGCGCTCGGTCGTGACGTGCTGGGTCCACTGCGGAAACCCGACCACCTTTCCCTCGCCGTTATAGCGGGATGGGGTCTTGCCAAGCTGCTTCATCTTGCTCTCGGCGCTGATCTCGGCGCCGGGGTTGCTGACTACCGGCAGCAGGTCGACCATCAGATCGAGCCGGTCAGCGAAGTGAACCCAGTCATCGGGGCCTGCACCCCACGCTGCACTCTTTACCATAGGAACTCCAAAAGTTAATTGCGGGTTGCTGTCTTACCAAGGCACTGCTTTGCAAAATCACAGCCGGCGCAGGCCGGCGACAGATCGGTACGGAAAACCAGAGGGAGCCTCTCGCTGTGCATCTCGTGGGTCGCGCTCTCGATCGCGCGAGCGAGTTCAGGAGAGGCCGCGCGGAAGCCGCCGGCCAAGTGATAGAGGTAGTTGCGGGAGCTCCCAATGCGGGAGGCAAGCTCCTCCTGCTCGGCGGCGGTGGCCGCCTGCATCCACGCCTTCATATATTTATTCATGGCACTGTCAATTAGGTTGAGGGAAGATCGCATTCTATCTTGTGCTAAAACTTTTGAGCAAGTGGTGAAAATACAACACACAAGTTTTTAGCATGTGCTAAGATTCGTCTGTGGTTGATTGATAAACGAACTAGGAGATTGAGATGATTACCAAGCAATTCGCAAACAAGTACGGCTGGAGCGACGTAGACGCCTTCGAGATTGTCAAAGTGGTCAGCGACCAAACGGTCGAGGTTCGGGCGCTGGATGCGGAACTGGCAGATGGCTGGAAGCCCGAGTTCATCCCCGGCGGCTTCAGCGCGATATGCGTGAACATCCGGGACCAGCAATGGAAATTCAACAGCAACCCGGAGAACAAGGTTATCAGGATCAGGTTCAGCAAAAGAAAGAACATCTGGCAGGATGCCTACGGCGGCAAGTACGACCTGAGCGACACCCCGATCAAATACTACGACTACAACTTCTAACCACCGGGGCCTCGGCCCCTTCAGGAGATCGACATGACAGACGCAATCCTTGGCAACCAAGCCATCATCCTCAAGCTGCTCGGCGACCTCGGCTCGCAGGAGTACGGCGCAATCCGGTACGAGTGCCTGACGCAGGGCGGCGGCGGTGACGCCGACATCAACACCGCGCTGCAGATGCTGTGCGGCATGGACATCGTCGAGCAGGAACTGATTTTCCCGGAGCTTGACGGCGACGATCCATACTACGTTTACAATCTGACAAGCAACTCAGTCAACTGAAGGAGAGCTATCATGTGGGACCTTGAATACGAATGCCGCGAAGAGGCCAGACTGGACGCCATGTTTGACGCCCGGGCCGAAGCTGAGCTTGAGAGGGAGGAGGAGTGCATGCCGTCGATCATCAAGAGCCTGACGCTTGAGCAGGCCATCGAGTGGAACAACGAGCAAAACAAAATTCTCTACGTCGAGTGGAACATCCTCGACCCCGAGAACATCACCCCGACCGACGAGCGGATCGCCGCTGTCGAGGCGAAGTTCGAGGAGCTGCTAAACGAGGCAGACATCGAACTGAAATGACGTTGCGCAAATACAACACACCTGTTTTTTAGCACATGCTAATATGCAGGTGTGGTGATTGATAAACGAACTGGAGATTGAAATGATCGTAGAACTGAACATCGGCCTGAACGTGAATGGCGAAGCGAACTCCCAGCGGCAGTGCGAGCAGCGCGCCAAGCAGGCGCTGCAGTACCTGAAACAGAAATTCAGCAACGTCAAGAGCGCGACCTACACCAACCAGTACGAGACCAACGACGGCACTCTGGTGCTCGAGCCGGGCCTGTACGTCAGGATCAGCACCACCAACTCGATCTTCGAAACTTACGGCGTGGTGTACGCGCTGGCCATCGAGCTTTGTCAGGACTGCATCGCGGTCTACAGCCCGCGCACCGGTGTCGGCAAGCTGATCGGCCCGAGCGCCGGCAGCTGGGGCGAGTTCGACCTGACCTACTTCGAGCAGTTCGGCGACGAATTTCTTGTGGCGTAAATACAACAAACGTATTTATTTGCTCGTGCTAAGATTACTCATCACTTAAATTTTTCTGGAGATCGACATGGAAATCAAGAGCTACGTTTACAAGCAGAACGGTCAATGGAAGGCCGACGCCAACATCAAGATCGAGGGCACCGATCAGGTCCTGAAAATCAGCACCACCAAGAACAGCCGCAAGCAGCTCGTCACCACCGCATCGGTGGCTAGGAAGGAAGGCGCCTTCGAGGTGTTCGTCCTGTACGAGGATTACTACCGGACGCTGTACTTGACGGTGCCGAAGGTCGTCAACGAGAAGCGTGTGACCGAGCAGCAGCAGCTCGCGCTCGACGAGATCGACATCATTCTCGCCAACGTCAAAGAGTTCTACGCAGCAAAGCAGGTGGCAGCATGAGCACCGCCGCCGTCGAGTACACCGGGCACGCCGGCGACGGCGGCCTTCAAGGACACAGCATCGGGGCGATCTACCCCTTTGTGATTTACCGTAAGGCGTTCGATGGAAAAGAATTCTTTTGTATCTTGCGCCCGTGCGGTAGACCGTCGATGTTTATTTACGAAACCTATGACGAAGCATTAAACTTCGTTCTCTTTTTACTCGAGCAAACCAAGGAGGAAACACCATGAACGGACTAGACCAAATCATCAAGCAGAACAACCTAGCCGCAACGCAGGCTATCAGCGCACACAAGGGCGACTACATTGTCGCCGAGTACGCCGGGCTGCACGCAGTCAACTACACCGGCTTTGACACCGAGGAGGAAGCCAACGCAGCGGTCGCGCAGATCAACGCAAAGGGCCCGGGCGTAACCGCTAAGCTCTTCGTCAACAAGTAAGGGGCGGCCATGTCGATCAAGATCACACTGGAATTCGCAACGGCCGCGGAGGCGGCCGCCGCCCTTCTGAAGTTCAACGGCACCGCGCCCGCTGTAGCGCAGCAGGTAGAGGCAAAGCGCGAGGCGGTCAAGGCCGCTCAGCCGAAGCCGGCCAAGGCCCCGAAGGAAGAGAAGCCCGCTGAGGCTGTTGAACCACCGCAGCAAGCGCCTGCTGAGGCTGTCGAACCGCCGCAGCAAGCCCCTGCGGTCGATTACCCGACCGTGCAGGCCGCGATTCTGAAACTAGCCAACGCACAGGGCCGCGACTTGGCGCTGCAGATTCTCGCCGGCTTCGGCGCGAAGGCAGGCAAGGAGCTCAAGCCCGAACAATACGAGGCCGCACTGGCCGCGTTCAACGCTGCGCTGGAGGGCTAACCATGAAGCAAGCCGCCATCATCATCTCGCAGGAAGGCGAGGACCTGTCGCTGAAGGTTGACTTCAACGGCACCTACGACAAGGACTGCGAGGCCCACACGATGGCGCTTGCCATTGCGCAGGCGGTCGCGGAGCAGTCGGGCAGTGAACTGGAGGTTATCAAGAATGTCCAGTGAAGCACACAGCGAGTGGAGCGCGTCCGGCTTTAAGCGGATCATGCTTTGCCCCGGCAGCAAGGTGCTGGAGAAGGGCGCGCCGCGCTCGTCCACCAGCTACGCTGCCGAGGGCACCGCGGCCCACGAGGTGCTCGAGATGTGTCTTGTCAACGACAAGCCGGCGACCGCGTACCTCGGCCGCATCATTCAGGCCGACGGCTACGACATCGAGGTGACCGAAGACATGGTCGAGCACATTCAGGGCGTGGTCGATCGCGTCAAGGAATACGCGGGCGACGACGGCACCATCTTCCCGGAGCAGCGCCTGTATTACGCCGAGTATCTGGGCGTCGATCGCGATACCGCGTGGGGCACCGGCGACGTGACGATCGCCAAGGGCAACAAGCTGATCATCATCGATCTGAAGTACGGCAAGGGCAAGTGGGTTGACGTTGTCGAGAACCCGCAGCTGATGCTGTACGGCCTCGGCGCGGTGGCCGCTTACGATGGCTTGGTTGACAGCTTCGACGAGGTGCAGCTGGTGATTGATCAGCCCCGCATCAACCCGAAGCCGAGCGAGTGGACCATCAGCAAGGACGACCTGATCAAGTGGGGCGCGGGCCCTGCGGCAGCGGCGGTGCGCGCTGCCAAGATGGCGGAGCTGACCCACAAGGCGAACGACGCAGCGTGGCGCGACACCTTCCTGAAGCCGGGCGAGGACCAGTGCACATTCTGCAAGGGCAAGGCCAAGTGCCCAAAGCTGTTGGCGGAGGTGGCCGATACGATTGGGGTGTCCGCAGCAAGCCCCGAGGAGTTCGACGCCTCCGATATTGAGTGCAAGCCGGAGGATCAGGACAACGAGTGGCTGGCGGTGTTCCTGCGCAAGGTTGACCTGATCGAGGACTGGTGCCGCGCAGTGCGGGCCGAGGCCGACCTGCGACTGAAGGCAGGCACCTACGTCCCGGGATGGAAGCTGGTGCAGGGCAAGCGCGGCAACCGTGCGTGGGCTGAAGGCAAAGAGGACTGGGTGGTTGACGTCCTGAGCGACTGGGTAGACTACAACGAGCTGTACACCCGCAAGCTGAAGGGCCCTGCCGCGATCGAGAAACTGCACAAACAGAAGATCATTGGCGAGCGCGAGTGGACGACGGTGCAGCAGTACATTACGCAGGCCGATGGTAAACCGCATGTAGCACCGGCAGACGATCCGCGGCCGGCGCTTGAAATAAATTCTGTTGCGGACGACTTTTCGGAGGTAGAATGAAAACAAAGTACAGAGACATTATGTTGGGGCAGGCAACTGTTCCCTACGCAAGAGCTTCAGGGAATTGGCCAGAAGGCTGGGCACTTCCCGGAGGAAAGCGCACTACGAATTTTGAACATGCGCTGAAAGTAGCAAAGAGCATCGACCAACTCATCGAAAAATTGAAAGGCAAAACGCAATGACTACTACTACCAAACCTGCAGGCCGTATCCTTCTGAAGAACGTGCGCATCGCGTTCCCGAATCTGTTTGAGCCGAGCACTGTTGCTGGCGAGGGCGAGCCGCGCTACAGCGCAGCGTTCATCCTGCCGCAGGATCACCCGCAGTTGAAGGAGCTGAACGATTGCATCAAAGCTGTCGCCACCGAGAAGTGGAAAGACAAGGCCGATGCGGTTGTTAAGGGCCTTGAGAAGACCGACAAGGTCGCGCTGCACGACGGCGATACCAAGCCGGCATACGATGGCTTCAGCGGTAATCTGTTCGTGTCCGCTGCCGCTAAGGTCTCCGCTCGTCCGACCGTCATCAACAAGGACAAGACCCCGCTGACCGACCGCGACGGTGTGATCTACGCTGGCTGCTACGTCAACGCGTCGATCGACTTCTGGGCGCAGGACAACGCATACGGCAAGCGCATCAACGCGCAGCTGCGCGGTGTTCAGTTCCACCGCGACGGTGACGCCTTTAGCGCGGGTCGCCCAGCAGACACCGACGAGTTTGAGGACGTGTCCGAAGGCGCTGACGCCGACGACATCGCCTAAAGATTGTGCGGGGGCTTCTCTCCACTTCGTGTTGTCGCGCGATATAGAGTGCAGATCGCTACGCTACCCTGTCCCGCTTTATAGAACCAGCAGGTAGCCATGCGCAAAACCGGGAGCCGGAAATAAGAAGCGGTTAATCTGCGCAGACTGACAGCCCGGAAAGACGGGCATTTACTTTATCTGGAGCTTTGATGACGATCCTCTGGCTAGACCTAGAGACCTATAGCGAGTGCGACCTGAAGACGCACAGCACACACCGCTACGCGGAACATCCATCGACTGAGATCATCGTCGCGCAGTGGGCAATCGACGACGGCGAGCCACAGGTCTGGGACTGCGCCGGCCTTGGCCCTTGGACACAACCACAAGGGGCTGCGCTACAGGCGCTGCTATGCGACCCCAGCGTCATCGTCATCGCACACAACTCACATTTCGATCGAACAATCCTGCGCCATGTGTGGGGCATCGACGTGCCCATCGAGCGGTGGATGGACACCATGATCAAGGCCATGAGCCACGGCCTGCCCGGCGCGCTCGACAAGATCGGCGACGCGCTCGGCGTTGAGTCGGACCTTGCGAAGGACAAGCGCGGCAAGCAGTTAATTCAGATGTTTTGTAAACCGGCCCCGAAGGGCCAGAAGCTACGGAGGAAGACCCGTGAGACGCATCCTACAGAGTGGGCAGAGTTTCTTGAGTACAGCAGGCAGGACATCGTGGCGATGCGTGAAATCGACCGCCGCCTGCCTTCTTGGAATTACAAGCGGGGAGCACCTGAGCTTTCGCTTTGGCACCTTGACCAGAAGATTAACGACCGCGGTTTCTGCGTGGATACTGAGCTGGCCACTGGAGCCACGCACGCAGCAGAAAAGGAAAAGACTCGCCTCAAGACTAAGGTCTCTGAGGTAACGATGGGTGACGTCGAGAGCGTGTCGAAACGCGACGCGCTCTTGCAGCACATCGTTCAGTATTACGAGGTCGACCTGCCGGACATGAAGGCGGACACTCTGCGCCGCGCGCTTGAGGACGACGCGCTGCCGGCTGCCGTGAAGCTGCTGATTGAGATTCGACTCGAGGCAACGAAGACATCGACCGCCAAGTACAAGGCGCTGCTGAATGCGACCAGTGCAGACGGCAGGCTGCGCAATACCCTGCAGTTCGCCGGCGCGCAGCGCACCGCTCGGTGGGCCGGCCGAGTCTTCCAACCGCAGAACATGCCCCGCCCAGACGTCGGGCACATTGCGAACTGGGCGGGCGTACCTGTCGGCAAGCTGAGCGATGAGCTCACGCTGCAGTACATTGATCAGGGCGTCGATGCACTGACGCACGGCTGCGCCGACCTAGTGTTCGACGACGTGATGAAGCTGACCGCGAACCTCGTGCGCAGCTGCATCGTCGCACCGCAGGGGCGCAAGCTGTGCATCGCCGACTTGGCCAACATCGAGGGCCGCGTGCTCGCGTGGGTGGCAGGCGAAGAGTGGAAGCTGAAGGCGTTCGCCGAGTACGACGCCGGCACCGGGCCCGACCTCTACAACGTGGCCTACGGCCGCAGCTTCAACGTGGACCCGAAGACAGTCAAGGGGCAGCAGCGCCAGATCGGCAAGGTCATGGAGCTGGGCCTCGGCTACGAAGGTGGTGTCGCTGCGTTTCTTACCTTCGCCGCGGTTTACAACATGGACCTCGAGCAGCTCGCCGACGCGGTGCACAGCACCGCTGACAAGAGCGCGATCGCGCAGGCGTACATCATCTGGGAGTGGGCGCAGAAAAAGCGCCGCACGCTGGGCCTTGAGCGCAACGTCTACGTTGCCTGCGAGGTCCTGAAAAAGGCGTGGCGCGAGGCGCATCAGGCAACGCAGTCGCTGTGGAAGGACACCGGCGACGCGGTGCGCATGGCGATCCAGAATCCGGGTGTGACCTACGACGTGCGCATGCTGAAGATCAGGCGCGACGGCGCGTGGCTGCGCATCCGACTGCCGTCCGGGCGAGTGCTCTGCTACACCCAGCCGCAGGTCGCGGAAAACAAGCAGATCAGCTACATGGGCGTCAACCAGTTTACCCGGCGCTGGTCCCGCATCAAGACCTATGGCGGCAAGCTGGTCGAGAACATCGTGCAGGCAATCGCGCGCGACGTGTTGGCGCACAACATGCCGGCGATCGAGGCCGCCAACTATATGATCGTCCTGTCGGTGCACGACGAACTGATCACCGAGACGCCCGACGATCCGCACTACTCGCACCTGAAGCTGGCCGACCTGATGTCAACGAATCCGCCGTGGGCGCAGGGGTTGCCTCTCTCGGCCGCCGGCTTTGAGACCACGCGCTACAGAAAAGATTGACGTTGTGCAAATACAACAGCAAGAACTGTTCGCAGCTGCTAACATGCAGCTGTGTTCAATTCAACCGGAGATAAAAATGTTTGAAGACAAAGACACCATTGTTGTGATCGGCAGCATCGTAGCGTTCGTCGCCGCGATCGTTATTGTTATCGATGTCGTCGCACTGTTCGACGCCGCTGTTGTGTTTGTGAAGGTGGCGCCATGAGCAAGCACACACCGGGACCGTGGAACAATGGTATTGGTCAAATAGTTTTTCAGGGCGAGGGCTGGGACCCATACGGCAGGCAGCGCCGCATTGCAACCTGTGAGCCAAGTACACGCACACAAAAGGATTGGGAGGAAACATGGGCCAACGCTCGCTTGATCGCAGCTGCGCCCGATTTACTAGCCGCGTTGACGCAGATCAGCGATTACGCGCGCAAAGACGGTGACGCCATTGCGCAACACTTGGCCGTAATAGCCCGCGCCGCCATTGCCAAAGCAACTGGAGAATCACAATGAGCAAACCAATCATCGGACAGTTCGCCGACGTGCAGACGCGGTACAAGCGCACAACCGACACCCGCAACCTGATCACCGCTGGGCCCGTGTTCCCGTGGTACCAGCGCGCGCTCGGTCAGGTTATCAACATGTTGTCTGCGGTTGCCCGGGGCGTGTGATGCGCTACTGGGTGTACGATGACGACGGCCTGCTGTTCAGGAAGTTCTGGACCAAGGAAGACGCCGCTCGCTTTATGCAGGGCGGCTTTACTTTAATCGTTCAACCGAAGCCGGCGCGCTGGGTGCCGACCGTTGAACAATGTGGGGAGGCACTCTGGTGAAAGAACGCGAAGTCAAAAAGTATCTGCTCGAGCAGGCGAAGGCCAACGGTATCCTCGCGCGCAAGGTGGTGTGGGAAGGACGCGACGGCGCGCCCGACTGGGTGCTGATGGCGAAGGCGCCGAACCCATTCACGCCCGGTCGCACGCTGTGGGCTGAGTTGAAGGCAACCGGCGAGGAGCCGGAGTCGCATCAGCTGCGGGAGCACAGGCGCATGCGCGAGCACGGGCAGTGGGTTGACGTGCTCGACTCCGAAGAGGCCATCGATAACGCGATAGCGTTGCTGCTGTCATGAAGTTCACGCCCAGACCCTATCAACTGATCGGCGCCGATCATCTGGCCTCTGTCCCGCGCTGCGCCCTCTGGGCCGGCATGGGCATGGGCAAGACAGTCACAACGCTGACCTTCCTCGACAACCTGCATAACGTGGTAGGCGAGGACAGGCCGACGCTGGTGCTGGCGCCGAAGCGGGTGGCCATCTCGACGTGGCCAACCGAGTCGAAGAAGTGGGACCACCTCTCCGGCCTCGAGGTTGTGTCGGTCACCGGCGGCAAACCGGAGCGCGAAGCTGCGCTGAAGAAGGACGCGCCGGTATTCGCGACAAACTACGACAACCTGCTGTGGCTGCGCGACTACTACGCTGAGAAGAAAAAGCCGTGGCCGTTCGCGACCGTCATCGCTGATGAGAGTACCCGGCTGAAGAGTTTCCGCCTGCGGCAGGGCGGCGTGCGCGCGCAGGCTATGGCAGGCGTCGCCCACGTTGACATCGACCGCTGGGTGAACCTCACCGGCACGCCCTCGCCGAACGGGTTAGATGACCTCTGGGGGCAGACTTGGTTTCTCGATGCGGGTGAGCGCCTCGGCAAGAGCTACGGCGCCTTCCAGAGCCGCTGGTTCAGGCCAACGAACATGGGCAAGTTCACGAAGTGGACGCCGGCTGAGTACGCACAGGAGGAAATACAGGAGCGCCTGAAGGACATCTGCCTGACGATCGATCCGAAGGACTGGTTCGATCTGCAGGAGCCGATCAAGAACATCGTCTACGTTGACATGCCGACCAGCGCGCGCAACAAGTACAAAGAGATGGAGAAGGAGATGTTCTTCGAGCTCGGCGAGCACGAGGTCGAAGCGTTCAACGCAGCAAGCAAGTCGATGAAGTGCCTGCAGCTGGCGAGCGGTTCTGTTTATCTTGACCCGGATCGGTATGGCCCGGACGTATCAATCGAAGTACATGGAGAAAAGTTAGATGCCCTTGAATCGATTATTGAAGAAGCTAACGGGATGCCGATCCTTGTTGCCTACCATTTCAAGTGTGACCTCAAGAGACTGCAGCGCGCGTTCCCTCAAGGTCGGGTGCTTGACGCTGACCCGAACACGATTGTCGAATGGAACGCAGGTCGAATACCAATTCTTTTCGCCCACCCGCAGAGTGCAGGTCATGGTCTCAACCTGCAGGACGGAGGAAACATCATCGTCTTCTTCAGCCAGTGGTGGGACCTAGAGCAGCACGATCAGATTGTTGAACGCATCGGCCCGGTGCGACAGCTTCAGGCGGGTCACGATCGCGCCGTCTTCATTCACTACATTGTCGCGCGCGACACGGTAGATGAGCTGGTGATGGCGCGCAGGGAAACCAAGCGTGAGGTGCAGGACCTGCTGCTTGAATACATGAAGAGGAAAAAATGAAAGTAGATTTGTGTCACCACGGATGGGCCCGCCGTTTCTGTGACACCTGTATGCAACCGGGCTCAATCACTTTTGTAGAGGAGCAACCAAATATGAGCGCATTAAACACACAGGTCGGCGGCAGCCACTACAAGGACTTCGCCATTCAGCCGGTAGAGTACATCCACAAAAATAAAATCCCGTTTATCGAAGGCTGCGCTATTAAGTACCTGACGCGCTGGCGCGATAAAGGCGGCGTCGAGGACCTGAAGAAGGCCCGACACTTTATCGACATGCTGATTGAGATGGAGCAAGAGAATGCCTGATGAATTCGACCTCGCGCAGGAGCGCGAAGAGATAGCCCGCAACGCGGCCATTCGTAACAACGCAAAGGACATACCGCCGGGTACACCGGGTGAGTGCGACCTCTGTGGCGAGTGGTCCGGTCGTCTGATCAATGGCGCCTGCGCGCCGTGCCGTGACAAAAGGAAGCTGCCGTGAATGCGCAAGAGATAGCAGCTGTCGGGGAGGCGGTCCGCGTTATCACGAAGCTGTCGTACAACCGGCAGCTATCGAAGGAGGACCGCGCCGACTGTAACGCGGTGTTGAAGATTATTAACGGAGCATTCAATGTTCAACAAAATGAATCAGGAGAAGTACGCATTGGCAATCAAGGAGCTGCTCGAGACCCCGTGCACTGCTCACGATATTGCCGAGGTTACGGGGGTGCATATTGTCACTGCGCAGAACTTGATGCGCACCTTTCTCCGCCATAAGATCGTGCACATCTCGGCGTGGGACCCGGACTCACTCGGCCGCGACGTGACCCCGGTCTACACGCTGGGCCCGGGCAGGAACGCTAAGCGCAGAAAGAAAACTGCCGCCGAGAGGCAGCAGCGACACCGGGACAAAAAGAGAATGGCCGCTATCGTATCGCTGCGGCCATTGGTAACACCAGACTACATCCCGGAAATTATTTAGACTTACCTTTGGAGGGCGAGTGCGACTTGCCCTTCGTCATCTCTTTGCCGACGCTCTGCGGGATGCCGACCTTCTTGGCAAACGCTTTGTTGTGGGCAACAGCTTGCATCAGCTTTTCCTGCTTCGCGGATTTAGTAGGCATCTTGCTTTCCTCGTTCACGTTGATAATCTCGCCCCTGAAAAAGACGAGCCCTTCATCTTCCGAGATAACCTCGCATATCTCAGGCGGCATAAGCCGACCGTCTCGGATAGTCAGTACGGCAAAGCCGGAGCGGTGGTTCGCCGGCGAGTCCTCCATGTAGGTGAACTGCTCGCCGGTCGGCTGCGCCAGTGTGCCGGTGTCTATCGCGTACCGGGTGCCATTGTAGTCGGTATAGCTACGGGTGCCCAGCGCATGCAGGTGGCCAGTGCACATCGAAACACCGCTCTTCATTACGTTGTTCCATAGCGCGTGCACGCCATTGTGCCAGCGGTGCTTGATCATCAGCACGCCGTTCACCATTACCGACGTGGAGAAGTTCCAGAGCGGGAAGTGATCCTTCAGGTTGAACCCGTGTACGCCCTCCCACGCGGAGCCGATCTGCGCGGCCAGACGGGTGTTGAAGCGGAGGTCATGGTTGCCCCACGTCCAGTGCAGCTTCGCGCCCTTGGCGGCCCTCTCGATCTCTGTCAGCCGCTCCTGCGCGGCCTCGAGCTCCTGCTTGACGTTCGGCACCGACTGCCATCCGATAGGGTCATGGCGGCTGATGCCGGCGCCATCGAAGACGTCACCGTTCATGATGATGACCTGCGGGCGCAGGCGCCCGATCATCTTCACGAAGGCGCGGTGCGCGGTGCTGATGACGCCGGGCCAGTAGTGGCAGTCGCTGGCCACAACAATGACGCCGTTCTCAATGTCCATCGTCGTGCGAACGCCGTCACCCGGGATCGTTACCTTCACATCCGGGCTGCGCTTATCCGTAGCTGCAAGCCTGATGCCGTACTTCCGCTCGAGGTTGCGGCGGCGCAACTGCACAGCCCGCGGATTGAGATCAAGGACCTTGGCAACCGCGGCAACAGAGTTCACTCTGTTCCACAGCGCGATGAAGTCTTCGTCGGAACACCTTGCTGCGGTCATGTCAGTTCGTCTTTCGTATGAATTCGCCGCACCAATTATTGCGACCGGTGACAGGCATTACGCTGTCAAAGTCATCATCGCCTGCGGAAACTACAATCGGCGGGTGTCTGTGGCATGTACCTATATCGTCCTTTGGATCACACTCAAAAAACGCGCAGCTCTCACACTTCGGCATCCAGTCCTCTACCTGCGCTTTCTTTTTCGTCATGTGATCCTCTGTCCGGCCTGCAGTTGCGCGAGCGTCAGCCCGCCTGTGTACTGGAAGTGCGCCATCTCTTTGAACCGGGTCCAGTCTCCGGCCCACTCAAGCCCAGCTTCCTTACCGAGCCTGCCGATCGTTTGCCACACTGGGTCTTTCGTGTTCCAGTTCGGCTTGCCGTTCAGCAGCGGCACAACGTCAACCGCGCAGCGGTGATTGTGGAAGGACTGGCCACCTTTGGCCTTGGTTACGATCTTGCCGGGCTTGGTGCGGCCCTGCGCATAGAGCGCGTCCTGACTCTCGTTGTCGCGGTAGGTGGAGGTTATCAGCAGGTCGATGTCATGTTCATGACAGAGGTCGATGAAACGCTGCACGCGTACTTGAACCGGCGGCAGCAGCTCGCCGATGTCGCGAGAGTTGATCATTGTTTCCTCTCAGCGTCGAGTAGTTGCTGGCATGCCTGCAGCTGGATCACAGCTTCGTCGGCCTCCCGCGCGAACCGAATAAGAAATTCTCCATCCGCTCGAGGAAGTCCGGTTGCACAGGTTCCATTATCTCCGCCGGCACCGGCGGTAGCGCCGGGCACGGCATCACGCGGGGGGTCGAAGGTGACGCGCACGCGCTCAGTGTTAAGGCGAGCAATAGCAGCACTCTCTTCATTTTTCTTTTCCCTCTTCGCGGCACGCATGTCGGCCGTAGTCTTGTTGAACTTGTTGGTCTGTGCCTGCAGTTTACCAACGCCCTCTGCGTAGGCGTCTGCGAGCTGCTGGGCGTGCACCAGCTTCTCGGCGTCCCAGTCGGCCTGCAGTGTAGTGCGGCCGTAGTGCCACCCGATGCCGAGCAGCACTACAGCGACCACAGCCTCCGCAGCGAATTTAATAAGTGTCGTATTCATACGGCGTGCAGCTTTGTTTTGAGCTCGAGTATCTCGAGGTGCATCGCCGCGTTCATTTCTTCGCAGGTCTTATTCTGGGCCTCTACCTTTTCCAATCTTTCAGACAACCGTGCGACCTCCTCGCGCAGCATCTGAATGACCTGCTGCGTGGCGCTGTCAGTGAGATCGGTTTTGTTGTCCTCACGGCGGTCCGACTTCACCATTCGGATGACTGCATAGATGCCGGCGCCAAGCGACGCGATGCCGACAGCGATTTTTGTTAGGAGGTCTTGGTCCATTTAATCCTCTGCTTTTTTAAAATTAGAACTCGCAATCAGTTGGATTAACCGACAGCCATACAGGCAGCGTGTACCGCAACCCGTAAGCTAAAGTTTCTACGCCGTGTAAAAATCTTTCATCACTTGGCAAAACCAATGCGGTGCCCTTTACCGGTTTGAAAAAATACTTTTCACCTTTATCGCCCAGCACAAAAGTTTCTCCGCCAATGAAGTCATCGTTTAAATACAGAACCGCTGTGTACTTCCTGTTTCGTAAATCTTCTCTCCCCGGAGTGCCATCGCCGTTATCAGCGTGGGCGTCCATCCACTTCCCGGGCGTCCAAACAACAGCGTCTGTAAAAACTGGGTACACAAACTCTTTGTAAAAAGAGCCGACTACATGGCATAGCCTGAACTTGTATGCGGTCAATAGCTTTTTTATTTCCGCGTCATTTATCTGTGACCAGTGTCTGTTGTTGCCTTCGTGCCACGGAAATTGAATATCGTTGTTTCCTTCAGTTTTCCATTGACGCATGTAGCTTATAAGGATGTCGCACTCATCGTGCGACATCGCATTGTTTATGGTAAAAACGTGTTGGTCTATTTGAACCACGGGCCCACCATCCAAGTCACAATTGTTCTGCGCACGCCATGAGTAACAGGCTCGACGCCATGCAGAAGAAATGACGGGAACACAATCACATTGCCTACATCCTGCGGAGGGTATATTTTCATATCACCTATCTGCAAGAAAAATCTTCCGCCTTCATACTCGTTATTCAAGAACGCAAGCACTGTCAGCTTACGGCACTCAGTGTCTCCTACTTTGAAGAATGTATCGATGTGCGCTCTATAGTGCCCGTCCTTGTCGTACATTAGGTAGTCGCACTGATTGGCGTGCGTGATATCGAACTGCCAGATATCGCGGTTCACAGCCAGCCCGATGCCGGACATTGTTGCGCCGATTCCCTTAAAGGTTGGCATGTGAATCTGCTTTACGTCGCGTACTGTTTTGTCTACGACCTGAGATTCAGCAGAGCCGACTTTCGCAACAACCGCATTATTTTGCTCAGAGGTTGAGATGATCTTGGCACAGGTATCCGGGCTAAAGATTCCTTCGATTACCTTGTATAGATGGCCTTCATCCTTGTCTTTGTGATGTGTGAGCTTCGGGCGCTTGTCGTATTTCCACTCAGCATGCGGGCCATCTGCGTCTACATAATGCAGAAACACCTGAGCCTGCCATTCGCCTTCAAACTTATTGCGCCAGTGATACTTATCGCAGCCTTTGTAAATGACGGCATCCCCAACATCCATCACAATTTCAGCTTCGTTTTTTAACCAGCGCGTATCTTCGTATTCTGTGTAATACGGATTGCCGTCGCCTTCGACGGACAGATCGGCCATGTATAT
>ERZ869907.49-NODE-49-length-44015-cov-64.296724_pt1 | contig 44015 bp, 57 predicted proteins | sample MGYA00579309_ERZ869907 | MGnify/ENA primary metagenome ERZ869907 (study PRJEB32216, sample SAMN09231814) | wastewater metagenome | place: USA: Maryland | collected 2016-07-30 | study: EMG produced TPA metagenomics assembly of the PRJNA472060 data set (Reclaimed... | reverse complement strand
CAGGACATTCTCGGAGGCAAAGCATCCGCGGATAAGCCCTTCTCGAATGCTGATTTCACCGATTGGCTCCTGTCTGGAGTCACGAATTTTATCGGGACTTATGACGGGTTCCTCGGACTTCTCTCCCGCCATGCTGACGCGGCGCTTGGGGAGTCTTTCAGCGAGATCGCTCTTGGGGTAAACAACTCTCTCCGGCAGGCCGAAGCGATCAACATTTTCTTTCGCAGTGAGATCGATCGTGCGATGGTGTCGTCTTTCGGTCTTGCGGATATCAGTAAAGTGAACGACAAACTCGAACTTGACTCGTCTAAGCGCAGCGATAACGCGGTGTCTTTTTCCTTCACGGCCGACGATGCCGGGACCGTGGATATTCTTCTTTCCCGCGCGGAAGCCCGCGAAAAGAAACTTCTGTCACTGCGTCCGGAAGGCGAAAAGAAACTTCGTAAAGATGGTTGGAACGATGAAGCGTTTGCGAAACTGGATAGTTTCCTGACGCCGGGGGACAACAAGTTTATCCAGGAACAGATCCGTATTTACGAAGAACTTTACGGCCGGCTGAACGAAGTCTTTAGTCAGATCGCGGGTTTTGACCTTCCGCGGTCCATGAATTATTCGCCTATCCTGACCGAGCAGGACGTGTCAGATGGGGTCTCTATGGTCGCGTCTCTCTTTGAGGCGGGACAGGGGAATTTCACAAACGTTCAGAATAAAGGGATGTTCCGGAACGTTACAGATAAAAAGGTGAAACTTCGGGACGTGCAGGACTTCGAGAAACTGTATCGGTATGTTCACGACGTATCCCATTACGTCGGGACGGCGCAGACGGTTCAGCGTATCGATGCTGTCCTGCGTGACGAGGGAGTTCGTGAGGCGATTAAGTCCCGTTACGGCGAAGGTATCATCGATTCAGTCGAGCGGTACGTGGAAGTCCTTGCCAAGAACTCTTTCAATACGTCGGGAAATAAACTTCTGACCGGGTGGAACCGGGCGGTCACGAAACTTACGCAGGGTCTTATCGCAGCCAAGCCGTCTCAGATTTTTAAGCAGGCGACATCGATGCTGACCTCGATGGAACTCATGGGCCCGGTCAATTACGGGAAATATCTGGCGACCCTTCCGGACGCGATTCAGTCGGGGGAGATCAGGGAGATTACGGATACGTCGTTTTTTAGAGCTCGTGGTCAACTGCGTACGATGTCTCGCGAGTCCCGTCAGATTCAGGAAGCTATTGAATTTGACGACAGGATCGGGGTATTTGATTTCATTCCCGGAGCAGAGACCAAGGCTATCACCCAGAAACTCAATAAGATTTTCACTAACCGGGATATGACGAATTTCTTTTTCCTTCCGACTCAGATCGGGGATATCACCGGGGTACTTCCGAGTACGTGGGCGGCGTATAAACATTTCCAGGCTGAGATCGCCAAGGATAACCCCAATTTGACACCGGATCAGGTTAAAGCGTCGGCCCGTATCAAGGCCATAGATTTCGCCAATGCCACGCAGCAGTCAGGCGACATGACCCAAGTCTCGCCGTGGATGCTGAATAACAATCCCGCGATGCGTCTTCTCACGGCCTTTAAGCAGGCTCCGCTCCAGTACATGAATCGGGTTCTTCGTATCATGCAGACGGCGGGTACGGATCGGTGGGACTGGAATAAATTCGGAAAAATGTATTTTGTTTATTTTTTCCTCTTGCCCCACGTATTCGATTATGTTAGTAAAGCATTTGGTTTCGGGGACGAAGATTGGCGCACAAACGTCCCCACGACAGCAATCCTCGGGCCTTTTGAGGATGCGGTATTTGTCGGACCGATCTTTGAATGGGCGGTGATGTCTTCTTTGGGGGGTCTTCTCTCGGCGGCGACGGGAGAAGATATCAAGGCCCCGAAACTGAAACCGGGAGATGTTCTCGGGGTCGGTGCTTCTGTTGCGGACAATCTTCAACAGGCTCAAGACGCACTGGGAAAAGTCATGGAGGACGGGGTTACACCTCAAGAGTTCTTTAAGTTTACGACTGAACTCACTGAGGCGTCCCTTCCGGTTACCGGCGGATACGGGGCCTTAGCCCGTCAAGTCAGTAACTCTATCGAGGGTGTCATTCTCGGCAGTGATGGCGAGTTTGTTCAGAACTGGAAAAGGTACCTTATGACTTTAGGGTATTCCCGGTCCGTGACGAAACAGGGCGAAGAAAAGTCCAAGAAGAAAAAGAGGCCAATTACCTATGTCTATCGCTAATTCCTACGCGCCAATCAAAACATCCGGTGACGGGTCCACAGACGATTTCAGCTTCAATTTTTCCATCTACGCAAAGTCCGACATTAAGGTCTCCTGGATCGTAAAGACGACCGGCGTCGCCACAGTCAAGACGCTCGGTACGCATTACGATGTCTCGATCAACCTCGTCACAGAAGGCGGGATCGTTACCTTTGACCCTGCGCATATCCCGCCCTCAACGGTGTGGGTCTATCTGGAATCGAACATCCCGGATACTCAGCCCACGAATTTCGGCGTGGACTCCAAGTTGTCCGAAAAAAGCGTTGAGAAGATGGGGGACCGGCAGTGCAGGCTCCTTCAACAGACCAACCGCCAACTCGCGCGATCCCTTAAACTTCCGGTCGGGTCTACTCTGCCTGACTTTCTTATCAGTTCGATTGAAGCAGGGAAGTATCTGCGTATCAATCAGGCTGCGGACGGGGTCGAAATGGGTACTCCTTCTGTCACAACCACGGACTATGACGGCACGATTTCAGCAGGGCCGGATGCGAGTAAGCCGGCCAGTCCGTCAGCCAACGACATCTATTTGGCTACCGACACGAAGATCATCTACATCTGCGTTGCCGGCGGGGTCTGGACCCAAGCAAATTTGAGTGGTGCTTTCTTCACGGCTCTTGCATCAATCCCGTCTGCCGCAGGTATCATCCCTATCGCGAACCTGGCGAGTGGGACTCCTACCGGATCAAAGTTTATTCGGGATGACGGAACGCTTCAAGTGCCGCCAGTAGTTACCCCGGCCTTTGAGAGCGCGCTTCTCCATGTACGCGATGAAAAGGCCGCTAACACGAACGGCGGAGATTTCACTTCGGGCGCATGGCGAACGAGGGTTCTGAATACGGTAAAAACAAACCAAATAACCGGGGCGTCTTTAGCGTCAAATCAAATCACTCTGCCCGCAGGGACTTACGACATCTACGCAGAAGCTCCCGCGCTAAAAGTAAATGCTCACAAGGCTAAATTAGTGAACGTAACGGATACTGCGGACGTAATCATTGGGTCTAATGGGAACGGGCACAGCGGAGCAGAGAACGGAAACCCTTCAATAGTTTCAGGAAGGTTCACCATCGCATCTCAGAAGGTATTCGAGATACAGCACCAATGCACTACGACGGCGAATTCCGTTGGTTTTGGGCAGCTTACAAATTTTGCTGTCGTTGAAGTCTATACCGAAGTGAAAATTTGGAAGGTGGCGTGATGAAAACTCTCGCAAAGATCCGGATTTCAGACAACGAAGTGATAGAGGCGCAGACTCACGAAACCCATATACTTATCGCGGGGCCGGGAGAGGAAATTGTTGAAATTGATTCCGACACTCGCCCGCTGTGCGGAATGATCCGCGAGGGAAAGACCGTGCGGCTAAAGCGCCCGGAAGAAATTCATGTCCCGGTCAAAGACCCCGCAGAGGCTAAGCGGGAACAGGACTACTCCAAAGCACTCGACAAAATCGCCACCGCTGCCGGATTGTCTAAGGACGAGAAGGAAGCACTCAAAGAAAAGGAACGCGCCAATGTTAAGAAAAATTCTTAGTCTTGCACTGATTCTGGTTCTCGGTCTTACCTCACCCGCGTTCGCGAAGTCCGCGACCGTTGAGCAACTGTTCAACGATACCGCGGTGGCGTCAACCGCGGTCGTCACAAGCCGGATCCTGAATATCCAGAACGGCGGATACTTTGGGGTGCACTACAAGGCGACTTCTGCGTCAAGCGCTCCGGATCTCAAGATCGAGTTTCTTATGTCTTCGACGTGTAAGACAACCTCGACTGATTTCATCGAGCCTTCCGGCGCTTCGGATATCGAGACGAACCTTACCGGTGAGACGTGGGTTGTGAAAAGCATCGCCCCGCCTCCCATGCCTTGCTTCAAGATTCAAGTCACGGGCAACGTGGGCAACCCCGCGGATACGCTTTTGAACCTGCGTCTTTTCATCCAGGAGTCATAACATGAAAAAACCCTTCACAGCGTTACTGATCGCACTTTTGCTCGTAAATCCGAATGTTGGGTTCTCTTTTGGCGGGGCTTGGGATAGCGGCGTGGTCTCTTTAGGGTCTGGAACCGGCGACGTGGTAGGTCCGTCGAGTGCTTCGGATAATGCCCTAGCGAGATTTGACGGCACGACAGGAGAGCTGATTGACAACAGCGGAGTCTACTTGATTGACTCTGGTTTTTTGGGGCTTAACGATACCACACCAGAAAACAGACTTGACGTTGAAGATGGGTCAGTTTCTCTGGCGACTCCTGAAACCAGAAACGTTGTCACAAGCAACGGCACTTACACGGGCGGCGATTCAGCGACTTCCGTGCGCGCATTTTATGCCACACCGACATATTCAGGAACGGCAGATTTAAGCACGTTGTCAGGGTTTTATGCCCTCACGGATGACGGTAGATCAACGGCTACAACAACGCACAATTTTGGCGTCGTTGGTCGCGCAAGACTTTCTGGTGCAGGGGCAAATACCTACACTACGGGGGTCTACGGCGACTATGGAGTTTCAGCTGGCACAGCAACAAACGCAGGGGCTTTTTATGCCATCGGCGGCAATCTTGTAAGCGGAACGGGAACTGTCACGAATCACTTCGGCCTGAAAGTTGATAAGCCAACAGATACAGGAAGTGGCGTGATAACGAATGCTTACGGTGTCCTTGTGGCGGCGTTTGATAGCTCGCCAGACGCAGACAATAACAACATCGGGGTGTCAATCGGCGGACCTCCAACAGGCCCGGTCAACGCTTCCCTCTACATTTCCTCTGGTGACGCTTACATAGCCGACAACATCATCCAGTCAAAGTCAAATTTCAACACCTCATCTGGCAATGAAATTGGAATAACTCAAACGCTTTCAAGAAACTCTGGAAGCTCTGGAACGACTGGAGAGCATATTGGCATACAGTCTACCGTTACCGCAAACGATGGAAGCGGTACTGTTGCGGGTCTTGTTGGTTATGACGTAATCGTTTCAAATGGAAACGCTCATACAGAAACTGTGCAGAGTGCGATTGAAATTCAGAACAAGACAACAAACGCATCATCTATTGTTACAGACGGTTATGGTTTGAGGGTAAACAACCTATCAAACACGGGTACGTTTACAAGGTACTACGCAAACTATGTAGGGGACATCACAGCGGGAACGCAAACGAATACACCATTTAGCTTTTATGCTTCCGATACTGGAGCCTTCAATTTCTTTGGTGGAAATACAGGGTTCGGATCTGGCAACACCGCACCCCAAGAGGCTGTTGATATTGTTGGAGCTATGAACCTAACGCCACAGGCAGGCCCCCCATCTAGCGCCGATTCAGGCGATCTTTACGTTGATTCAACCCCAACTCCAGACGAGCTTTGTTTTTATGATGGAGCAGGGTGGCAGGGAATTTCTTCAGGAACAGACGCTAACTGCGCTTAAAGGATATTTATGAAACCTTGGCAAGTAGTTCTTTACCCTATTCTGGTAATGCTGATTTTGCTTGGATGCTTCACGGTCTACAAAAGAGAGACAAGCATGCTGAGCAATCAAGCCCTGCTCGCATCTCAGATTGCATCCATGAGGATTGAGCGAGATCAGGTGAATAAAAAAATCGGGGATTATCTGAACGGATTTAACGCGAGAATTTCAGCCTTGGAAGCTGAAAAATCAAAAAATAGCAAGGGGGAAAAGCGTGAATAGAATTTTAGCTCTGACGATTGCGTTACTTTTTTTCGCCGCTCCTTGCTTTGCGGAATCAAATTCTGCTGCCGTCGGCTACGCCAGCGATACAGAAATTAAATCAGGAAGTCGCCCAGAAAACAGGGCCTTAGGAATTTATAAGACATCGCTTGACGATATCGACTTCTCTGCCGGAACGGCTGAGATCAGCACAGACGTCGTTTTTGGATACGGAAATAAGCCAAACATTACTTTCAAAGCTGACGGCAAAATTCTCGATTCCAACGGAAACGAAATCGCCACAGATATTGAGCTTCTTCAAAAGCTCCGTGACGCATTAAACGGAAATTGTAGATAACCGCCCCACAGGGCAAAACGAAGGAGTAAGTGAATGACAAACGCGCAGAAAATTCAGGCGGCATACAACAAGTTCGGATACGGATGGAACCCTCGTAAGGCATGGAAAAACGTCACGATGGGCGTCGTTCCTTACACAAACATTGAATTTATTCCTATCTTGGTTGGCAAGATCGCTGCGCAGAAGAAAGCTGTTCGGCCGATTGCTGGGCTTGCGCAGAAGTATGAAACGTTCCTTGAAAAGATGCTTCTGGCAGACCCAAGCGAACAGGCTTTGAATCCTGACTTCAATCCGAAACTTGCGGAAACGAATCCTGACAAATTCTGGGAGTATTTTCATTCTCTTAAATAACGAAACTCTCTGCCGGTGGTGCGGGAGGCCATGCGTCCCCGCGCCCGGCATGGTGGTTTGCGGGGAATGTTTAAGAAAAAGAAAGGACGGGGAGTGTAAATGATCAAAGCCAGTTTTTCATTGGTGAAGGATCTCATAATTATATTCGCAGCTTTGTTTTCCTTTCTGGCTTGGGCGGGTGGGATCATCGACATCCCTCGGAAGGTTCAGACTTTGGAAGTGGGCGCAGTAAATTTGAATTCCAGGATCACAAACGTTGAGGCGAAGGATGCCCGGCGTGACGTTGAGAATGCGGAGATTAAGAAGGACATAAAGTTTTTGGTGGAAACGGTCACGGAAATGAAAAGTCTCTTAAAACATCGGGGGGTAGCACAATGAATTTTTCAATCTCGGTCATGTTGCAGAAAGCGGTTCAGTCGGGCGTGAAGGCTCTGGTCGGCATCTTGATCGGCTTTATTGGCGCGGACCGCCTGGCGAGTCTCGGTATTCAGGTCGATATTGCTGCGTTGACGCTCGGGCTTTCGACGCTTGCGATCGCAGGACTTGAGGCGCTTCGCAATTACCTGAAACAAAAATTCGGGTGGAAGTTTCTGTAATGACTACGACATATTTCATCGCCGGCTCGGTCTTTCTTATTCTGAGCGGGATTGGTGCGTTGTGGGCGTGGAACCAACAAAGGAATGCGGACAATGAGAAAGCCAAAAAAGACATCGATTCTGCTATTGATTCCCGTGATTGGGACGCTCTCGATGACGCTCGTCGCCGGCTGCGCTAAAGATAAAGAGTTCGTAATGACCGCTCACGTTGACCGTGAATGGCTTAGATCCGGACAGAACTGGCAAGCACCTGTTCAGGGAGTCTTCCTCTCCGACCGGGCGTTCAAGTATTACGCGAAAGGATGTGAGTAATGGGGGAAGTGTTCTTTATTTTCAGTCTTATTGGCGGGCTCATTTTACCTTTCGGATTCTTGCGCGGTTGGGGTCGGAAGATGTGGATAGGGACGATGTCAACGATCGGCCTCGTTGTAGTCACCGCGGAAGTCATAGGTGTGCAGGTATTCGGGAAAACGATATCACGTATGTACTGGGAGTGGTCTCTGGAGAACGAAGCGCTTTCGTGGGTGGTCGTAGGGCTCTTGTGGTGCGGATGGACCTTTGGGCTTCTTTTGCATCTCCAGTGGAAAGTTATTAAAAGACGATTCGACAAAAGATAGTCGAGGTATTATACTCGCGTCAAATTGCTCCCTACGCTACCGTGGCGTGGGGTAGGAAGTGAAATTCACGGTACAAAAAACCAAAGGAGACGAACATGAAAAAGCATTCGATTATCGCTTTCGTGGTAGCGGCTCTCCTGGCTTTTGCGCCAGTGAGTTTTGCTTCCGTGGGGGTGCAGCAGGACGGCGTTGAGAAGGGTCAGGCAGCAACGTTCAATTTCACCGACGGGCTCACCCAGTCAGGTAACGGACCGACTCGCGATATCGGTCTTTCCGGTATCGGTGAGGAACTGGATATCAACGGCCGTGGAAGAAACAACACCTTCGTGAAGGCGTCGTCTTCCACACCGATCGACGCCAACGAACTGTCGTATGCGGTCATCCTGAAAAGCGTCGGTCATACTGGCGTTGACTCCACCGGGTCTATTCTTCCCGATGGCGAAGACGGTCAGGAGATCACGTTCATCATTACGGGCCTCATCTCGGGTGGTACGTGGAAACTTACTCCGACTACAAAAACGGGGTTTAATTTCCTGACCTTCGATGCTAAAGGCGATAGCGCGACCCTGCAATTCTTATCCGGCGCGGGTTGGGTTATCAAGGCAACAAACAGCGTTACGATCAACCAAGCCTAATCGGGTTTGGGGTTTTAAGTATGCTCTGGGCCGGGTGGCTCTATACACCCGGCCCTCTTTGTTTTTAAACGGCGAAAGGAAAACATCATGGGTAATAAAATTCTGGCGTATGCTTTAGGCTGTCTGCTTTCACTGGCAATCGTACTCCCTCCGACCGACTACACGATCCCGCTCATTCACGATCCCGTTCTTTGGACCTGCCTGACTCTGGCAGCGGCGATGTTCGGGATGTATATGCTGCGCTTCCGGGCGCTCCCCATTCAGTTGAAGGTCCTGTCCCTTTACCTCTTTGTGACCGCGTTTGTCAGTCAAGGCCCGCATTCGTCGTTTAATGCTTACGTGGTCCTGATTGCGTCTCTTGGGCTGTTCCTCGCCTTTATGCAGGTCCGAAATTGGGTGCCGATCTTCGACCTTATCGAAGCAGCCTTCTGGGTCCAGGTGATCCTCGTCACCTTTCAGGTGGCGGGGTGGGATAGACTTCTTTCTTTCAACCGTCTGGGTGAGTCGCACTTCCTCGGGACGGTCACGCAGTACATGAGATTTTCGTCAGTCCTTGCGATCATGACGCCGTTTCTTATTATCCGGAACTGGAAGTACATCTTCCTTATCGCCGCACTCGCGATCGTGTCCCAGTCGTCATCCTTTGCGATTTCTCTATTAGCGGGCTGTGGTGCCTTTATTTTTCTGAATACGAGTGGATGGGTCAAACGTACCGGGATCGTCTGTCTGGTCTTATTCCTTGGCTTATGTTACGCGGTCTATGATCGCGGGTCGTTCGAGGGGGCTATCGTCGCCAGTAACGGGGGCAGGCTTCCTTCTTGGGAGGCAGTCATTCGGACGTGGGTATTCGATACGATCAAGGTGGTCCCAGGTCAGGAACTTGTAGGGCCGATTCAGTGGAAGTGGATCTTTCTCGGGCATGGTCTTGACACTTTCATGTATCTCTTTCCGGTCTATAAACACGACTCTAATCCGTTCGCGCAGGCGCACAATTCTTGGCTGCAATTCGGGTGGGAGATGGGTCTTATCGGTCTCGGGGTTGTGGTATGGTGGGTTGGCAGTCTCGCCCTTCGACTTTACCGCTGCCGGGAGTACGCGTTGGTTTCCGGACTTGTGATGTTTGCGACGAACATGATGTTTTGCTTTCCGGAACGGATGACGCAGACGGCTCCGCTTTTAATTGGATACCTTGCGCTCTGCCAGGTATGTGCGAGAGAGGCGGAAGGGTCACACTGTTGAGGTAAGTTACCATCTCTATTTCCTCTACCTGACGAACATATTCGGCCATACATTCTGCATGGAATGGCTCCGGCATCCCGTTAATCATACGGAGTTTGTCGACAGCCATTCCACACAGCGTGCAGTAATTCATCGTACACCCATCATGGCGAGTTCTAAATTCACGCGTAACTGCCATAGCGTAATGATCATCATTATGAAGATCGTTGTCAGCGCGATGCAGGCGGTAAAGTGTCTCATTCGCACTCCTTCCAGATCGACTTACGTTTTTCACGAATAATCTTTCTTATCCAAGGTTGGTTTCCCGAATGCTTCATGCAGATGGTCCATGTCCCATCTCTATTTCGACCACAAATACACCGGTTCATCTCACCCTCGCGTTGTATTGCTTTTTCAACATCTTGTGAAGCCGCTTGATTCCGGGGATCCTGTCCAGTCTCCCTCCGTTGGCTATGATCTTGTTGCGAAGTACCACTGCTTCTTTTCTGAGCCTCTTGGTGACTGTTCCTCTCATAGATTATCTCTCCATGTTGATCGGTGTGCCCACGGTGCCTGCGCTGCCGTCCGAGTCAGTCGGGGTGTAGTGTGCGCCTGGTATCGAGGGAAATTTAAATTCAAACCCGAGATAGTTCATCGCGTCAAGAAGGTACTCGGTGTTTCCTGTCTTGAGGTATTTTTTCATGCACTTCTGGGCGGACTCGAAAGCACTCACCCGGCCCTTGCCGAAGTTCTCACGCGCCGGCCCGTACTTGAAGAATGCCACCACGATCATATTCTTTCTGATCTCGTCGCATTCGTGCGGATACTCTTGCTTTAAGACTTGTTCTGGGGTCATACGTCGCTGCCTTTCTCTGGGTTCACGGGTTCATCCCGTTCTTCACGCCAATAATTGCGCCTATCAGGCAAGCATCCGTTCAAAAGCAAAAGAACGTCCATCAAAGCATCCACGTAACCACCAGAATATCCCTCGCCGGATAACCCTCTGGCGTAATGCGAGCCTTGATTAAAACGAATTTCCTCTTGTGCGCGGTTGATCGCCCTCTTGATTAGTTTTTTGGTTTTCATGCCCCACCTTCCTTTTCGTGCGCTTCGAGGGCTTTAAGAGCATCCCCCAGTTGTTTATCCCTACCAAAAACCTCTTCCATTGTTTTGTCGGAAGACCAATCCGTAATGAAATCGTCGTTTTCGTAACAATTCTTCGCCGCCTGAACCACGGCATCCCGCAACCTATCACGCTCAAGCAGACGGGCGTTGTCTTGAGAATTTAGAGCCGCATCAGATTCCTTAAAAATTTCAGTGTGATTAGATTCCGTTAAATATTCACCAAAAAGATTGACCATTGATGATCCAAATTCACGGAGTTTCTTCAACGCCCCCAACGCTTCCGAGAGGCGAGAGGTGAGGGAGGCAACCTGATCTTTCAAAGACGCAAGAGCATCCTTAGCATTGTGATAAACAGCCTCTGAGCGAAGCAGTTCGTTATCGGCCTTGAGGCTAGTGCATTGCTTAAACCAAGCGTTTAACTCGCTCTCAAGCTCCTTCACGCGCCTTGTAAGAGTAGAAATTTCCTCAGCCTGATTTGCGGCGCAGGTCAACAGATTTAGCTTCTCTTTCTCCATCTCGGCGTTGGTGGATTCAGCCCTAACAGCACGTTCAAGAATTGCTTCCTGCCCCTTTTGCATATTCTGGCTGTGCTTTATCCAAGAAACTGAAATCATCTCCGTTCCGTCATTTGGACATTGCTGCGGGGTTTCTAAGTTTGGAGAAATTCCGTTCGGATGAAGAATGCTTTGCACTAAATGAAATCCACACTTCGGACACTCGGAATGCCCAGGAACAAACTGCATCCTGCTCGCTTGATCCTCAAGCTCCGCAATCCTATCGTCCTTCTGCTTGGCGACCTGCTGATTAGCCTCATCATTTTTGTCTAAAATCACCGCAAGCTCGGCGAGAAATTTACCGGGAGAAGAATCCTTTTGGTGTTTGTAGAAAAGGTCAACAACTGTTCGGTAGTTTGGTATATCCGCAAGGTCGCTTGTGTCTTTCTTCTCATCTGGGGTCATGGGTTCACCGAGCTAATAACCCAAAAAGTCGCAAAGAATACAAGGATTAGCAGAATGAATTTAAGCCAACTTAGAAGTTCTGTTTTACTGTACGGTTCTGGAGCCTTCTTCATCCTGCGCCTCCTTGTTGTATTGCATAAACTTCATTCCATAATGCGCAATCAAAACTGCGTCAGCCTGTGCGGCTTTGAACATCCCGCCGGCGTATTCAGTCGGATACAGTGACTTCGCAAACTCGAACAGACTTTTCTTGTTTCCTTCCGACAGGCACCCGAGAGCGCCCTGCCACTCGACCGGCCGAATCAGCTTAACGTTTACCCCCTGAACGTACAGCGCACCGAGAATCACGCCGTACCCTTTCCCGAATGTGAACGCAGAGACAACGCCCTGCTGCGGGGACGAGTGAACGTCTTCGACAAAAGCGCTCACGTAGTATCGGTTCAGCGTTAATGATCTTGCCAACTCCGCTGTTTTTAGCCCGCGTAATGAGTGTACGGCGTCCAACCGGCCATAGTCCCCATTTATAAACGCGACGGCCCCGTCTTTACCTGGGTCGATTCCTATGATCGTCATTGTTTTACGTACCTCCGTGTTACGAACCCGTCGGCCTTGATCGGGAATCCCTGGGCCCACTCAGGGACCCGGCACATAATCTCGATCATTTCCTCAAGGCGGTTGGCGCCAATGTCGTTTTCAGTTACGATTTCGTCGTGCGTATGAATCATGACAGGCATCCCGGCCTTCTCCAGTTCGACCATCGAATACGCCATAAGGTCACGCGCAGCTGCCTGAGTCGCGTTTTCTACAAGGTGCCCGCCATACGTCGATACGCGCACCCACTGGTTATTGACCTCGGTCATATACGACAACTCCGGCCCGCCGAACTTCCCAGTCCCAACCCTCGGGGCCTGATACGACAGGAACCTTCCAGACGGAAGGCGCATGAACAGGTAATCTTTGGCGCGGTGGTAATACCACTGAACGTGTCCGCATGGGATAGGGGTGTCCGGCCGGTTCACGGCTTCGATTGCGGTATTCTGCATCGCCCGCCAAAACTCCGGGACCCTCGGATAAGTTTCGCGGTACTGCGGGACGATGGGGCAGGATATGACTTCCTCGCCGTAATTATTTGTCTCCCGGCTCCACATTGAATCCGGAAGTTTAACGCCCCAGGCTTGGCAGGTTGCCACGAAACGGGCCTCGCCCATACCGAACCCGCACCCAAGGATCGCGGTCTTACCGAGGTTCCGTTCCGCCTTGTCTTTCTTCGTAAGGTGAGGGTTCCCGAAAATTCTCTGCGCCATGCGGACATAAATCTCCGGGCCTCGTTCCTCGTCCGACTCGCGAAACTCGTAAAGACCCAACTGTTCGCCCGCCAACCAGAATACCCCGCGGGCCTCGATCGCGGAGTAGTCAACGACATAGAACTCCTTACCATCCCGCGGAATCAACACGCCGCGAAGACACGCCGAAAGAACCTGACTTACGGTGGTCCCGTAAAGGAACCGCAGGACGTTATAGTCATACTCCTTGACGTGCTCGATGGCCTTGAAAATGTCAACGCCGAGACGGTTGACCGGCAGGTTGTGGAGTTGGACGAGTTTACCGCCCCACCGGCCGGTCGTTGCCGTATGGTACTGGAAGCAGTCCCGGACGACCCCGTAGGAATCCATCGCGGTCGCGAGTTTGTCGTATTTCGCGTTCGATGTTTTGGAAAGTTCCTGCCGGTACTTGAGGACACGGATACAGTGTTCGTCAAGACTTCCAGAGGCGATCAACTCCGAAACCGTACCGGCCCGAAGGTCCGTGATCGGAACGCCGCGCTCCTGGAGATATCGCACAATCCCCCCGACCTGCGTTCCGGCCGTGACCTTGCCCCCTGTAAGCGCCGTGAGTTCGTGTTCAAGGCGATTCTGGTGGACCGCGAGGGCTGCGCGCGCCTTTCCGATAAACTCGATATCGACCCGGACCCCGCGGGAGTTGATCTTCTGGTCGAGGAACCATACTTCCTGTTCCTTCGGGTTTAGATCGGGGAGTGCGTCATCGAGCGCACGTTCTACACGCACGTCCTGACGGCAGTATTCGTAAAGGATCTCGTAGTCTTCCGGATCCTCGTACCACAAAAGTCCGGAAACGATTTCTCCTTTCTTCGGCGCGCGCGGTTTGCAGAGTTTAAGCATCGTCTGCTTACCGGTCATGTCTTTCTGTTCGGTAATACCAAGGGCAAGCGCGGCGTTCTGGAGAGACGAGGGTAGACCGAAAGCGTTCGCCTTCGCCGCGGTGCACCGCCACCGGTGGATCGGAAGCGGAGGCATCCCGTGTTTCGGTACCATAATGTTCTGCCAAATGCACTGCTCAAAGAACGCATTGTGCGCGTAGAAAATAACCTCGGGGTCTGAGACGAGAAAAAGTAACTCGCCCATCTCCCGTGACCACGTCTGTTTTTCAAGAGTGGGTTTTGTAATCGTTCGGATATGCGGGTCGTTATCGACACTGAAACAGATGCAGACCACCTGGGTTGACGGGTGGGTCGAATACCCCCACCCGCCCGTTTCCCAAATGTCCGCTGCCGATCTCGACTCGAAATCTAAATGGCAGCGTCTCATCTTACACCCCGCCGAATGGGTTGTGCGGACGAGGTTGCGCCACCGGGGGCTGCTCCCACGGTGCCGGAATCGCCGGGTTAACTCCAGTCGGTTGCTGCGGGAACGCGGGTACGGCCGGTGTCACAGGGGCAGGTGGTGCCACCGGTGTCGCAGGCATAGCAGGCGCTCCCGGATACTGACCCGTAACATGACCGAACGGTGCTGACGGAGGCGGTGCGTCGGCAACCTCGGGAAGAACGAGGTTATCAAACGCCTGCTCCAGTTCGACTCCGGTGTTCGTGAATTTCGTGTTCTCGCCCGTCTTCATGACGTGTTGGAACCCGATCGTCACAGACTTCTTACCGTTGAAGTTGTACCCGTACACGTCGATGTAAGCCAAAACATTACATCCCGCGTACACTTCGTTGGCGTCGATAGGCTGCTTATGACGGTTCACGATTCCCGGACGGCCGAACTCACCCTTACGGGACAGAGACAGGACCCAATGCCCGGCGTATTCATTACGCCAGGTCTTGAATGCCTGTTTCTGATCTCCGTCTTTGAACGCCTCGAAAAGACGCATGGCCTCATTGAACCCTGCATCTCCCGCGATCGTCCGGGCTTCCGACTGTACGGCTGCACCCAACCACTGCACGAACTCAGGAACTCCGCGGCCCGTCTTAGGCAGAAGAATCGTGAGTTGATAGCGGTTGTATTTACTGACCTTGCCGAGCGCCGGAAATGACGCCCTTCCTACTGGTGTTGCAATTGACTGTCCCATATTATTCTCCTTGTTTTTCTCGTTTTAAGTTACAGGTTATACGTCTTCTTCGGTGTAAGGTGTTGCAACCGTGACACCGAGCACGGCCTTCTTGGCTTTCGGGTTGTGTCGAACAACCGCGATCACCATTTTTTCCTCGACGAGATGGAATTTCCCGCCGCGAAACTCGGACTTAAAAATGTGCGGACCGCAGATAATACGATCGCCCGGTTTTATGTCCTCGACTTTCGGCCCGACTCTTAGGACCTCGAACTCATTACGGACGTCCGCTTTCTCATCGCCCGCAATAATGATCGATGACTGGTCCTGCTCAATCAACCGCAGTAAACACCACGGCCCGATAGGGTACATTTCATCCATAGATTTCCTCGTTTCTTTTCCTATTAAAAAACTTACTTCGCGAGAAGGGCTCGAACCGCGCAGTCCTTTGCCTCAAGCAGCTTACGAAGCATAGTGGACTTTTCCGCATTGTTCGGGAGAACAGCGTTCAACTGTTCCGCTAAGTTCGCGAATGGTTTGCTCACCTGTTGAAGTTTCTCAGGCAGATGGGCGTACGTGAAATACTGTAAGATCGGATTTTCTTCCATAGATTCCTCCTTTCTAATCAATCAGAACGTCTTTGAAGACTTCATCGACGGTCCGTTTGATATGGTCAGTCGCGTCTTTTTCGAGGGATATTTTAAGATCCCCCTCCGGGACGTGGATATAAGGTTCGAGTAGTTTTTTATCGACCAGTTTCTCAATCTTCGACGGAGACAAAACTGTCGGCGTCGTGAGGTATTCGTCCGGCGCGAGATGCTTCGAGAGAAAGTCCTTGATTGCGCTCTCATCACGCCACGCCCGGTGTTTCTTTGTCCGGGTGAGAACGTAATTCGGAACGTCCACGCCCGACTTCATGAGGGTGAAAGCATACCCTTCGAGGCATTCGATGTATGCTTTCAGAAGGTGCAGAGCCGGCAGTGCTTTCCCGATCTGTTCCGGGGTCAGACTTTTGACCACCGGAAAGACACGATCGAGTTTCGGGATCGCGTTCTGCGCCGTCGTCATGATCCCTTTTTGAAGGACCGGACAACTCCCGGCAGCCGAACACCATCCGCACCATTCGCCCTGCTTATACTCCGGGTTCTTCTCCATCGTTTTTGCGATGGCTACCCGGACTTCTTCCTTGAAATCCCGGATACGTTTGACCGTTGTCTCCCAGGACTTCACGTAATCGCCTTCTTTTGCCCGTGGTTGAATGATCCACAGGACCACCTTATCCACGAACATCCCGAGTTGATCGACCGCAGGGACCGCATACGACATACACTGACGGTTTTCTTCCGGAGAGACGATCACCCCGCGACCGCCTTTCAGGTCGAAGATGTGAAGCGTCGTCCCGATGATGCACCGCGCATCTGTCGTACCCCCGTAAAACTTCCCTTTCCCGATCGGAAGGTCAGGGCATTCACTGTAAGTCTCTACCTCAAGAATCGTCTCAGGGAGACCCGCTTCGCGGAGTAGTCCGAGGATGGTATTTCGGTAGAGATTTACAGTGTAGATCACATCGTCATTGACGAGGATCGTATGCTGCTGACGTTCCTTTCCCGACCCGTAATCGAAACTGAAAACGGTCCCGGCCAGAGACCGCGCATCGATATGGTTCGACAGACAGTGGGCGGCGACCGCGTGTATTCCGGTACCCTCGATCGCGGCTTCACTGGACGGCTGTTCGATGCCGACCTTCTCCTGCGCCTGGACGGATCCAGGGCAGGAAAAGAAACGGTCGGCCTGTGATGGGGAACGGTAGTTCTTACTCACTGATTTTCTTCTCGGCCATAAAGAGGTTAATCATCTGAACGACCGCGATCTGATCGTGGATCTTATCCACTTCAAAGGCGTTCGCGTACTGGGGAAATGTCTTACGGAAACGGTCAGACATTTCACCGAGGACGAGATTGACCTGCGCCGGATCGGTCTTCCCGACGATGGTCTGGATCTTTTTGACGGCCTGCAACACCCACTCTTTATACTGTTCGATCGTGAATTGCACTTTCTCCGGAACCGGAATCGGTGTCGGCGCAGGTACAATCCCGAAAGGGTTTCCCTGAACCGGCGCGGGCGGAACCGGCGCAGGTGCGGGGGTAGGTGTCGGAACAGGCGCGGCAGGTGGAACCGCTGCCGGGAATCCGCCTGACATCATAGGCATCGGGTCCGCGGGCTTTTCCTTTTTCTTCCGGGTACGCTTTGCAGGACCGGGCTCGTCTGCCGCGGGGTCCGCAGCAAGCTCACCCTGCACCGCATCCACCTGTTCAGGAACGCCGCTGACCTTGGGCCAGAGCGGGAAAGACACGCGAGACTGGAGAACCCGCACGCCTTCCTGAGAGTGAATGATCCTGCCGATGTGTTCCGCCAGTTGACGATCTGCGACTTCGACTGTGAGTGTTACCTCGATACGACTGTTATACTCTTGTTCTTCCATGATATTCTCCTTATTGATTGTGAAATCGAAAATCTTATTTTCATCCCCCATGAGTTTCTTTACTACTTCCGACTTGGTTACGTTCTTTTGGAGAACGCATTCGTCGAGACTGTTTTCGACCACAAGGAAATCGAAAACCGTCTTGGACTTCTGACCGTTTCTGTGGATCCGCCCCATCGCCTGCTGATTCACGCCAGGGACGTAGGAAATCTCCACAAAAACGACGTGCTTACACACTTCCTGCAACCCATCGACACCCGTTCCGGCAGCATCGATGTTTAAAATGATGACCCGGCAATCCCGGTCCTCGCGGAACTTGCGCACGCAGGCGGGACGCTTGGCCGGCGGAGTCTCCCCGGTGATCCATTCCGGCTGATAGTCGCTCAGTTCATCGACAAGACGTGCGATCACGTCCTTGTGGTACGCAAACACCACCAGTTTTTCCTCGGTATCGAGGCGGTCTTTTATGTATTCGACTGAGTCTTTTATCTTGGCAAGGCCCATCTTCTTCCTGATCGAAGCGACCGCCGGAGACTTCACGAAATCCTCGTCAACGTCCTTGGGTTCCTCGAATATTATGCGTTCGATGGCCTCTGTTCTTTCGAGATGAACGACCCGCATGATCTTTTCGGGTAGATCGGGAAGGATGTCTCTTTCGCGGCGGAGCATAAACCCGTTTAATTTTGCGCTCAGTTCGTCTTGGTAAGTCGCACCCTTCGCAACCCACCCCCACGTACCTTGGTGGCCTCCGCAGTATCTCTGCGTGAATGTGATGTAATCTGAGTAGGGCTCGATGCGCTCCGGGCAAAGGGCTTTGAGTGTCGTAAACAATTCTTCCGGCCGGTTCAGGACCGGGGTCCCCGTCAGCAGCCAACACCGGGAAGACCGCGACAGATATCCGCCCACCCCGAAGACCGCCTTCGTGCGCTTGGACGTGTGCGACTTCAAACAGTGTGACTCGTCGCAGATAAGGACATCGTATTTCATGGAGATCAGAAACATAACCGTCTTAAGGCGCCAGATGATATCGTAATTGACGATGAACATACTGCGCTCCGGGACGTAGAACGGCGCCTCAGTCGCCGAATCCACTACGAATACTTCACCCGGCGAGAAGCCCCAGGAAACCGCTCGGCTTTTCCAGTCGTATTTGATTGAGGCGGTACAGATCACAAGGATCTTTTTGGCCTGCAACATCTGTGCTGCGACAAGAGCCTGAGCGGTTTTCCCGACGCCTACGTCGTCCGCCAAGAGTGCTGCCCGAGAACCCGTAAGAAACTCGACGCCCTCTTTTTGGAACGGGTAAAGCCTGTTGTAGTGGTATTCGACGACTGAGTTCATGCGTTCTTACCTTGTTTTAATTGGGACCTGAACGGGAGTGAGCGCCCCCGTTCAGGCGGTCGTGGCTTTTAGCACTGGCGACGCCGCCGCTCCCTTGCGGGTCATAACTCCGCGGAGAAAATTCTTCGGCGAACGTCAGGGTGCCACCCCACACGACCTAAATTTTTTGCGGTACGTCAAATGGCGACGGCATTTTCTGCATACCGATCGCCGGAAGAACAACCGGGCGGATATAAACATTCAGCCCGTTTCTTACGTGTAACGAGAACCCTGCCTGCCTGAGCGCAACGGCTATCCTGCGGGCATGGCCTGTATTCATCTGCATATAAGACCCGCCGATCACCTGAGAGTAAATCATCTCAGTCGATACTTCGGCCACTTCCGGGTGAGCAGCCAACCAGTCAAAAATAATGACGGTCCACGGGTCTTTAACCAGGCGTTCTCGGGTTTCGTGTTCAGCGATCATCGCGACCTCGTCTTCGAGATACAGGATCTCGCCCTTCTCGTAATAGTGTTTTGCTTCCGCGAGTATCTGATCGCGGTCACGGCGCAAGGCTGCGGTGTCGCACGTACCGCACAGGACCGGCCAGAATCTACGGTTTCCCGTGTCATCTACGAGGTATCCGATATGGTCGGGGTTGATTGTCCCGATAAAGATACTCTGCCGGGCGAAACGTTTCGCGGTACGGGCATATGCCGGACGCGCTTCGTCTTCCTGGGCGACGATGAACTGCTTGAGTTTGTTCACGTCCGCTTTACGCACCGACACCATTTCCGCGAACTCTATAATCCAGTGGGAGTGCACGTACTGGATCGAGTCTTTGGGGTTGTGGATGTCGATGGGCGCGTCTCCGAAATACTGTCCGCCAAGGATGCGGCAGACGGTGGACTTCCCCGCCCCCTGTTTACCTTCCAGAACCAGAACGAAATCGAATTTACATCCCGGCTGATAGATGCGGGCGACCGCACCGATAAGGGTCTTACGCCCCACTGCGCGGGTGTACTTGGTATCCACCGTGCCGCAGTAGCGAACAAGCCACGTATCGAGGCGCGGTATCCCGTCCCACTGGAGTTCGTCGAGATGGTTTCTGATCGGATGGTAGGACTTCTCACCGGCCACAATCGCGAGAGCTTCCCAGATTTTCGGGACCGGAAACTCCACATTGTATGTCTGCGCGAGGTACAGGCAGATATGACCGACCTCAAGATCATCGACCTGCCGGTAGGAATTATGGCGTTTCTTTTCCCAAGGAAGGTTCTTTACCAGTTCGAGTTTGTAACTGAACAGGTTGAATGCGAAAGCATCCTTCAAGTTCTTGTCGTTTTTCAGGAACAGGAAACAGTTTTTCATCGTGCTCTTGTATTCGTGGCCCTTCCCATCGAGGTCCCGCATCCAGGCATTATCGTCCGGGTCAACGGCCGCCGAGATATTTGAGAACGCTACGACCGGGTCGCGGGTCCCCGCGGGCGCGGTATTGTAGGTGTAGGCGTTTCTTACCTTGGCGCGCAGTTCGTCAGGAGCCCACTCCGGGGAACAGCGCGGGTTGTAGTGCTGAAACATGAGGTCGAAACACGCTTCCTGAGAAAGATTGTAGTCTCTCCCGCGGCAGGCGACCTTGAAGGTTTCGATATCCCCGCCCTGACCCTCGATAGCGGGCGCAGCCTGACCGCGCAGGAACTCGATAAAGCGGGACTTATTCTCATGCGTATCTCGAAACTCCGTACTCTGAATACTGGTGTGTTCTTGGAGGGGTTTGACCAGACTGTTCAGGACTTCGTCCGGCGCGAGAAGCGTCGGGCCGTGACAGAGAAGGGTATAAGGGTTCCCGTTCACGACTGATCCGGGACCGATGACGTAACTCCCCTCAGTCAGAAAATCGAGACCGGGAAACTCTCTGAGTTTTTTCTTGGTCGAGAATCCTACGGGTTTTTTCAGGTAAAGGTGCAGGCCGCCGGAGCCGGTGCGCACCATGCGAGAACGTTCGATCTTTTCGTCGATCTGAAACGCCTGTTTGTATTCCGACCATACCTTGCGCCCTTCCGGGAAGTTGCGCGGGTCGATGTCGATAACAAGGTCGTCTTTGTGCAGAACGATTCCGTATTCGTTGTGGGGGTACGTGATTTCGGTCACGTTTATGTCCGAGACAGACGCCTTCCATGATTCACCCGGTGTGATGGGACGTTTATTTTGCGTAGGAAACGTAGCGTATCCCTGCAAAATAACTTCCTGGACGGACTGAATGAACGCCGGATTACTTTTTGAACGCGGATGTGTCTGCTGCATTGACTCTGACCTTTGAAAGATAGTTTTCGATGTCCTCGGGACGGAATTTGTAACGGTTCCCCACGACCACGCAAGAGATCACGCGGCGCACTTTCACCATCGTCTTGAGTGTTCGGGTTGTGACCGACAAAATGTCCGCCGTCTCTTTCAAACTGAGCAGCTTTGACTTTTGAATGTCCATGATTTTTTCCTTTTTTATCGCCTTATACTGCGGTTGAGTTCGTGGATATTACGACCGTTTAAAACATAAATCAACTACTTTTTTACTTTATTTACCACTTTTTTCTTATTACGTCCGATAAACTTTTCTTCGTTCGCCATTCCGAAGTCAAAACACCTGTCCCTGCCGCACGTGGTGACGTTTGTCTCGCGCCACAGGTAGGGCGGGTCCGCGGGTTTTCCGCACAGATCGCAGGGTTTCATTTCACACCCTCACCGCCATCCGTTTACGCATTTCGTTGTGGAAAATGGCCCATCGCTGCGGGCGTTTCATCTTGGAGAAGTGGTTTGACTTCTCATTCGGGAAAAGTTTTTCGAGTTTGCAGATCAGTTCGTGTTGCGTCCGGGGGACGTGGTAGTCGATTCGCGGGATTATCCCTTGGTATAGTCTTTCTCCCGTTAATAACTGATTCTTATAGTCTCGAAGTTGTGATTCTAGGCTCATACCCCTATCCTTTCGGGTTACACACCGGGCACAGCCGGCGCGAGTTTTTTTGTCTTTTTATTTTTCTTTCCATGTTCCTGTCGCCTTCGATGATGCGCACGACCCGGAACGAAATGCCTGCCTTCTTTACCGCTGACAGGAGTTTTGCTCCGCGCCCGCGGCGATGATCGATCTGACGTGCCGCGGGATCGTCAGAAAACCCTACGTAATGCTGCGCATGATGAAACTTCGTGTCGAAATGGATGACGTAGATCATAGGGTTACGTCGTATTCTTTTACTGCAACCCAGTCGCATCCGGAAGTCCACTCTTTTTCAGCGTAACAGCTAGGCTCCCAGGGCCCGAAGTGTGCCCTTTGCGATAACGCGCAGGCTTCGGCTTTCTCCCAGTCTTGTTCCAGAAAAACTCCGCGAACACTCCCGCCTTCTCCAGTCTCTCCCATCATTACGATTAAGACTTTCATCACACCCTCCCTGACACTTGTTTTTCTGCTTCGTTTAGTACCTCAATGCCCTTAGCCGTCACAATCACTTTTTGCCCTTTAGTCCAGAAAATGAGCCGTCTGGCTATACACTCCGCCCATACAGCGGAGACGAGCAAGGAATACTCCACATAATGACTACTCGCGTATCCCGGCCACGACCCCCGCTTGACTAACGCTAAAACCTGTGACTTAGTTCGGGGCTTATCATTGGCGGCATTGATTATTTTGACCATGAGTTGACTCATCACACCCTCCCAAAGTATTTTTTAAGATAGTCTTTTGTGACCTGCGGTAATTCGTCGTAATTGGCTCCCCTTGCCTTCCATTTTCGCCAGTTGCCTACGCCCCAGTTCCAGGCGATGATCGTGTCCTGGGGGGTTTTGCAGCGAAAATGCAGCCAATCCAGATACCAGTCTGCGACCCGCTTTGCCGTCGCGGGGTCGAAAAGGGCATCCGGAGGGCCGGGTTTGCGTTTCTTGGCCCGGTTGTAGTCTTTCCAGACTCCGGGCGTGATCTGATACAGCCCGCGCTCCCCGACCGATCCGACCGCCTTCGGATTCCCGGAAGACTCGATCATCTTTATGAGTTCCAGGTCGAGCGGGTGTGCCTGAGCGGTTTGAGAGACGAGCAGGGATAGCGCAAAAAATGCGTAGATTCTCATTTTAGACCCCTTTCTGTCTTGCAATACCCCAAGTGCTGACAGAACGAGCAAAGGCGTTTCTTTGGGCCGTAAACGCCAATGGTGAGAGCCGGGATAGGGATTCCAAAGAAGCGGTAAAGTTTGACCCGGTGACGCTCGGTCATCTTACGCTTCACGACTTGGAAGGGTTTGTAGTAAATCGAGAGCCTTACCACGGGAAACTCGATGACCTCTGCCAGTACCATGTTCGCCTTTTTGGCTACGTCCGGCAGACATTCGGACATATACCCGAATATCGCGGGCATTTGCTCCCGGTATGGGATAATCAGGAAAGACTTGAAGTCCCAGGGATGGTCATGGAAGTCTTCGGTGTCATCCTGCAAAAATAAGTGGACTTTAACGGAGAATTTCGGGGACTTGAATAGGGTCAGGCGCACAAGGTACGGACGCCCATTTTGTGAAATGGTCTTTAGTTCCATGATGTTTTCCTTCCTCGCCAGAGGATGTTATCGGTTTTTTGTGGTTACGTCTATCTGCTTAAAAAGGGTTCCTAACCGCCGCCGATCGATTCCGGGAGCGGGACTTTAGACGGGTTTCTGGGTACAAACGTATACCACTCAGAGCCGTCATAAGTCCCTTTTACGATGACCTTCGTATCCGTCCAGACGTAGACGGAATATCCTTCCTCGCCGCCCCAGGAGCTATCAAACTCGAAATTTAATTTTCTTAAAGCCTTCTCGACATCTGCACCCTCAAAAAACTCCGCGGCGCCTTCGTCTTCCTCATATCTGCGGCGGGGATCTTTTCCGATTGAGATTGCGAGAATTTTCTCATCCTTCGTTAGTTTTAAAATCTCCGTTTTCGCGTTCATGTTTTCCTTTCTGTTATCGACTCAAGAGCCGGATGTAATACTTGGCAAAGCGGACGATTCTTTTCAGGACACACGGCGAACAATGCCGTCTGTTTGCTTCCTCTGCGGTTTTGATCCCGCCGCAGCGGGGACAGGTTTTAGGGTTTTTTAGTGTCATATTTTACCGCCCGCCTTTCGGATGATCGCTTCGTATTGCTTCCGCTGCGCATCGTGAACATTCCGGGACTCCGGGTCTTGCGCCCGCTCAATCTGGCACATTTCAATCAGCGCAGCCAGTAAGTCCGGCCCTGCTTTGTGCGTGTCGCACATGAAAAAAGTCGGTACATGATCATCTTCCAGGCACAGTTCACAATCGCAGCTATCCGCTTTGGCCCCTATTTCGTTATTGTTTAACCGCATGAATGCTTCCGGCTCTTTTTTCCTTGGCATAGTGACTCCTTTTTAGTTTTTGAATTTTAACAGCTTGCGACCCCGCCAAGATAGCGGCGGGGTTTCGGCCTTCCGGCCATCATCAGGCAAGCACTATGACCGCTTTTGTCTTGTCGGTCGTGTATAGCGTGTAATCCGCCGGATAATCTCCGCTTGACCACCACCGCACATATTCCCAGTCACGGAAAAAATCGTTCGGCGAAAACTGGGAATCTGTGTATCGTGGGAGATTCCGGCTTTCGTTATACCTTGCGGCGGTACGCCCGAAAAAGTTCTGAATGGTTTTGACTTCTATTTCGACAATCTCTCCGCTTTCGAGTTTGTGAAACCATTCTATGACGGCGTGCGGCTCGGTACAGTTTCCTATCTTGATTGTGTAGGGGTTGACTTCCTGGATCGTCCCTGTGAACTCCTTTCGTCCGTTGTGTCCTTTGCCCGTGTTCCCGCAGCGGAAAGACATACAAGAATCTCTCCAGATATATTTCTGTGTTGCCGGTAAAGTCTCCATCAGGTGCCTTATAATCGCCGGATCGGAAAGTTTTTTGTCTCGGAAACTGTCCCCGAATTCGACGGATGCTATGCGCCCGTAAAGATCGCATATTGAGACGAAACGGGGCGTAACACCTGTCTTCCCGACTATTTCGGAGATGATATCCTCTTTCTTTTCTGCCTCTTTGATATTCGCTTCATACAGTTTTTTCAATTTGTCAATTTCGCTCATAAACCCCTCGGTTATTGTTTTGCGTTCAGTATGTCCAGAATCTTTACTGCCTGTTCTGGTGATACATAGGAAAGAGTTATTTTCACGGTACTATGTTCGAGCGGTTCCACGTCTCCCCGGCCTTCTTTATCGTCTGCGCTTGGGGACACGAATTCAAACTGAATGATCCCGTTTTCCCGGTGATCGCTTGCAGTAAGGCCGGAACCGTCTGCGACTGCTTTGATAGCGTTCCTCTGTTTTTCGTGGTATCCGTCATAATCTGCAACCATTTCACGAACCTTGGCAAGACGCAAAGCATATTCAGGAAGTAACCGCCTGGTTACGTCTCTGGCGATTTGCTCGGCGTTCTTTGTCCGGGAAACGTTTATGGAATCGCTCGGCGTCTCTCCGTATCCGTAAGGCCGGATATATTCGCCCTTTGCCGTCTTCGGATAAATGCCGGAAAAATGGAAGTGCTTTTTGTTTCCGTAGGTCTCGGCAGAAACCCACAAGGAACCATCCGGCAGCAAAATTTCACGGCTAAAGTGATACGGCACCCCGCCGTCTATGTCCGGCTTTTCTTCTTTCAATCGTCCGCCAAGAAGTTTAGCAACGGTCTCCATCTTATCGGCGAACATGGCAAAAAGCGCCTGTCTTTCCCTGCGTTCCCGCTCGATTCTTTCGTCGAAAGTCTCTGCTTTCTTTGTCGTTTCCATGATCATTCTCCTTTGCTGTTTTTGGTTTTTAGCTTGCGATCCCGCCGATATCAGCGGGATTTCGGCCTTACGGCCTCATCAGGCAAGCGGGGATTAAATTTGTCTTCCGTATTCGTCAAATTCGTATCCGTTAGCGTCCGCATGATCGAGAAAATATTCTTCTGTCTGCTGATATTCGTCTTCTGCTGCCCGAATCCTTCCTGCAACATACGCAAGGTTAGAAAATGCCTCTCCGATTGTCTCTTTCTCTTTAATGCTCTGTTTCAATGCGTCTATAAAATCGTCGTCAAAGCACACGCCAGTGAACGGGCATGGTTTAATCATCCCTGCCCGATAATATGATCCGTATTGCGCCAATTTTCGCCTTTGCGATTCCTTGCGCAACAATGGTGTGAACGGTATACGCAATCCGAAGAATAGGTTATTCTCTAGCCAAGCAAAAGCACGTTTCCCGGATAATTCCCGGACGTTTTCATCCATGTCAAACTTAACAATGGAATGCCCACAAATTCCGTCAATCTCATAATCTCTCAAACGTATATTCGCTGCCTCAAATATCATCTTTAGACTGTCGATCAATTCACCGTCCCATAGTATTTCAGTTTGGTTATTACAAAAATCTTGGTGCGCTTTCTTGAATGCTTCCGGCAGGTTTTCTTTCAATTCTTGCGCCGTGTAGATTGTCCTAGTTTCCTGTCTCATAACGTTTTCCCTTTCGTTGTGTTGTGTTTTTAATTGGCGTATTTAGTGAAAATATCAACCGTGTTGCCGTCTTACGACCTCATCAGGCAAGCGCTAAACGGCCTTGGCCGATTCTCTGATCCCAAGCCGCATAATCAAGTTTAGGGAATTTAGGTTGACCCAGTTTTAACGCCCTATAAAAGCCGTCTTCATTGACGCGCCCGTCTTCACAGTTATCCGCAGCCGCGTCCCAAAGTCGATCTTTATTGTGATCATGGAGCCTGTGCCACTCAATTCCGAGACCGCTACAAAAGTCATCGATAAAAGAGTCCACAGCGGCGCTGTCCTGCTCTTGCTCTTGCTCTTGCTGTTTTTCAGAATAGGCCGCTTCATTCACTACCGGGTAATCGGCCAGGCGCTTTTCTATCTCCAGGGCCTTTGCCGCTTCTTTCGACAGCGCCTTAACACAAAGCGCCTGCCACCATCCGCAGGCCCAATGCCCGAATTGAAAAACTTGGACGGTATCGGACTCGCCGCCCAGGAGTTTTAAAGCCTCTTCAAAATTACACTCTTCTAAGATATCCGCGTCCCGTGTTTTTGTTAAGAGACACAGCCAATGCGACGCCGGAACGTCGCCCGCGTAGTTTTCCATTGAGTCCCAGCCAGAAGGATTTTTTACAATCTCGCGCAGTGGTTTCATGATCAATTCTCCTTTTGTTGTGTTCTGGTTTTTAATAGTCTCTTATTATCAATTTTTTCTTGTTTACGATGATCCAAGCCGTCCCCGCATTTGAATAGCATGTAACATAAACGCGCCGTCTCTTTCCGTCCGGCAAAATAGCGATTCTCGAAGACGTTAGCTTTGCTCCGTATCCGCTACGGGTTTGCTGCAATCCCATTTTTTGCCAGTCTAGCGGGCGGTATTCTGTTATAGTTCCGTAAGGCGCATATTCAGACATGACGTTTTGTCCTTTCGTTGTGCTCTGGTTTTTAATCTCTGACGTTGCGTGCTTCTTGTGCCTCTTCCTGGTACGCTTGTATCCGCAATTCGACTTCCTCGATTGCTTCGCTCTCGATCCTGTCCCAGTCATCGCTCGTTATTTCGCCGTCAATGTTGCGTTCTACGTCGTTAAAGCGTACTTCCTCTTTTAATATCGTTCCGTCTTTTTTCATAACGTGAACGACCAGGACGGTATCAAGGCTGCCGTCATCAGCTAGATATACTCTTTGAATTTTCATTTTGTTTCCCCTTCACGTTTACCCCGCATCCGTATCGGTGCGGGCTTTTGTGTGCCTGATTGACTGAATTATCGGATATTTTGGGCGGATTGTAAAGTTTTATTTTCATCTTTTTTCGTCTTTTTTTACAGTTAAGACATGATAAGGTTGTTCGATCTTTCCTTATTTTGTTGATATTGGGGTTATAATAGAGGATGATAATACTGAGCGAATAAAGTTAAATATAATATGATATAAAATAATAATATGGTAATACTCTAGTAATATAGTAGAGTAATATAATGTATATAAAAGTACGTAGGATTTTATCGTATCATAATACCACAATTTCTGACTTTTCGTGGAAAAACCATACACGCCAAAAAATTTGCGAGTGATAATTTTTAACTTTTTCGGACGTTCGTCAATTGATAAAAAATAATATAGGATAATAAAAACAGACATTCGGACGTTTGTTATTATCGTCCACTCTTTTCCCGTTCTTCGATAACATTCGACAACATCCAGCAAACGTATAATTTTTAATATTTTCGGACGTACAGAATATGAGGATAAACTGTTGATAAGCTGTGGATAACGGTTTCCAGGCTGTTGATTCCTTGTGGATATCGTGTTCGCAGCCTGTCCATAACCATGAGGACAGCTTGTGGATATGTTGTGGACAATTTTTGACCCCCACCCCGGTCGTTTTTCGAGGGGCTTGGACCCAAGAGGGGGAGGGCTTCGCGCAACAAACATAATAATTTTTTCTCTCCATCCAGACATTCACGCCCATCAAAGATATGACACTGACTATGATAGCCCGTAAATGACCTGAATGAGCCCGCGATAACTTCTATGAAACAAAAAACCAAAAAATCAACCCCCCACCCCGGTCCAACAACAAAAACAATCCGCCGAGCCCCCACCCCGAGAAAAACCGTTAAGTACCTAGAAAAAGCGAAACTGCTTGACTTTTGCGAAAACGGCCCTCTACAATCCACTAAAAGGAAAAGTTATGCACCGTTTCAACAAAAAGTGAAAGGACCTACAAAATGGCACGATCACCGCAACAGAAGCCTGCGAAGGCAAATCCACCCAAGACTCCGCAAAAACCAACCCTCGTTCTCCCTGAGAACAAACCGTCCGTTCAGGAAACATCCGCGACGCCTGTGCGTCTGCCGTTTCTGCTGAAAGCCACGATTACGGCGATCGTCCGTAATGCTGCCGGGCTTGAGGAACGACGGACGTTCGATGCGGTATTTGAAGTGGATCGTAAGGGCGCGGAAACGCCGTGGTTTATTCTGCGGAACTTTCTCGCCCCTCAGTTTCTCAATCAGAAACTCGGACGGGAAGGAACGGGTTGGCTGCGTATTTACGAGGCCAAGACTGAAAAGATCATCAACCGCGATAATCCCGCGGACATTGACGGGATTCCGCTTCGGGTCATGACGATTGAGCAACTGGAATCCTACGTCGGACAGTGGGAATATCCGATCAAGGTGCGCGAGTTCCACAATGTTGAGTACGCGCGTCAGATGGTTGCCCTTTACGAAGAAGACCCGAAGGGCTATGAGAAGCAGTACGAGGGTTACGTTGCAGGAAAAGGTCGTCAGATGCCGGAACTCGACCGATACCGTAAGGGAGCTATCAGCGCGAACTCCGATTCTCTCCTGAGCGAATTTGAGTCCCTTTCAGAAAAACCCTTGAACACACCCAAGACGCCCTCGGCAAGACAGGTCTCTGGACCTCTTTCGCCCGAGGAAGCCCGTGCGTTAGAAACGCCCGCGGCCCCTGAGCCCGCCGTGGAACAGCCTGCTGTACCGGCTGCGCCCGCGAGTGCAGGCAGTGCGTTTGGGGATCTGTAATAAGTTATGACCGCGCCCCTGGACAACGCGTTTAGTCTCCCAGAGAGTAAACCTGCGTCCAGGGGCGCGAACCCTTTTATCCCTCCAACTACCCCCGGTCGCCCCCTTAGCCGCCCGGAACCCGTAAAACCTGTTCCGGGAAGTTCAGGAGATGCGGGAACCGGGCCCTGCCCGCGGGGTGAACAGGACACCGATCTGGAGCCCCAGAAGACCATAAAGAAAATTGACCACCGCGGGCACATCATTGAGTGCAAAATGGAGTCGGGCGTCATGGTCAAGATCAAAGATCACGGACACGTCAAGAAACACGCCGAACTTGCGATCATGCGTACCGTCATGGAGACCGTCCGTATTGAGCCCTACACCCCAGAAGAACTCTCGAAAATGACCTATATCGAGGCCGCGGCGAAAAATCTCGCGCGCCGTGGTGCGCTCGGGGATGGAGATGATGTCGACCGCCTCCTTGACCGCGTCATGGGCCGGCCGAAACAGTCCTCCGAAACCGTGAACGTCAACCTCACTCTCGACGATATCCTTACCGCATCCGACAATCAGGATGCGGAACCCGCCGATTCAGGCGTAATCGAACTTACCCCGGAGCCTGATAGTGCAGAGTGACGCGGATAAACTCAAACAACAAATCGCGTTTTTACAACAGAACCTTCCGGCATGGGCCGAGCGGTATTGTAAGATCCGCCCGCGCGAAGGTGGAAAGATCGTCCCGTTTCGGTTTAACCGTGCGCAGACTTACACCCACAATTTCATCGAGGCGATACGTGCTGCTGGGCACCCCGTAAGACTGGCAGTCGTCAAGGGAAGAAAACAGGGAATATCAACCTACGTCGCGGCGAGGTTTTTACACCGGTGTACCCTCTTTCGCGGTGTCTCGGTCTTTATCCTTTCCCACTTGACCAAAACGACCGGGTACCTTTTCGATATGGTCAAGCGAATGTACGCGAATCTCCCGGAAGTCCTCTGCCCCGAAGTCGAACGGTCAAACAGAATCGAACTCAAGTTCGGCCGGATCGACTCGGAATATGCGCTCGGGTCCGCGGAATCAAACGAAATCGGCCGCGGTATGACGCCCCTTCTTCTCCATTGTTCCGAAGTGTCCTCCTACACGAATACAGATGACCTCGAAACCGGTCTTATCCAGGGCGTTCCCTACGTCCCCGGATCCGAAATCATCTACGAGTCAACCGCCAAAGGCGTCCATGGGATGTTCTACCGGTTGTGTATGCAGGGGGTGCAGAACAGAAACGACCTGTCGAGGATGCAGACTCTTTTTCTTCCGTGGTTTTGGCAGACGGAATATGCCCTCCAACCGCCCCCAGGATTTATCGTCACGGCCGAGGAAGATCAGATGATGGAAACCTACGGAATCAATTTGTGGCAGATTTACTGGCGCCGCAGGAAAATCGAAGACGAGTTCGGCGGAGACCTCTGGAAATTCAGACAAGAGTATCCTATGCACCTTATGGACGCGTTTGTGACCACAGGCGAGTGCCTAATCAAGCCGGAGTACGTTGAGGCAGCCCGTAAATTAAAAATTGAACCAGACCCCTTAGCACCCAAAATTCTCGGGGTAGACGGAGCCGATGCCGGCGACAGGACGGCCCTTGTTCTCAGGCAGGGAAAGAAAATTCTCTGGTATAAAGTTTTTACGGAAATGAAACCCATGCGCCTTGCCGGAATTATTTCGACGGCCGTGGACAAGGAAGATATCGATATGGTTTTTCTGGACGTGGCCTACGGGTACGGATGCCGCGACAGACTGAAAGAACTCGGGTATGGGCCAAAAACACAGACTGTCCATTTTGGGGAGGCAGCCCTTGAGCCCGAGTTATACAAAAACAAACGTGCGCAGATGTACGGATACCTGCGCGACTGGTTCCAGGAAGGCGGAGCCGATATCCCGGATGATGAACTTTTCTGCCGAGATCTCGCGATGATCCCTGATCTTTCACAAAGCGGAAGTAAGGGGTTGCTTTCTCTGCCGAGCAAGATTACAATTCGCAAAGATAACTCCGGAATATCACCGGACATCTCGGATGCGGCGGCCCTTACGTTCGCCTATCCGGTCTTGCGCAGGACATCGGTCGCGCGGATTCACGTGGCTGATATTCAGTCGTCAAGACAGGCAAGTGTGTTTGCAACGCGGAGAAGGCAAGTGATCGTAGGCGAAAAAACAACACCCAGTGAACTGTATGTCCGGTAGGAGATTCGCCCATGTCTCAAATTATATCCACCGTTCTTGATCCTTTTGGTTTCGGTTTTGGTGAACTTGTTACCGGCGCTGACAGTGCGCTTGTCAACGTCAGCGACGCCTACGGAATGAAAGATGAGGAAGCCCCCAAAGGCGCGGGCGACCCGATCTCCAACGCGCCGCCCGAAGGAGTCATCACGGATGCGGAAGCTCAGGAAATCGCCAAGAAACGAATGTACCGCAGTGGGACGGTCTACACGTCTACTCTCGGAGAAGACATCACGGATGCTCAGGTCTCCGGGACGGTGTTAAGATGAAAGATCCACTTGTTCAGCCTGAAATTCTTTCTAGCCTTATCAGTACCCGCCAAAGGTTCATCGAAGATAAAACCATGTTCGATACCCAGTATCGGATTCTCACCCAGTATTTTTACCAGACACATAAGCAGAATGCGCCCGTCGGGCAGAACAAAGTTTTTCAGGGCGAGTTCCTGAACGACGGTTCGATCACCGATAACGTCGGCGGATTTTCAGCCAAGAGCGCGGCGTCTGCGATCATGGGGTCGATCTGGAAAGGTGAGCGAGGAACTGTCAAAATTGTGCCGCCGCGCGCCGTATCAGACACGAAGGAAAATAAAGATTATTACGTCAGGATCTCGAATGATTTTGCGGGGTATCACGAAACCAAGAAATCACGTTTTGAAGTCAATCTCAAGGCGGCTATGCAGCAGAACGTGATCTACGGTACGACGGGCATGGCGATTCAGCGCGGGGATTACGTATCGCCTTTGCGTTACCAACAGAAGTCAGTCCTTTATTTTTATCTCGGGTATGACGAGGACGGAAACGTCAATCAAATTATTCTCGATCGGTTCGATACGGCGGATATGCTCGTCGATAAATTCGGTGAAGAAAAGGTTCCGTCAACGGTCCTGAACGCTTATAAACAGAACGACAGAAAGACGCGTTTTGTTGTCAGCGAGTACATCCTTCCTCGTAAGAATCCAAAGGCCGCCAAAGGTAAACTTTCGATGCCGTATGCGGTCCATGAGTTCATGCCGAACGATAACGCGTATCTTGGGGAGGGCGGGTATGAATCGTTTCCGATTCCGATTCTTTTCTGCGATAAACTGGAATACGAGTCCTACGGGCGCAGTTACGCGATGGAAGCTCTACCGACAGTTATGCAGGCGAATGTCGCGGGCGAAATTCTTGCGGAGGGCGGAGAAGCGCTTGCGAAGCCCCCGCTCGGCCTCTACGACAACGGGTCGCTGACAGGAAAAGTCCTGAATCTTTCGGGCGGATCCTTGAGCGTATTCAATGTCGCAGGGACGGTTCCGACAGAGAAGCCGGTGTTCCCGCTGTATACGGTCGGCGATCTACGCGTGATTCTGGAATGGCTTGAGATGCTGTACGAAAAAGTGGATCGGTATTTTCTTCTGGATAAGTTCTACTCTCTTGGAACAGATCAGCGTAAGACCGTTCCAGAAGTCAGTATCCTGAATGCGATTCGCGCGGACGCGACAGCGTCTCTTTACGTCGAAGCGCAGAAGTTCATGGTCGAGTGTTTTGAGCGCGCGATGGACATTCTGTTTTCGATGGGGCTTCTTGGCGTTCAGGATCCAGGTAATTTGAATGACCCGAAAGTGAAAGCACTTCTTGCAAACGGTCACACACCGTTTAAAATTCCGGATGAAATATGGGCGCTTATCTCCAAGGGACTGAACTGGTACGAGTTTGAGTTCATATCCCCCGCGGCGAGAATCATGAGAAGTGAAGCACTCCAGGCAGCGATCAGTTATTTGCAGCTTATGGGTGAACTAAGCGTTCAGATCCCCGAGTTTCGCGATACGATCAACGTTGCGGGCACAGCAGAGAAAATACGGCAGCTGACTTCCGCGGATATCGTTATGGTCAATGATGCCAAGACGGTTCAGGAAATTCAGCGTCGCCGTGGAGAGATGCAGCAGCAGGCGATGATGCTTGAGGCTCGAAGGATTCAGTCTCAGACGGCACAGAGTAATGCGCAGGCGGCCGCGGCACAGACCGGGGCGCAGCGTAATGTAGCAGAAATGGGCGCGGGCATACCGTCCGCGGCTTAACCAGTAAGGCGAAGGGAAATATCATGGACGCAAATTTAGATCCCGAAAAAGCACGCGTGCCTTTAAAGCAGAGGGCAGAAGAAGTCGCAGAGTATATGCGTAAGACACAGGAGCGCATAGACACTCTGCGCAAGGCGTATTCACGAATAGCCGACACCGAAGACGGCAGGCTCGTTTTCGATCACATCCGGAAACTCTGCGGGCATAACCAGTCACCGATGCGCACCACTCAGCAGGGGCTTTTGAATAACGAAATCAGTTGGGCGCTTCAAGGCCGGATCGAAGTGTACCTTGATCTGCGCCCGTTTCTCCCCGAAAAACTTGTCTCCGAAATTGAAAAGCACATTGAACCTAAAAGCGAAGGAAAATAATCATGCCTGATCCTACACCCCCGGCCGTTCCGCCTGTTGTGCCTCCTGTCGAGCCACCTGCACCGCCTGCGCCACCGACGACTCCACCCGCGCCGCCTGCTCCGCCCCCAAAGAATGACAATACTTTTAAGGTCCCGGAGCAGTACGCGAAAGAGCCGTGGGCGCAGGCGGTTAAATCGCCCGAAGAACTTTGGCAGCAGTTAGCCAACGCGCAGACTCTTATCGGGAAAAAGGAAGTTCTCAAACCGTGGGCTTCCGCTACTCCCGAAGAAAAGAAGCAGTATCTAAAAGAGATGGGAGTCCCTGACGCCCCGGAAGCGTATCAGTTCAAGACGATCGAGGTTTTGAAGGACAGACAGCGCGATGCGAATTTGGACAACAAAACGAAGGTCCTTCTCCAAAAGCACGGTGTCCCTAAAGATGTTGGCGAGGCACTGATTCACGATCTGGAGCTCATGGTCTTCGAGTTTCAGAAACCACTTTTGGATAAGAGGGCTGAGACGGAGAAAGCGTACAGTCAGCTTGTGGCGGTTACGTTTGGCGACAAGGCCCCGACAGCGATGGCGCAGTTTGAGGACGTTATCGAGCAGACGCTTGATAAGGACACAAAACACGTCATGCAGAAGTTCAAGAGTCTGGCGCCCGAGGCCAAAACGGTTGCGATTGCTTTGTCGAAGGCGATCCACGATAAGTTTATCGGTGAACACAAGATTAAGAATCCGCCCCCTCCGCCTCCAGGTGGCGGGTCCGGAGACCTGAAAAAAGATTACAAAGAACTTTCGTCTACGAAACAGGCAGTGCGCGCGGACACTACGATTCCGCAGCACGTAAAAGATCAGCGCCTCGCCGAACTGAATCGTCAGATGCGAGAGGTCGGCGCGAAAGCGGATGCGGCAGGCATCGATCTTTTTTCATAAAAAGTGTTGACATTGAAAAGATTTTCGAGTAATTGTTTCGAGTATTGAAACGTCCGAAAAAGTTTCGGGTAGCGCGAAAGCGTCCGCAGCCTTCGGGGAGCGTTGAAAATTATTGATACTTTTATAATTAAAACGTTTCACGAAGGAGAGCATCATGCGCAACGATTACGCAGGACTCGAAACAGTCCTCAAAGACGATTACCTCGGAAATCTTCTCAAGATCCCGCAGCAGAGCAACACTCGCTTGTTTGGCGGATTCGCCAATGTCACAGTTGAAGGAAAACAGCTTTTCGTAGACGGTATCGCTCCTGTCGATTACCGCATTGATAACTCGGTCAATGCCGCGTCAGTCGGTACGTCTGCCAACTTCTTCCGCCGGAAGCTCGACACCGATCGCATGATTATTGAGATCGATTACGACGAGCACTGGTTCAAGAAGACCACAGATTCAAACCCCAGTGCCCTTATCACCCAGGAAATGATGAAGGCTTCTTATCGTTTTCTGGATAAGGTCGGTATGGCCGCCGCGTTTGCCGATGTGAAGTACGGCGAAAAGGGCGACAGCACGCTTACCTTTGCGCAGGACAACGGTATTGTTCTTGACGCGACGGGTGGTGTCACTGATGCCATTCTCCGCAAGATCAACCACAGATTTACCGGTACTGAGGTTATTCAGCCGGACGGCATGAGTAACGTTAAGTTCGTAATCTCCGAAGACGAGCAGTACGATATGGGTGGTTTGACGACCCTTATCTCCGGGGACTTCCAGAGACTTTATCCTCAGAACGCGGCTCCCGCGGGCAACGGATCCGGTTTCCAGAAGGTTATGGGAATGAACATCGTGTCTTTCGGTGCGCAGGCTGAAACGGGCAAGATGCTCAATGAGGCCACCGCGATCCGCGACTGTATCGCTCTCGCCAACGATGCTCTGATTTATGGTCAGGCGTCCGATGGTGTGCAGTTCGAGATCATTCCGCTGAAAGAAACCAAGATTTCGACGGTCCGCCTGCGCTTGACGCTGACGGCCGGCGCAGTCCGTTCAGATGGCCGTAAGGTTATTAAGTTCCAGACGGCTGTCAAAGACACATCGACTTTCTACTCCTAAGTCGGGGTCTTAAACCTTAACCTTTTAAAGATCGGAGAATAACATGGCAGTCGATAAAAAGCCTTACCAGACAAAGCCCTATGCGGGCTACAAGTTTTCGGGTTCCGATGAAATCGTCATCGTGGCGCAAATTGCGATCACGAACGGCGATGGCGCCGGTTCCATCTATCGCATCGGACAAGTTCCCTCGAACTATATTCCGGTCGAAGGTGAAATCAACTGCGAAGCCATTACCGGCCTTACCGATGCAGACCTCGGTCTGTACGAGACGGACGAGCATGGCGGCGCGGTGTTGGACAAGGATCTTTTGGTTGACGGTGTGGATCTGTCTTCGGCACTTGTGCCTGGGGCGGGCCACGACGCACTGAAAAGTATCGGTGTCACCAACATCGGAAAACGTCTGTGCGATATCTCCACGATTGCGGATGGGTCGGCGGAGCGTCAGTCGTATATGTTGGCTCTTACCGCTGTCGCGGCTCCCGGCGCTACCGGGGTTGTGACAGTTCGTTTGCGGTTAGTTAACGGGGCATAACTTTTCCTTCGCCGAGTTATGGGGGCGGGTTTCCATGAGCCCGCCCCCTAGCCCCCACCAAGGAGAGTTTCATGCCGTCAGCACCCACAGCACCAACAGAAGTCGCGAATTTAGCTCTCGACATTATCGGTACACAGATCATCGACGATGTCGAGATGCCGGGTGATGACCGTATCGCATCCACCATGAATCGGTGGTATTCGGTTTCCCGCAGGAAAGCTCTCGAAGGATTCCCTTGGAATTTTGCATCTACGAGAGCCACGATTACCTTAGTCGATCCCGCCCCGGCGTTCGGGTATGTAGACCAGTATCAGCTCCCTAATGACTTCGTTTCGCTCAATTTCATAGCGGACGAGACGCTTCCCTTAGACCAATACTATTTCACGATCGAAGGCGATAAACTGCTTATCGATAACGGCGGCGACGAGTCTTTGCAGATCGGTTACGTCAAGGACACAGATGACGTTGCGAAATACCCCGCCACGTTTATCATGTATCTCGCGCACGTTCTGGCGTCGAATACGGTATTTATTCTGACCAAGAACCAGACGGTCGCGAATGCGGTCCGTGCGTTGGAAAAGACCGCTCGTCTTGAAGCCCAGGCAGTAAACGGAAAGAACAACCCGCCTCGCGCGTTTCGCGAAAGTGCGATGCTTCGCGCCAGACGCAGATACACAAGCGGGTAATATGTCTATCCTTAACGCCCCCTTTTTTGACTTCAAGTCAGGGATCCTGACCGAAAAGATCATCGGTCGCCAAGACTTAAAGATCCTCAAGTCCGGCCTGCTGCAAGGTCACAACACCATCACCCAAGTCCAGGGCGGCCAAGAGTTCCGGCCCGGATTTCTTCACGTCTGCCTTACCCGGCGCAATCTTCCGGCTACAATGTGGCCTTTCGTTTTCAATGACGACCAAGCCTTCGTTCTCGGGTTCACTGATTACTATATGCGTTTCTACGCGCAGGAAGGCGTGATTACCGAGACTGCTAAAACGATTACCGGGATTACGCAGGCAAGCCCAGGCGTGATTACGATTGTCGGCCACGGATACTCTACCGGTGACGAAGTCTATATCGAGGGCGTTGGCGGGATGACGGAGTTAAACGGCGCGTTCTACTTGGTCGTGCGCATCAATAACGACACCTTCTCCCTCACGGATCTTGACGGAAATGCGATCAATACCGGAGCGTTTACTGCCTTTACATCCGGCGGCACGACGGCCCGCGTTTACGAGATCGCCACTCCCTACACGCAGATTCAGGCGGAAAAGATTATGATGGACGGTATCAACGACGTTCAGTACCTCGTTGACGGCGTGCATATGCCGCGTAAGTTGACGCGCCTATCTAATACCAACTGGACCCTCGCGAGTTACACGCGCACGAACGACCCGTTTGAGCAGAAGGCCATCACTGGCGCATCTCAGGCAAACCCGGCCTCAATAACCTGCGTAGGGCATGGGTTCTCTACTGGAGACGAAGTGTTCATCGAAGACATCGTCGGTATGACCCAGTTGAATAACAGATACTTTGTTGTGACGGTTGTCGATCCAGATACGTTTACTTTGGATGGCGAGAACTCAACGTCTCATACCGCGTATACGAGCGGAGGCATCGTGGCACTTGCAGGGAATGCTCCGCGCGCGGTTGGCCTTTATGGCGGGCGTCTTTTCTTCGGCGGCGGGGACAATGACCCCGATGTCGTAGACGGGTCTATGTCTCCTGATACATCTAGCGGGGCTCCACGATACGACGTGTTTACGCTTGGCAGCGATCCGGAGGATGCGATCTCTCAGCCCATACAGGCGACAGGTGAAGGTACGCCTCGGATCCGGTTTTTTGTAGGGACTCGGTCGTTCCTTGCTGTCGGAACTTTCGGCGGTATGTCGAAGTTGAACGGGGGGCAGGACTCAGTCCCGATCAGTGCTGTTGATATCGGGACGTTTCCGGTGGACAGCGTTGGCGTTGCCGAAGTCCGGCCGGCGAGTTTCGGTAATGACATTATCTACGTTCAGCGCGGAAGTGAAGTGGTTCTTTCGTTTCAGTATTCAGTGGCGAACGACGGTTTTGAGGGGTTCGATACCACGCTTCAAAGTGACGAACTCATGGATGCGGGTATCAGGCAGATGGCGTATCAGCAGGGAAAGCCGAACCTTCTATGGGTGCTCCTAAATGACGGGAAGTTTAGGAGTCTCACGTACCGCAGAAGCGAGGCCATCGTTGCGTGGAATACGCACGAAATGGGCGGCGCGGTCGGGGTTATCTCACTTTGCGGTGAGCCCCAGTCGTCCAACCAGGATCGGTTGTGGGCGTGCGTTAAGCGCACTATCAACGGGGTTTCCCGGTACATGGTCGAAGTGTCAGCAAACAACCCGCTCATTCCGAAATTCAAGAACTTTTACACTGGCCGGGCGAACAGGGAAGCGGACAAACTCCGTTGGCTGAATATGCTTTGGGAAGCGCAGCGCCGGCAGGTGTTCCTTGACAGCGCCCTTACGTTTGATAACACCCAGACAACGACACTGACCCCAGGTGCGGGAGCGACCACGCTCGGAACGCTCGACGTGGTCTTTACCGCGGGAGCGAATGTTTTTACATCGGACATGGTCGGTCAGTACATCTATCCGAAGTATTCGACCGGGTCAGAAACAGGCATTGTGCTTATCACGGAATATACGTCGCCAACGCAGATCAAAGGCAAGATCGAACAGGCGTTTGCCAGTCTTACTGCGATCGCATCGGGGTCGTGGTACATTACAAAAACTACGATCTCGGGGCTCGATCATCTCGAAGGAGAGGAAGTGACTGTCGTTGAGGACGGCGCTTATGGAGGCACAAAGACCGTGGAAGATGGCAGCATTGATCTCAACAATGCGTCGTGTTGCGGAGTCATCGGAAAGTCGTACACTGGAATTATTGAGACGATGCCTATTGAACTTTTGCTAAGTTCAGGTATAACGTCGGGTAAGTATAAGAGTGTCGGCATCATCAAAGCGCTTTTGCGCGACACTCTCGGAGTGGCTGCCGGATCGGACGTGTACCATCTTGACGCTATAAAAGTCAGGACAGGTAATGATATCGCAGGAAGGCCGGCTCCGTACTTTTCTGGGTACACAGACTTACCGGGTTTTGATAAGTTTGAGATTACGAGGACGGTAACGTTTGTGCAGGAGAAACCGTTTCCGTTCACGCTTCTTGGGTTGGTCGTAGATACGGAGGTAGGGTTTGGCACATAGGCAATGGGTGACGTTGGACTCCAAGTCGATTTATGGCGGACTCGGGTGCGACATCTATCGGCTCTACGTTGACGAAGAACCCGTCCTCGTTCTTCGCCTTTTGCGATTGGCGCCGGGAACTATTGAGGTTGTAATGATTCCGGAGCGCGGATTTAAGTCTCGCGTGAAGGAAGTGATAAAGGAGATACCGCAGGTCATGGAAGACTATTTCGTTTCCAAAAGACTTAATAGGATCCAGGCGAATACTCCAGACGAGCCTAGATACCACAGGTTTATGCAGGTATTCGGGTTTAAGTCCTTTGCGGTTTTGAAGAAGTTTAACGACGGTGCTGATTACATTCTTTGGGAATATATGGGTGGTGAGTAATGGCGCTTCCGCTTCTTGCGATTGCCGGCCTTGTCTCGATGGGGTCTAAAATCTACACTGGGTTTCAGCAGAAAAAAGCCCTGCGAAAAGAGGGTGCGCTTATCGCAGAGCAGGGCGAGATTACGTATGTTGAGGCGCTACGTGACGCCAACATCATACGCCATCAAGGCGAAGTCTTTGCGCAGAAGCAGAGTCTCCAGTATATCGGTTCTGGCGTGACGCTTGGCGGTTCGGCTCTTATCACGTTGAAACAGACACGTCTTTACGCGGAGTCCGAAGCGGCGGCCGTTGAGCGTCGGGGCCTTGCCGTGCGTGACCTCGGGTACAAAAAACAGGATATCATGGAGTCTGAGGGGAATGCCTCGGTCCTTTCCGGATTTCTTGGCGGGTTTACGAGTATGCTATCAGTTGTCGGAGGGGAAAAATAATGGGTGCAATTTCTGAATACCAGAGGCGGAACTTGGTTTCCGAAGCTGTCGGAACTCCGGGCGTAGATAAGTCCGGCGTCATCGTCGGTCAAGCGGTCGGGGAGTTTGCCAGTGCGCTCGTAGAACGGCAGCAGGCTCTCGATAAACTCCAGTACACGAACGCGTATTACGATTACGTTCAGCAGGACGAGCTCAACCGGGTTAAGTTGCAGAGAGACTTTAGCGCAGAGCCTGAAAAGTTTCAGGAAGCGTATTCGTCTCTGAGTGCGGAACTTACGCAGGCGAAACGGGAGTCCCTTCCGGAGCGTCAACGTGCGAAGTTCGATACCTTGGTTTCTCGCCGTAATGCCAGTGTCCTTCCCAATAACCTTGCGTGGGTGTACGGTCAGCAGAATAAACTCGCGTTCGATCGCGTAGAAGAAGGTGGGACGATGCTTGCCATGAACGCGCAGGCGTGGGCGTCAGGAGATGAGTTCGTAAACGGCCTCGCAGAATACCGCACGCGGTTCAAAGAAGTGGACGCTCCCGTACTCGATCCGGCCACGGCGCAGCAGGCGGAGAAGAAGTACATAGCCAATGCCACTATCATGTATACATCCGCGATGTTGGATACGAATAACGGCGGGGCGCTTCGACTCAAGATGGATCTCGAAAACAATGAGGCTTTCAAGAAAGAAGTTCTGGAAGCTGTCGGCCCTCAGAAGTTTTCAGTCATTCAGAAAAGAGCGGAGCAGGGCGTGAAGCGCCTCATGTCCGAGCAGACATATGATATGGTCAAGTCGTTTTCTTTTGACAAGGACGCTATGGGAAAACTGGATCTGCTTTTGAATGCGCCGGCGGGCCTCGCGCTTGCGCAGGCGGAGCAGGACGTGATGGTTACGGAGAACGCTTTGGAACAGCTTCGGAAAGATCCGAACGCGAGTCTTTATACGGCTCAGATTTCGGTCCTCGAAGAACAGTTGAAACAGCAGACGGCGATGGCTGAGATCGCACGCAATCGTGACGACATGGACGTGGTGCCGGATTACGGTGTCTACTCGGAATTGCAGGCCATGATTCTTCAATCCGTTGCCGGCATCTCAACTCCCACAGAACGGGCGGAGTTGGCAGCGACTGTCGGAGAAGACGAAGCCCGGTCTCGTAGGGGCCGCGGGTTATTCAATACGCTTACGTTCGACCTGATCTCGGACGAGACGACGAAGGCTACTAAAGCCAGTCCCGAGTATTCAGCCTATCTCCAGAACCTTTATCGCGCGAAGGGTGAGATTCTGGCGGAGCGTCTAGCCGGCCGGATCTCCAATAAGCAGGCCGATCGTCTTATGTCGAAGTTTCTCGAACCCCTATCTACCCTCGGTCAGTACGACCGTATTCAGGGCGGGGACAACGTATTCGTCGAGGCGTATAAGGCGTTCGACGAGTATGCGCAGTCGGTATCGATTCAGGTCCCGCGCGGCACTCCGCAGCAGGAGATAGCCAAGTCCAGGGACACGATCCGAGCCCGTATGATGACTCAGTTCGCAGAGCAGATTGCCGTTCAGCGTAAGGCGATGCAGGGTGCCGGAGAGACGGATTTTGAGCCGTCCGCTACGGTATCCTCGAATCTTATTGGTGCCACTATCGAGAGTTTTTCAAAGGCTCTGACTCCTAAAAAATTCCAAGGAATCAAACCCGGCGATCCGGTCAGTGTCGGTGGCAAGCCGGTTACGTTTAAAGGGTATGATCGTTCTACTGGGGCTATGGTATTTGATACGCCGGCGTCCCTGGATAAAACGATGGAGAACGTGTAATGGCCGAATCCATTCTCTCTGACCCTTCGGCAACCGACCCGCTGACGGGAGAGCCTTTATCTGACCCCACGGTGACTGCCCCCGTGCAGCCGGAAAGTCCCGTCACTCCCGAGCCCGACTTCAATATGCCCCGGCCTACGAAGTCTATGGGACCTCTGATCGAGGACGAGGTCCTTGCGGATATGTATACCTTCCCCGGAATCGATAAGAAAAGGTATTTCAGTAAAGAGACCGAAGACATCATGTCGAGGGTCAATCTCTCGGATTCTACGGTCTACATGGGTAATTTCGTGTCCCGATTTTCGGAACAGGTTTACAGGAGTTCGGTTCTGGGGAACATGAAGAACGCAGGGGCCGTACTGGAATTGACGGGTAAAACCATTGACGAGTTCGCGCAGGGCGGACCGGCGGATAAGTTCGGGAATAAACTGCGGAACTTCGGTCTGTTTTTAGGGCGTGAAGCGGAGCGCCTTCTGGCCGAGCGTCAGAAAAAATTTCAACTCAAGCCGGGCGCGGAGATGTTCGCGGCCGATGTCGTATCCTCTACTCTTACGACCCTCGGACTTATTGCGGTCGGAACAGGAACCGCGACACTAGCCGGCGCAGGTACGGCAGCCGCGGCTACGGCCGGCGCAGTTACGGCCCTTACTACTATGGGGGTCATGTCCGGAGCGGAGCGGTTTTCCAAGGCGCAGGGTGCAGGGCAGGACTATAAAACATCCCTCGCTTTCGGTATCGTCGATGGCGTCGTCACATCTCAACTGGAAAGAATCGGGATCGACAAGATATTCAAGGTCAATTTCACGAAAGGCATAAACATCGTGAAAGACCGAATCATCTCCGCGATGGCCGCCGAAGGCATAACCGAGGGTGCGCAGACCGGCGTATCTCTTGGGTTGGATATCGCGTCCGGCGGAGAACAGAATATAACCCCCTTAGATTTCGTCTCCCAGGTGGTCTACGCGTCCGCTGTTGGCATTGTCTCGGGCGGGGCCATGACAGCCTCAGTCGCCATCCCTCAACGCGCCAGAGCCATAAAAGCGCTCAAAGCAGCGGGCATGGATGATGCCAAGGCCAAGCAGGCATTCAAGGAGGCAGTTCAAGAGACGGCCGACGTACTGTTAAACGACCTCACTAAAGAGTTCAATTACAGTGATATTCAGAATCAGGCTACCCAGAAGTTACTAAACGTTTTCCAAGAATACCTGACCCGCAGGTCTTTTGACCGCGAATCGTTCGAGCGCGAGATGCAGGAATTACGTGAACTGGATCCTGCCCGCGGAGTCCTTGCCGCTATACGTGCGCAGGCGGGCGCAGAGGTCCGCTCCAATCAGGAGCCCGTGAGTCCTATTTCCCGTGGCGGGATAGACGACATCATCGAGAATATCGGATTGGCAGAGACTACCACGCCAGAGCCCCGCGGAACTCTTGAAGTCCGGGAGCCGGTATTCTCTGTCGATAC